>Ga0163179_10003742_pt1 | contig 10293 bp, 6 predicted proteins | sample AtlANTMetagenome_FD_109643 | JGI IMG/M metagenome (GOLD analysis project Ga0163179, IMG submission 109643) | Marine eukaryotic phytoplankton communities from the Atlantic Ocean - Atlantic ANT 2 Metagenome | ecosystem: Environmental > Aquatic > Marine > Oceanic | place: North Atlantic Ocean... | reverse complement strand
CCAGCTTGACGGTCCAGATGTTCATGCTCAATCGACATTACATGATTGCCTGAAAGCAGGTTTAGCTTGATATGCTGCCCCAGATGCACTGCTCCCTCCTGCCCGGCTGGCAACTGGTATTTCATGAACAATCGAAAATTGGCAAAAGGCTGGTCTGATTTTCGACCTTGCTCAAAAACGTTTCGCCTTAGTTCCAAGGCCGTTTTTGAAGCAGGAAATCCCACGACCTGAGCTGAGGATCCGCATGGCAGCAGCGAAATAAGCAGACAAAAGGAAACAGCGGATATGGAATAAAGCTTTGTTGATGAATTCATAATATTCATGTTTGTGATCAATAACGGACAAGATCTGTTTTTATTGTCATCCTCCATCATTTTCATCAACTTCCGAACCTTCAGATAAAAGGTTCAGGAGCATAAGAGGCCGATTGATCATGAGAATTTGATACATCATCCATTGGGACGAATCAAAAAAAAACGAGCTACTTTCTGGAGGTAGCCAATTCCTGAAAACTTTGCACGGCTAAAAAGCACCTTTTCAAGCCTGGCGGACCACTGAGACAGTGGATGTAGTCAAAAATCATGGACTTTTTCAAAAAAAAAGAAGGACCTAAAAATACAGACCATCGCCACAAGTTTTTCAAAGCATTGGCACAATCATTGCTATCAAATAGACGTTTGTTCATTTTTCAAGGTTGCACAAGCAGCCTTGAAGGGTATCGAATCAAGCGTGTATCAGAATTGGGGAATTCAACACGCCTGTGTTGTCCGAGGTCACCCTTCATAGGGTGGCCTCTTTTTCATGCAAGGCCAAGGCTATCTGCGAGATCAAGCGTCAGCGCTGTCACGAATGTGAATGTAGGCATGTACGTGCGGTTCTCCGCGGAAAAACATCAAGGAAGATGGGCCTTCTATTTGCCAGACATCCCATACACCGTCATTACCCAGGTCCTGATTTTTGAAGAAAGCCATGTGGAGATGATCCATGCCGGCTTGTTCTATTAGTTTCAGGGCCTCATCGGCATCCTGTTTACGAAAGGGTGCCAGCACATCATCAAGCACCTGCCTCACCAGACCTCTCTGATCCTTGAATAATTCCGTCATTGGAATACCCGGAAGGTCTTTGCTCTTACCTGTAAGCTTTACCGTATTGGTGCCCTCTTCCCTTCGCGCATTTCCCAACAAGGCCATTGCACGTTGTTTACCATCCAGCATCTGAAAAACCTCGTTGGCTCGCTTGGCCTGATACCAGTATGCATTACCCGGATGATTCGAGGGCTCCTTGTCCTTGTTGCCTGCCTGATGGCCATAGAAAATAGGCCCCCCAAAGGCGGCGCCCGCCACTGAATTGCCGTCACAGCGGCGGGTAACGTGGCGCCCCGTCAGGACGAACTCAAATTTACCTTTGCCGGGTTCGCCAAACAGGGCAATCGAAGTATCCTCAAGCCCCTCTTCATCTGAATCCCACGCCACCTGCTCGAAAATTTGATCTGCATATTCCTCACTATGAATCCCCATGAATATTCCCCTGATCATCGCCTGCTGATCAGCATTAAAATCCTCCCCTACCCGTGCTTTGGTGATAAACCAGTTATTGACAACCTTGGACCTGAGCGGGTGATCGAACGGAAAGCAAATCTTCTTTTTCTGTATTGCATCAAGGCTGTGATACAAGGTCGCTACGAGCGTCTCCGATATATCAGCTTGAGCAACTTCTACTGCAGCAACACCTGTGTCCAGGAGAGGAAGTGAAGAAGCAGCCGCCAACCCGACAGCATGGGTCGTTGATTTAAGAAAACGGCGTCGATCCATCTCGGAATCACAGCAGGTCTCAGCGATTCTGTGTAACTTTTGGGGGTCCATGAATTAATGGCATACAGTATTTATGGAAAATAACGACCATAAAAAACATATTCTCGCTCTGCATGGAAAAACCAAAAACTATACTGAACCATATCTCTTCCTATCGGCCGCAGGGCCTTGAAAAGGCAAGGAATGCTCGGTAAACGAAAATACAGTAATTTCTTGAAACTTAAAGAGGATGCGAAGAGTATGTTCATTATCTATGATTAATAAACTATTCACACAACTCACTCTTTTGATGTCCTTATCCCTTCTGCTGGTCGGTTGCGGGGAAAATGCCAAGGATACAACCGTCTCGACTCCTCCTCCGGCCCCACCGAGCGTTGATTTGTTGACTGCTGTGGTAGAGGGAGATCTGAATATTGTCAATCAGCACATTGCCGCAGGCACGGATTTGAATCAGAAAGACCCGAAGCCGACCGGCAAAGGGGATAGTGCTTTGGGTATCGCTGCTTTGTTCGGTCATACCAGCGTGTCGAAAGCCTTGATTGATGCAGGTGCAGATTTAAACGGAAAGAACAACGATGGTTCAACACCTCTTCACATGGCGGCTTTTCTATGCAGAACGGAAATTGTCCAGATGCTGATTGAAAAAGGAGCCGACCGCAGCATCAGGAACAACACTGGAACCACAGCACTTGAATCTGTTCAGGCTCCATGGATTGCCATGAAAGGAATTTATGATTTGGTGAACGCATTTTTGTTTACCCCCATGCAAATGCCTCTTGACTACGATCGAATCCAGAAAGCACGCCCCAAGATTGCAAAATTGCTTCAAGAATAAAAGAAGCCGTCATGGGAACCAAGTGTTCCAGCGCTGTTCATGCGATCTGAATCGATGAAAGCAGATCAAGAATAAAAGCGATCTCGCTGTCAGAAGAATGACGTATTCAATTCCATGCGTTGAACAAACGTTGATAAGACTGCTCATCCGTGGTCAATGAAAGTAAGATACTTGCAACCTAAGGACAAACAAGGCTTACTTCAACTGCGCCAGAAGCGTGCGAGAGTGAAAGGAAAAGTTCCCCCTTTATGGGATCTCAGGCGTGTTCATGCATGACAAGCTTATTGACTGAGAGCGTGAGATGAACGAGTAAACATCCAGTTATCTAAATCTGACAGCTCAGCATTGAACCTATACCCCATCCCCTCAAAATCCTTGAGTCCCTCAGGAGAGGTTATCCGATTGCGAATAATGTAATCCGACATACACCCTCTGGCTTTCTTGGCATGAAAGCTGATTATCTTAAAAACGCCGTTCTTTTCATCTTTGAAAATGGGAGTGATGACTCGTGCTTCGAGATCTCGTCGATCGAGTGCTTGGAAATATTCTTGAGAGGCGAGATTGATCAGCACATTTTCTCCTGATGCCTCGATGGCCTCAAGAATGGCATTCCCTATTACTGGTTTCCAGAAGGCATATAAGTCTCGCGCGTGTTCTGTCGACAATTTGGTCCCCATCTCGAGCCGGTAAGGCTGAATCAAGTCCAAAGGACGCAGCAGGCCATAGAGTCCTGAAAGAATCCTGAGATGTTTCTGAGCATAATCGAAGTCCTTGCTTGTGTATTGATCCAATGTGAACCCCGTGTACACGTCGCCTTTGAAAGCCAGAATGGCCTGTTTGGCATTCTCTGACGAAAAAGGAACGCACCAGTCATGATAACGCTGCCTGTTCAATGACGCCAGTTTGGGACTGATGGACATGAGACTGGAAAGTTCTTGCTCGGAGAGAGTGCGCAACCGCTCGATGAGCAATTCCGATTGATCGAGAAAATCAGGCACCGAAGAAACATTTGTTTTGGGTGACGATTCGAAATCCAGCGTTTTAGCAGGCGAAATAACAGCGAGCATGTTGGGAATATCCCTCCCCTGAGATCAAAGATCAACTCTTAAGGAAAAAAGCAAGCCGCTGTGAGCCGATGCGCTCTGAATGACAATGCAAAACCAAGTGCAATAAACAGGCCTGAGCTCAAAAAACCGCAGCCTGAACTAAAGCCATTGAGCTATCTGAACCACGTTTCCTGCAAGCATCAAGCCTGAGCAGTAAAACCTTTGAGAGACCCTGTGCTGTCGCCTATTTGCTCCACGGGTAATCCCATGACCTGAGCCATGGAGACCCAGAGATTGGCAATGGGAGTGCCTTGCGCATGTTTGTCGTGCCGATTGGTCGCAATCCGGCCACCCGCACTTCCGGCGATCACTGTCGGCAGGTTGGTGCATTCGTGCAGCATCCCACTGCTGAGACCTGAGCCATAGGCGAACATCATGTTGTCGAGCAAGGTACCATTGCCTTCCTGAACAGCGTCCATTTTAGCACAGATACTGGCGTATTGACGCATGTGGAATAAGTCAATTTTCTCAAGCTGACGCAGTGTTTCCGGATCTTTCTGATTGTGAGTCCAACCATGATGGCGGATGGGCTTTTCAAAGATGTCCTCGAACATCAATGGTGTGTCCCATCGTTCGGGGGCAACCATCAGTGTGCAAACTCGAGTGAGGTCTGTTTGAAGCGCAAGAATAAGAAGGTCGCCCATGACCTGTATGTATTCATCCCGTCGCATGGTGGTCCATAGTTTGTCCGAGGGAATCATTCCTGCCGGTAAATCTCTCACATCCACCTGATGCTGGGTAATGCGTTCGATCTGCTGCTCTACCGTGCGCACCGATTCCATGTATTCGTCCAGTTTGTGTCGATCCAGATTCCCCAGGCGCCCCATCAGGTCTCTGGCATCAGCAAGCACCAGATCCAGCACACTGGCATTGGCTTGATGTTCCTTGACATGAAAGAGGCGTTGAAAGACTTTGTGGGGGTCCTTCATGGAGCGCGCAACGTGCCCGTGACCATACCATGAAATGTTGTCAAAATAGACAGACTCCCGGTTATCCGTGAAGCTGTTGCAGGAAAGCTCGAGGGAACGGAAGGGAGTTTCTCGCCCTACATGATCCGCGATCACCTGATCAATGGTGCGCTTGAGGGGGTATCCTGCTGGCGAAAGTTCGTCCGGTGCAGCGGTGCTCAGGTAGCATGCGCCTGCCTGTGCATGGCCATCCGTTCCGGGAACTTTGACTCGATCCAGGTGCGTGAAAAGAGACATTTTCCCGCTCAGCGATTCCAGAGGCTGAAGAGTTGGACTGGATGGAAAGGCGTGCGCGCTTTGCGGAGGGTGCCAGGCTCGCTGTACCACGCCGTTGGGCGTGTAGAAAAACGCCAGTCGCGGCGGAGGAGTGACTTGCGCCGCATCGCGAGCCTGCATTTGATCCAGTAACGGCAAGGCAAGAGCTGCTCCGCACCCACGCAGAAAAGTACGCCTCGGTATGCTTGTTTTTCGAAGGATATTCATTGTTTTTGTTGCTGCCCGGTTTTATGGCGAAAAGGAAGACTTTTGACGATTTCAGTGACCACGGTAGAAAACCGCCCTCGCTCAGCAAGCACTCGCTGAGCGATGAGATCGACGGCTGGCTTATCATTCAAGGTGAGAGCACGTCCAAGTGCATAGCTCAAAAGGTGTTCACTGAAGGCTCGCATGAATATTCCCGGATGATCCAGAACAGCATCCTTGAACCCCTCGATGTCTGTGAACGTCTCCTTTCCAAAAAGGCGCCCGCTTGCGTCGATGGGCAGTCCGCTGCTGTAGCGCTCCCTCCAACGACCAATCGGGTCAAAGCCCTCCAGCGCAAAGCCCATGGGGTCAATGCGTGCATGGCAACTGGCGCAATCCTGATCGGAAGCATGCTGCTTGAGACGCTGCCGAATGGTAAGCCCCTTCGCCTCCATGAGGGCGTCATCTGCTTCAATTTCGGGTATGATGTCTGGCGGTGGCGGAGGTGGGTCGTTGAAAATGACACCCGCCACCCAGGCACCTCGCTTGATCGGACTGGTGCGCAGTGGTGTGGACGTCATCGTCAGCACTGCAGCAGAAGTAATCACCCCCCCTTCCCGCCGGGTGGCGAGCTTCCGCTTCCGAAAAACCTGAGTGAAGGTATCAAATCGATTGCGGTTTGCTTTTTCCCCGAATGGAGCATCCGGTTGATCATACCAGGCCTGCAGTTCATCAGAGCGGTAAGCATAGTCGCTGTCAACAAGGAGCATGATAGAGCGGTCCTCTATTTGAATGCTTTCAAACAAAAGCAGGGGTTCCACCATGGTCTGCAGACCGAACTTCCATTGTTCACACCCAATCCTTGAGTAATAGACCTGAAAACGATCAAAATCCGGAACGGCTGTAATGAGCTGGTCCAGTCGCAGCCACTGGCGCGCAAAGTTTTCCGACAGAGCTCGACTGCGGGGATCATCCAGCATGCGGCGGACCTGACTTTCCAGAACTTCCACTTGTGTCAGTTCACCGCGACGTGCTGCCTCCATCAGAGAGTCGTCAGGTATACTGCTCCAAAGAAAAAAAGACAATCGCTGAGCCAGTTCAAAATCATTGAGGGGAAGTTTACCCTCCTGATCGCTTTTACCTTCGAAAACATAAAGAAATTTAGGCGAAGCCAATATCGCTGCGACCACTGATTTCATCGCCAGTCTGTAAGATCCAGTGCGGGACTCTTCAGCATGGTGGAATGCGACGTAGCGCTGTAAAGCAGCATCCTCCACTGGACCACGAAAAGCACGCTCAAGAAAAGGACGAAGAATGTCACCGACGGAGCTCTTTTGTTCTTTGAAAAAGGTATCAGTCAGCGCTGTATAGGCGTCAAATTCCGGAGCATGCACAATGGAACGTCCCAGTGAAAGGAGGCTCTCCAGCAAAAGCGGGGAAACGCTCAACTCCTCACCTCGATTGTTGAATCCGTGCTCAGCCTGAAGGTCAATGGCAAAAGGGTCGACACCTTCAAGGACTTGACGTTCCAGTTGAAATTTACCCAGGGTTCGGTTCCCTAGCTTGATGGCGTTCGGCATTTTACCTGTGGCGGGATCAAAATACTGACTGCCTTTTATGATCTTTTCCGGCAAAGGATAGATATCGCCCCTCAACTGGAGAAGATCTCGCACAGCATTGTTATACTCGTAGCGGTTGAGTCGGCGGATCACCAGAGGCTCAAGAATGCTGTGAGTGGACACATGCGTTTCCACCAGCGCATCGAAGAAAGACACGAGCTTCTCCCGCTCCTCGGCTCCAGGCTGGAGTTCATCCTCAGGAGGCATCTCCGCCATGCTGACCGCTTCAGCGGCAAGACGCACCTGCTCGATGGATTCCAGGAATGCCTCCGGGCCTTCCATGGCCTCGAAATTCAATTTCCCCTTGGTCTTGGCATCGCCGTGACATTTGAAACAATGCTCTTTCATGAGAGCCTTGGCCTCAGCGAAAGATACCAAATCGAACTCCTCTTTTAATCGCACTTTCTTCTGAGGGATACGGGGTGAACTTGTCTTCAAGTTCAAGTAATCCAATCCGTAGAGATAGCCATTTCCACCATATTTATGGGCATCGGGATGGCCTCCGGTCAATCGAATGTGGAGGTGATGAATTCCCGCCTCAAGTTGAAAGAGGCCCAGAAAGCGGAGTGGGGCCAGGCCAACCTTGGGCGCATAGAGATCCAGAGCCTGCTCAATCACTTGCTGATCCAGTTTCACTTCAAACACACCATAATCCGGGGCGACAGTCCACTGCATTTCAAGAGTGTATTCACCATTTTCTGAGACCTCGAATTCCAATGAACTCTCCTCGCCCACAAGACCATTCCAGAGCAAGTGACTGTCTCCATGCCAGCCAGCTCCAAAGTGGGCCATGTCCTGCGGACGTGTATTACCTTTCGAACGCAGCAATTCAGCCTCCAGTAAGCCTGCCGATTGCCCCTGAATAGACCGTCGGACAGCGTGATACCCCCATCGATCCCCCCCCTGGCACGGCCTTGTAGACAGCACTGCAAGGAGAATGCACAGATGCATGATTCCTGAAAGATGAATTTGAATGACAGATCGTGTGTCCATGGAGAATGCGTTTATTGAATGTCAGCCGGCAAATGTCAATACCTGACATCCATGCAAATCCCAAGGCAACCTCACTGCAGCCCATGGTCAAACAACGTTTGAACTTATTTTTTCCTTGCAGGACAATAAAAATTACCTGAAACGACACAGTTTTGGATAGATATCGTGCAGGTAAACAAGCGCACGGATGCGACATGTTCCAACTCGGTTAGGATATTCATGATACAAAATTTGAATCGCCTCATGCTCTGGTTTCAAAACGGAGGATGAGCATGGGTTGAGTTAATAATGTTTTGGCGGTTTTACAGGTTCTTGGTTGTAAGAAGTCAAACGTCATCAAGCTGACAGAGGTTACAACAAGGCAATCAAAGGGCTTGTTGGTCATGATAGCAGCATGTCTTATGAAAGTGAAAAACTTGTTCACATTCGTAGATGAAGCAAGGTTGAACCCAATGTATGATGATCTGAATTTTACGATCTAAATATAGAGAGCACCAAAAAGCATCAATCACCAGTTGATGCAGCATTCGCAAGCAAAAGCGTTGACACCACAGCGTCAGAACTGAAGATATTGGAATCATGCTCAATGGAAAAATCGATCTCCGTAGTGACACCATCACTCCACCGGACGCAGGAATGAGGCAGGCCATGGCTGATGCCATCGTCGGGGATGATGTCCTGGGGGATGATCCTACGGTTCAGGCATTGGAGAACCATGTAGCTGAGCTCCTGGGGAAGGAAAAAGCAATCTATGTCCCTTCGGGCACCATGGCCAATCAATTGGCCATACGCACACAGACCAGACCAGGCGATGCCATGATATTGGAAGGCCACGCCCATATTGATTGTTACGAGTCCGGAGCGCCTGCCGCATTGGCCGGAGTGCATACCAGGCTGGTGAAGGGTGAACGAGGTCGTTTCACTGGCGAACAGCTTGAAACAGCGATCCCCGTTAAAAATGATCATTTTGCACAAGCCAGTCTGGTATGTATCGAGAATACGCACAATCAAGGTGGAGGAAGTATCTGGCCTCTATCGCAGATTCAAGATGTGACTGGAACAGCCCGAAAACACGGACTTGCTCTGCACCTCGATGGTGCCAGACTTTGGAATGCCTCGGCAGCAAGCGGTGTTTCCTTGGCGGATTATGCAGCGACTTTTGATACAGTCAGTGTATGCTTCTCGAAAGGACTCGGTGCGCCGGTCGGGTCTGCCCTGGTGGGTCCCTCCGACCTCATCGAGAAAGCCCGGTTTTATCGCAAACAGCAGGGAGGCGCCATGCGGCAAGTCGGGATCCTTGCCGCCGCAGCTCAGTATGCGTTGACGCATAACCGAGATCGACTGGCTCAGGACCATGAAAACTGCCGACATCTTGCGGAAGGTCTTTACGAAATAGATGGCATCGAGGTCGATCCAGAAGAAGTGGAAACCAACATGCTGTTCATCGAGACCAGCAACCATGATGCAGCTACTCTCACTCAGAGGCTGGATGAACTTGGCGTAAGGGTGCTCGCCACCGGGCCTTTTACGCTCAGGGCAGTCGCAAATCTGACTTTGCAGGCAGATGAAGTTGATCGAGTGATCCACGCTTTCAAGCAGATCTTCTGAACACTGGCATTCCATCAAAACCGGGCAGGAAAAAAGTCGCGATCGATTTGAGCGATCACGACTTTTTTTTTTGAAGATTACCAGTCCAGTAAAGGAGATCTAGAGTTCAGGTCCCGAGACTGGATTCCCCCATTGTCAATACTCACGCGATGTCATTTTAACGTTCGTCATCTCGGTTTGAATGATCGATTACAATAGCAATACAGAATTGTAATAGACCATTTCCTCTCAATGCCTTTAATGAGAGCAACCAACATTCAGACAAACATAATTGAGGGCAGCGATTGTTATGCCAGCCCTATTGAAACTTATGATCGATACGCTACCAGACCATGCCCTCCTGCTGATCATTGCGGTCATTGCCCTGAACATCCTGGGATGGATCACGGCACTGGTGCTGGGTTTCCGACGCAGGTGGTGGCTGGTAGCTCCCTTGCTGATCCCTTTCTTTTATCCCTTCACACTGCTGGTGCTTTGTATCCGAAGGGCGAAGCACTTTTACATTCCCGTGGTGGCGCATCTTCTGGGGCTAGTAGTCTGGCTTGGAGGCAGTGCTTACCTGCGATCCAGTGAGTGGTCCGACTTGATGGATCTGGAGAAAGAGCTGATCGCAGAGGGACATGTCCTGAATCCCGCCAAACTGCACGGCGTTGAGGAAGCAGACCCGAATGCCAATGTCTGGGACCATCCCATGCTCAAGACCCTGGCTCAAGCGGCAACACCAGGAAGAAAATGGGTCAAGGGAGAAATCATCGCTGGGGCCCCGGAGGGCGAGGAAGCCCGTAAGTTGATGGAAGTGGAATATGCCTGGTCGAAGGTTCCGGAAATCCCACCCTGGGCAACTGAATACGAGGTGAAGGACAATGCACCTGTCCCCATGCACCGTCCATT
>Ga0163179_10003740_pt1 | contig 10298 bp, 9 predicted proteins | sample AtlANTMetagenome_FD_109643 | JGI IMG/M metagenome (GOLD analysis project Ga0163179, IMG submission 109643) | Marine eukaryotic phytoplankton communities from the Atlantic Ocean - Atlantic ANT 2 Metagenome | ecosystem: Environmental > Aquatic > Marine > Oceanic | place: North Atlantic Ocean... | reverse complement strand
GACCGGCGGTGTTAAGCAAGTAAATCAACACGTGAGTGCGTTCAATGTGGCGTAAGAATTGATGACCCAACCCGGCTCCATCCCCGGCACCGGCGATGAGCCCCGGCACATCGGCGATGACGAAAGACACATCATCAGACAATGTGACAACCCCCAAATTGGGTACCAACGTCGTAAACGGATAACTGGCAACCTTCGCTCGCGAACGGGAAACCTTGCGGATTAGCGTCGACTTTCCTGCATTGGGCAGTCCCACTAAGCCCACATCGGCCAAGAGTTTCAGTTCCAGCCGTATCCAACGTTCTTCACCCGTTATCCCCGGCTGTGCATACTCGGGTGCTTGCCGCACAGAAGTCGCGAATCGCGCATTGCCTCGACCGCCCTTGCCACCCGTCGCAACGACCAATCGTTGACCATCTTTTGTCAGGTCACCGAGAACAGTGCCGGTTTCATCTTCCAAGACAAGGGTTCCAAGCGGCACTGGAATCACCACATCTTTACCGTTGGCTCCGTGGCGATCATTGCCTTCCCCATTCTTTCCATGGTCGGCCTTGTAATGTCGTTTGAAATGCAAATCGAGCAGAGTTGCAGCTCGTGTAGTGGCTTCCAAGATCACACTGCCACCATCACCACCGTCGCCGCCGGCTGGACCGCCCTTGGGCCGGTACCGCTCCCGCAAGAAAGCAACACAGCCCCGTCCACCGGCGCCGCCAGCGACGAAAACCCGTGTTTCGTCAATAAATCTCATGTTGGATGGATGATTCCGTCCGGAATCGCAACAGGCCAGAGGCCCGAGGCTCTAGGCCTCGGACGTCTCAGTCTCAGTCTCTTGGGCAGGAGCTTCGCTCGCCTCTACCGCCACAGCCTCTTCGGCCTCTGCGGGTTTGGCTTCCGCTTTCTCAGCCTTCGGCTTGGCTGCTGCCTTTTTGGCCTTCGGCTTCGCTTCTTTGGCTTCCGCTTTCTCAGCCTTCGGCTTGGCTGCTGCCTTTTTGGCCTTCGGCTTGGCCTCTTTGGCTTCCGCCTTCTCCGCCTTCGGCTTGGCTGCTGCCTTTTTGGCCTTCGGCTTCGCTTCTTTGGCTTCCGCTTTCTCAGCCTTCGGCTTGGCGTCCGCCTTGGTCTCGGCTTTTTTCGTCACCTTCTTGGGAACAACAATTTCAGGTGTCGCACCTGCGATGGGATGAACACTGACTTGCTTGCGACCATTCTTGATGGTGCGGTGTTCCACAACGCCATCAATTAAAGCAAACAAGGTGTAGTCTCCGCCGACCCCAACGTTTTGCCCGGGCTTGTACCGAGTGCCGCATTGGCGAACCAGAATGTTTCCTGCACGGACAGCTTCGCCACCGTACTTTTTGATACCACGACGTTTCGCGTTGCTATCACGACCGTTTCGGGTAGAGCCTTGTCCCTTTTTGTGAGCCATCTGACCTACTCCTTTGGCGCTTTGATCGCCGTAATCTCAACCATCGTGTGCTCTTGGCGATGACCTACTCGTCGCGAATAGTTCTTACGTCGCTTATACGTAAACACATCGATTTTCTTGTCTTTCCCATGTCTCAGAATTTTTCCTGATACAGAGGCGCCGTCCACATTGGGCGTCCCGACCAAAAGTCGGTCGCCATCTTTGATCAACAAAACGTCATCAAATGTAATGTTTTCGCCGTCGTTACCTGCAAGCTTCTCCAACTTGAGTTGCTCGCCCTGTGTCACCCGGTGCTGCTTTCCACCGGCTTGAATGACTGCATACATCGTTCGTTCTCCCACCATTGTGGTGTGTTAGTCCCTATTTCCAACGCACGTATACGAGGAAAAGGGCTGTCCCTTCTACAACAATCCCATTCGATGTCAAGGGTCTATTAATTTGTTTCCACGATCTGGATCCAAATTTTTCAATCTTGCCAAGCTATCCGCATACGGTGGTTTGGCTACGCCTCGCTCGGTGATTATGGCTGTGACTAAGTCCGCAGGGGTCACATCAAAGGCCGGATTGCGGACACCGACACCTTCGGGAACCTTTCGCTCTGAACCGTGATGAGTGACCTCTTCTTCGCCCCGCTCTTCAATGGGAATTTGCTCCCCTGTGTCCATTGAATAATCAATCGTAGACATGGGAACGGCTGCATAAAACGGAATGCCGTGGTGCCGACAAAGCACCGCCAGTGTGTACGTACCGATCTTATTGGCGACGTCCCCATTCGCCGTGGTTCGATCAGAGCCAACGATCACGCAATCCACTTCCCCTCGACTCATGAGATGCCCTGCCATGTTGTCAGCAATGACTTCGACGGGAATGTCATCTTTGTGCAGTTCCCAGGCTGTTAATCGGGCTCCTTGCAAATAGGGGCGTGTTTCATCGGCAAACACAGACAACGATTTCCCCGCATCAACCGCCGCTCGAATGACACCCAAGGCGGTTCCATAGCCTCCGGTGGCCAACGCTCCTGCATTGCAATGCGTCAAGACACGGGAACCATCCGCGATCAACGACGCGCCGGCACGACCCAATGTCTCGCAAATTCGAGCGTCTTCGACCAATATTTCATTGGCTTCGGCAAGCAATTGCTCCTGAATCACCGGCAACGATTGACCCCGAAGATGCGCGGCCTTGTTTTGCATGCGGTCCAAAGCCCAAAACAAATTTACAGCGGTCGGTCGCGTATCAGCCAAGCGAGCAATGGCCTTGTCAATCGCTTGTTCACATTCATCGATTGAAGACGCATTGTGAGCCGCCAGACTCACGCCCATCGCAGCGGCTATACCAATCGCTGGTGCACCGCGGATCACCATTTTTTCGATAGCCACTGCCACTTGCTCTACCGAAGAATAGGATTCATACACCTCCTCCAACGGCAATCGTCGCTGATCCAGCATAACCACGGAACCCTGTTGCCATTGGATGGCGAACCATTTCTGTTCTGACATGTATCAACTCCTGTTACGGCTGGTGCTATTCAGCAGAGCGTCGGTTTTCCAACAATTCCGTAATCAAACGATTCACCACGCCAGGATTGGCATTGCCCTGGGTTTCTCGCATGACTTGACCCACAAAATATCCCGCTGTTTTGGTTTTTCCACCCAAATAGACCGCGACTTCTTTCGGATGCGCATCCAAGATCTTGTCAATGATCGGACACAATGCAGCTGGATCGTTCAACTGCTCGCCCACGTCCGCCAAGACCTGTTCCACATCCTCGCCCGAATACACACGCTGAAAGACCCGTTTGGCCTGTTTGCCCGAGATCGTCCCATCCACCACTCGTTTTAATATTTGGCCCAACACAACAGAGCCAATAGGAGACGTTTCAATCGTTTTTCCGTCCGCATTGAGTCGACCCAACAACTCACCCTGAACCCAATTGGCCGCGATCTTTGCAGGAATGCCTGAAGAACAAACAGATTCGAAATACGGTCCATATGTCTTGTCGCTGGTCAGCACTGCGGAATCATAGGGCGTCAATTCATAGTCGCTGATGTATCGCTGACGCCTTTGCTCTGGGAGCTCAGGCAACGATTCTCGCACCTCGTTGAGCAACGCATCCGGAACGACCACTGGCAACAAGTCAGGATCGGCAAAATATCGATAGTCATGCGCCTCTTCTTTGCCCCGCATCGGACGCGTTCTGCTATTTTTCTCATCCCAGAGACGGGTTTCTTGAACCACGGCCTCGCCCGATTCAACCCAATCAATTTGACGCGATATTTCATAATCAATGGCACGCTTCACGTGATTGAACGAATTGAGGTTTTTCAGCTCTGTTCGCGTGCCGAGTGTGTCGACGCCCACGGGACGAATACTCACGTTCGCATCGCAGCGGAAGCTGCCCTGCTCCATGTGCCCATCACAAATGTCGATGTATTGAACGATGTTGTGTACTGCCTTCAAATAAGCAACCGCTTCATCCGAAGTGTGCATGACAGGCTCCGACACGATCTCCAACAGAGGCAAACCGGCGCGATTGTAATCCACATGACTCTCATTGCGATCACCACAATGAACCAACTTGCCTGCATCCTCTTCGATGTGAATGCGTGTGAGTGCGACCATTTGTTCCGCATCATTCACAGCGATCTGCACTGAACCACCTTCCAAAATCGGCTCATCAAACTGACTAATCTGATAGCCCTTGGGCAAATCCGGATAGAAATAATTCTTACGAGCCAACCGACTGGACATCCGAATATTGCAGTTCAACGCCAAACCCAAACGAAGAGCATAACGAAGCACCTCGGCATTGAGCACCGGTAAGACGCCCGGCATTCCGAGACAAACCGGACAAGTATTGTAATTGGGAGCAGCGCCAAACTGGGTAGTACATCCACAAAAGATCTTGGACTTTGTTTTTAGCTGACAGTGTACTTCCAGACCAATCACCGTTTGGTAGTCGCTCGTCATGATGCGATCTCCAGCGACGGATGCCGATGATGCCAACGGGTCTGCGCTTCATACGCAGCAGCCACCCGAAACAATGTGGATTCATCAAATGCTCGGCCCAACCACTGCAAACCAACGGGGAGACCCGCGCTCGTAAAACCACAAGGCTGACTCAAGGCCGGAATGCCCGCCAAATTGGCACTCAACGTACACACATCCATCAAATACATGGACAGGGGATCGGACACATGCTCACCCAGACCAAATGCTGGGATCGGAGAAGTTGGAGTCGCCAACACATCGACTGTATCCAAAGCACGCGCAAGATCATCTCGGATCAATGTTCTCACCCGCTGTGCCTTGCCATAAAAGGCCTCATAATATCCTGCTGACAACGCATAGGTGCCAAGCATAATTCGCCGTTTTACTTCCGCTCCAAAGCCCTCTGCTCGACTTTGGCTAATCATGGCAGCGATCTCATCCACGTCCGCACGATGTCCAAAGCGCACACCATCGTAGCGGGATAAATTTGACGAAGCCTCCGCAGGTGCAATCACGTAATAGGACGCCAGACAATGCTCCGTGGTGGGCAATGAAACAGGCTGAATGTGAGCACCGGCGGCTTCCATGGAATCCAACGCCGTCTGTATGGCTTGGGAAACTTCCGGATCCGTACCGTCCCCAAAGTATTGTTCCGGAACGCCGATACGAAGGCCCTCGACGCCACCGTTCAATGCGGCAGCATAATTGGGAACTTCGACGTCGACTGAGGTCGCGTCATTGGCATCAAAACCCGCAATGGCCTGCAACAAAATCGCACAATCCTCAACCGTTCGCCCCATTGGACCGATCTGGTCCAAACTGGAAGCATACGCAATCAAGCCGTATCGCGAGACGCGTCCCCAGGTGGGCTTTACACCCACAATGCCGCAGAGAGCAGCAGGCTGCCGAATGGAACCACCCGTATCCGACCCCAGACCGACCGTGACTTGTCCAGACGCCACTGCCGCAGCACTTCCACCGCTCGATCCCCCCGGTACACAGTCGGTATCCCACGGGTTGCTCGTCGCAAAAAACGCGGAATTTTCCGTAGAAGATCCCATCGCAAACTCATCCATGTTGGTCTTGCCGACAATCACTGCGCCAGCCTGGCTTAATTTTTCGACCACATGGCCATCAAACACCGGCACATACTGTTCCAACATCCGAGAAGAAGCGGTTGTTCGTAAGCCTTTGGTCACAATATTGTCTTTGACAGCAACGACAACACCCGCCAATGGGCCTGGATCACGTCCCGCCGCGACATCCGCATCAATTTCCTGGGCGCGTTCCAGCGCACCATCATCGTCAATCGTTACAAACGAATGCAGCAATGGCTCCAAAGCATGAACACGTTTTAACGCTGCTTTGGTGCGCTCGGTCGCCTTGACGTCTCCAGACAGCAATTCGGAACGGACTTGTTTGATGCCGGAATAACAATCCACGAGTTACCCCACCACCTTGGGTACGACAAACGCCGAACCCGTTCGAACGGGTGCTTGATCCAATGCTTCATCCGGAGACAAACTGGGTTTCACTTGATCGGAACGCAAACGCGGAGCAACGACCATCGCATGAGCGGTGGGTTCAATCTCGGTTGTATCGACAGCAGCCAGTGCCGCCATTGAACGTACAATCGCGTTCAATTCATCCGCCATCGTTGCGACCTCCGATTCGCTCAGTGTCAAACGCGAGAGTCGTGCCACCTTCACCACATCATCCGATGAAATACGGTTTGGCGTATCGCTCATGCTCCGTCTCCAGTAGCCAATCGAATGCCCGCCTCCACGACGGATTCGATGGCGTTCCGAATGCGTTTCAGCCCCTCGGCGGTTTGTGCCTCACAACGAAGAACCAGAGCCGGTTGCGTGTTGGAAGCGCGCACAAGCCCCCAACCCTGCTCAAACAAAACGCGAGCACCATCAATATCCACCACCTCATGCGTTTTCTTGAATTCACGCACGGCGTAATCCACCACCTTGAACTTGATCGCATCCGGACAATCCACACGCAATTCCGGTGTCACATGGGTTACCGGTACATCGGACATGAGCCCGCTCAAAGAATCCGAAGACGCCGCCAGGACCTCCAATACACGACCCGTCGCGTAGATGGCATCGTCGTACCCAAAATATCGATGTTTGAAAAAGATGTGGCCGCTCATTTCTCCAGCCAACAAAGCTTGTTCCTTTTTCATGCACTCCTTGATCAGTGAATGCCCCACCTTGGATACAATGGGCCGTCCTCCTTGCGCAGCCACATCGTCAAACAAAGTCTGACTGCACTTCACTTCACCCACAATGGCAGCACCGGGATGCGTCTTGAGCAAATGCCGACTCAACAAAATTAAAAGCCGATCACCCCACAAGATCTCACCGTTATTGTCGATGACTCCGATGCGATCGGAATCGCCATCGTAGGCAAAGCCTACATCGGCACCCACCTCTTTCACCTTGGCAATCAGTTCGTTCAAGTTTTTGGGGTCCGTCGGGTCGGGGTGATGATTGGGAAAATGCCCGTCCATGTCGCAATACAACGCATGAACCTCAAAACCCAATTCGCGCAACAAGGGCTCAATAAAAGGACCTGCTGTACCATTCCCTGCGTCCACCACCACTCGCAAATCGGTGCGAGACAGTTCGAGATTCGACTTGATGTACTCAATGTAGTCCCGAATGATGGCGCGATTTTGATGGGTCCCCGTCCCTTCCTCGTAATCGCCCGATTCCATCAGAGTCCGTAGCTCTTGAATGTCCGCACCATGAATCGATGTTTGCCCCATGCAAATCTTGAAACCATTGAACTCTTTGGGATTATGGCTTCCCGTAACCATGATGCCGCCTTGGATCTCATCCGCCAGATGGTAGAGCGAAAAATACACCACTGGCGACGCCACAACACCCAAATCAAGCACATGGATACCCGTACTCAACAGGCCTTCAATAAAGGCGGTCGTTAATCCGGCTCCATGTGTACGACAGTCCCGACCGACACTCAGACAACGTCGGTCTTGGCGACGAGCAACGGTGCCAATCGCACGACCCAATTCTCTGGCAAAATCAGGGGTCAAATCGCGATCGACAACCCCTCGTACGTCATACGCTCGAAATACATGTGCAGGTACATTCATGGACACGTCTCTTTCTCCAGGTACACCGGTCAACTCGCTGTTATAGAGCACTGCCTTGCGAACGGGTCAAGGCGTGTTCGATGAATCAAACCAACTCCGTTCGACCATCTGCCTTAAGGCCCTTGGCAATTTTTCCGACATCCTGTGATCGGTCCAATGGCGCCACCAATACGGCATCCGAGGTCGCTACGACCGCCAAACCTTCCAAACCAATGGTGGCCACATGAGGACCCGTGCTCACGATCACAGAATCGCTGCAATCCAATGTCGTCACATCCCCTTGAACCCAATTGGACTCCCCAGGGTTTCGAAAATCGATCAAGGTCCGCCAAGAACCCACATCACTCCATCCAAATTCCGTTGGAATCACTGCCAATCGCTCAGATTCGTGTTCCATGATGCCGTAATCAATACTGATGGATTCTGTCTCCTCAAAGACCTCACGCAAGATTGTCTGCTCTTCCGATGTTCCCAGGGCTGCCGCATATCGATCCATGCCATCGGCCAATTTCGGCATATGAGCCCGTACAGCATCCAACAACACATCGGCGCGCATAAAGAACATTCCGCTGTTCCACGAATAAATGCCCTCTTTCAAATACGACATCGCCGTCTCAACATTCGGCTTCTCCACAAAAGCCGACACATCGTACACGCCATCAGTGTGGCTCGTACCGCGGCGGATATAGCCATACCCTGTCTCGGGTCGATTCGGCTGAATGCCCAACGTCACGATGGTACCCGTGGCTGCCGATTGAATGGCTTGTCGACACACCTCCTGGAACCGCGGCACATTGCCAATGAAATGATCGGCCGGTAACACAGCCATCACCGCTTCCGGATCGGATGCAGCCACGTGAACCGCCGCCAAAACGATACACGGCGCCGTATTCCGAGGCATGGGTTCAACCAAAACTTGAGATCCCAAGTCTACGACCTCATTTCGAGTCGACTCCGCCAAATGCTCTCCAGTCACGATCAGCACATCTTGCGCGTCCACCACATCCGGAGCTACCCGCTGAATTGCGGAGCGCAAGAGCGATTCGTCAGCAATCAATCGCAACAACTGTTTGGGACGTAATTGTCGACTCGCAGGCCAAAACCGGGTGCCTGCTCCACCCGCCATAATTACCGCATAGGTTCGTACATTCATGGCTATCCGATAACCGACACAGCGATCGCCGTCAATCCAAGGGCCCAGCAATACCATGCGAAATGATGCAATTGACCACGATTAACCACTTTGATGAGACCCAACAATGCCAAGTAGCCAACCACGCCCGCCGTTACGGTTCCCACCACCAGCGGGATCCAAGACACAGCGCCAGCCTCCATGGCCTTTGCCAGTTGCAACACCGTCGCACCCGCAATCGCTGGAATGGCGAGCAGAAAACCAAATGTAGCGGCTGCACTCCGATCAACGCCTCGAAGCAACGCGGTTGTAATGGTTGTACCGGAGCGCGAAATCCCCCGAAACAACGCAATAGACTGCATTGCACCGACAATCAGAGCATCGACCACTGTCAGTTCTTCCAAAGTCCGGCCGTTTTGGCCGCGCCCTCGACTGACCATCAAAATGACGCCGTTCAAGATTAATAAGGCGCCGACCGCCAACACGTCGGTCGCGTTTGTTTCCAGCCAATCGCCGGCCATTAAACCCACAAAACCAACAGGCAACGTGCCAATACACACCAAAACGACCAGTCGAAAACTGGGGTTTTTCCAGGTGGGATTCATGAGTGAGCCCACCATTTTTCCCAGATCGGCCCGATACACAGCACAGACAGCACCCAGCGTCCCCGCATGTACCGCAATGTCGAACAACGTATCGGGCTCTTCCAAACCAAAGACAGCACCCGCCAGCCGTAAATGACCAGACGACGAGACAGGCAAGAACTCTGTCAGTCCTTGTACTATTCCCAACAGAGCCGCCAGCAACGCTTCCTGCATGAGATCTATTACGCCTTTACCTGTTTCATGGCATCTCGATATGCAACTCGATACGCTCTTTGGACCCGTCTGAAGTATCCGTCGTCAAGGACTCCCCCGATGAATCCAATCGGTTCCGATCAATCTTTTTCTTCACCAAGTACGTCAATACGGCTCGAGCTCGGAGTCGTGCCAATCGACTCTTGGCCGCATATCCTTCAATCCTTAAGGTCATTCCGGGATACCGCTTCATCACCTGAACCAATTCACCCAATATCCGATTGGATTTTCGCTCCAAATCAGCCGATTTTCCACGAAAGACCAAAGGACTCTTCAACACAATGGTCTGCAAACGAACAATCAAATGACGGTACTTGTCCGGGCAACCATTCTTGGAGGCCGGTCCCTTTCGGGATGGACAGTCATCACGATTGTCCGTCAAGCCATCCCGATCGTTGTCGTTTTCAGGGCAACCGTCCAAATCTTCAAAATCGTCCATGTCTTCGGCTCGATTGGGGCATTGATCCATGGCATCGGGCAAACCATCTTCATCATTGTCCGGATCGGGACAACCGTCTTGATCTCGATACTTGTCCTTGTCTTCCGCCTGAGTCGGACATTGATCGCGATCGTCCGGAATCGAATCCCCATCCCGATCGTATTCTGGACAACCATCTTCATCATCTTCGTTGTCAAAATCTTCGGGTATGTCTGGGCACTTATCGACCGAGTCCACCAAACCATCGCCGTCGCGATCGCCATCGCAATCCGCTCCCGTTGATTTCGTGACGACCGCCTTCAAAAAACTTTGGGACTCCAACACATGTG
>Ga0163179_10003739_pt1 | contig 10299 bp, 8 predicted proteins | sample AtlANTMetagenome_FD_109643 | JGI IMG/M metagenome (GOLD analysis project Ga0163179, IMG submission 109643) | Marine eukaryotic phytoplankton communities from the Atlantic Ocean - Atlantic ANT 2 Metagenome | ecosystem: Environmental > Aquatic > Marine > Oceanic | place: North Atlantic Ocean... | reverse complement strand
GTAGTCGATTGACTCAAGGGGAATCTCGGCGCGCAGGGGCACCAATGTGGGTGGAGTGACGTCTGGAAGTACTGCGGGTGACTCCGCGAAGGCGGCGCAGAACAATCCGGCGATGACTAAGGGTGTAAACATCTCACAAATCTATCGCGGTTTCGGTCCACAACGAGGCTGGTCGAGGCGTTAAGCGACCGTGTCTTAAAGAACGCAAAAGGAGATCTTTATGCTTCGTCATGTTGTTTCGTTCCTCGCTTTGTCGGTTTTGACTGGATGTGCGGCCGACCCGGCTAAGGATGTCGCGCCTGCAGAAGTGCACGACGCGTCCTCGGCGCCTGCCGCCCCCGCTGCAGTGCCAGCTGATGCCAAGACCCTCACATTTGTCGCGGGGTCCGCGATTGAGATGGTCGGTTCGAAGGTGACGGGTTCACACGACATCTCGCTGCCGGTAAGCCAAGGGACGGTGAAAGTCGCAGCTGGTTCTGTTGTGGCCACAGATGTCACCTTCGATATGGCTGCGCTGACGTCAGACCACCCGAAGTTCGAGAAGCATCTTAAGAACGATGACTTCTTCGCCACCGATAAGTTCCCGACCTCGAGTTTTGTGGCGAGTAGTGTCGTCGCTCGCGCCGGCGCAGAAGCAGGCACGCCAAACGTCGACGTGACCGGAACGCTCACTATTCGCGATGTCAGTCATGATGTGACGATCCCTGCACAGATCGCGGTGTCGGAGACCGGTACGCAAGTCACCGCCGAGTTTTCGATCAACCGGCAAAACTGGGGAGTCAGCTATCCGGGCAAGCCGGACAACTTGATCCGTGATGACGTCGTCGTTCGGTTCGATCTGACCGCCCAATAGGCTCTTCAACGCTTGAACGGCGCGTATTCCGATGCCTTTTGAATCCGCTGAGTTTCTACTCTTTTTGTTGATGACCTTGAGCGTCTTCTGGGCGCTCAAGGCTTCGAGACTCGCGCAAAAGGTGTTCTTGATCGCGGTGAGTGTCTGGTTTTATGGCACTTACAGCTGGGAATTCGTGGGGTTGCTCGCCCTCTCGACGGTGAGCAACCACCTCTTTGCGACACGGATCGATCGTTTTGCCGGCTTTCGGAGAGATCGCTGGCTCACGGCAGGCGTGGTGTCGAACCTTCTGTTGCTTGGTTGGTTTAAATACTACGGCTTTTTTGTTGAGACGCTCAACGACGCCTTCGTCACGATGGGCTTCGGTGCGCACCTGCCGATCTTGCAGGTCCTATTGCCGGTCGGCATCTCGTTTTATACCTTCCAGGCCATCGCCTACCTCGTCGAGGTGCATCGCGAATCTGGACCGAAGGCCAAGAACTTTGTCGACTTCGCGTTGTTCATGACCTTTTTCCCGCAGCTGCTCATCGGCCCTATTTGTAGGGGGCGTGAGTTGTTGCCTCAAATAGAGGCCCCCGCGCCAGATCGCATAGAAAAGCTGCCGCTGGCGATTTCGCTGATCTTGTCGGGTCTGTTCAAGCGCATGGTGCTCGCGTCCTTGCTGTTTAGCTTCGGGGTGAGCGAGATCTTTCACGTGCCTGAAAACTACAGCTCTGCGGCGCTGTGGGTCGCGATGATCGCGTACACCATTCAGATCTACTGTGACTTTTCGGGCTACGTCGATTTGATGCGTGGTTGTGCCTTGTTGTTTGGGATCGAATTGCCCGACAACTTCAACAACCCGTACTGCGCCGCCAGCGTCGGCGATTTCTGGCGTCGTTGGCACATGACCTTCAGTTCTTGGCTCCGAGACTTCATCTACTTTCCGTTGGGTGGCTCTCATTGTCCCCGCCGCCGCGCTTACCTCAACCTCTTCGCCACGATGTTCTTCTGCGGCATCTGGCATGGCGCGACCTGGGGCTACATCATCTGGGGAACCGTCCATGGCATAGCCCTTGTGCTCTATAAGTTTGGTCTTGATGAGCGCCGCGCGCGGGGCGAAGACGTGAAGCGTCCGATGACCTCCTTCGAGTGGGTGCGTGGTTGGATTTGGACGATGGGCGTGGTCTGCTTCTCTCGGGTGTTCTTTGTATGCTCTGACTTAAGCGTGACCTGGGTCTTCTTTTCTCGGATGTTCACGCCCGGACTCGAGGGAGATGGCTTTGAGTTTCTCCTGTTGCCGGTCACGTTGGTGGGGCTTTCTCTGCACTTTGTTGGCGATCATGTCCGTGATCGTTTCGTCCGCTGGAGCGAGTCGGTTCCGCTTGGTGCGCGCTGGCTTTTCTGGCTCGCCATGTTCTATCTCTTGATGGCGGTACGTCCCCTCGGCGTGCTCCCAAACGCTTACTTCCGGTTTTAAATCGATGTCTCCTCTCTCTCCTTATGAGCCTGTCTGTCGCACTTCGCATTCGCCGTGGGCGATGCTTGTGGTCTGTTGGACGTTGGCGCTCGGCATGGGCGTTCATCTGGGCGAGGAAATGCATGGGGACGCGGAGCGAGATTTTGCGCTCGGAGATGGCGCAGAGTGGCGCGTCAGCGCGACCGAGGTGCTTGCCAAGGCGGGAGTTATGAGCGGCTTGAGCGCGCTGCGCGGTGTGTTGTATACGCAAAAGCGCGCAATTTACGAGACCAGTCTCACCGTTGGCGGCCGACAGTTACCTCCGCCGCTTCCATCCGGACTCGCAGATATTGAGATCGAAGAACCGGAAGCGGAAGAGCCGCGGATACCTGCGCCGAAGCGGGTCATGATCATCGGCGCTTCCTCCATTCAGCAGGAGCTTGGGCGTTCCTTAGAGCAGCACTTCGAGGCTTTCGATGGGGTAGAGGTGCTTCGCTATGGTCTACATTCGACGGGTCTGGCCCGTCCCGACTACTTCGATTGGTACGCGAAAGCGCTTGAGATGAAGACCAGCTTTCAGCCGGATTTGGTGATTGGCCAGTTCGGTGGAAATGACGGGCAGGGCCTCACTGATAGAGAAACAGGGCGCGCGGTAGCGCGTCTGTTTACGGAAGAGTGGGACGGTGTGTATGCGGAGCGCCTTGAGGCGATCGTGACGCTCTTTGCCGAGGACCGGGTACCCGTGGTGGTTTTGGGCATGCCCGTCATGCGGGACGCTTACCACCAAAAGAAGATGCACCGGATCAATCAGGTCAGCGAGGACGCGTCGCTGCGAGCTGGCGCCTACTATATCGACACCTTTGCGATGACCGCGGATGATTCGGGCGCCTACGTTACGCGCGCTGAAGTCGACGGCCGCATGCGAATTATTCGTGCCACCGATGGAACGCACCTCACGCGCCATGGGTCTGAGTTGGTGGCGGAGAAGATCTTGGGACTTATCACCGATTGGTTCAGTTTTACGTTGGTCGCGGAAGACGAGGCGTCGCCTGATTCAGACGTGCCGCCGCCTCTTCCGGAGTCGCTGACGCCATGATCTGTTTTGGTGTACGCAAAGTATGGGCAGCACTGTTCGGGCTGATGTTCTGCAGCATCCCGGCGGTTCAAGCGGAGCCCACTGAGCGCTACATGGTTGCCGAAGACCAGGTGCTCGAGATCGTACTGGATGACCGGGGCGCGGAGCGGCTGTTCGTCTCGGAGCTTCCGCCTGGTGCGACCTTTGATCCTGGCTCGCTGGAGTTGCGCTTCGAGCCGGATTTCACGCAAGGTGGGGAGTCGTGGTTTCCGAAGGTGACGCGCTTCGATGGCGGTCGCCGATTTGTCGAGGAGTTGGAAATAGCCATTGTCGACTCCATCCAGCCCCCTGCGCCACGAATCGCATCGGTAGAGCGTCATCAAGGATATCGACTGTATGTCGTGGAGCAGGTCACTGACGACTATCTGGACAGCCCTGGGTACGCGGGACGAAGTATTTTTGCGAACGTCACCGTTCCCGATGGCGAGGGATCGTTTCCTGTTGCGGTGCGCCTGCATGGTATCGGGACGAAGGAGCCTCCTCGGTTGAGTGCGCCGGGTGAAATTCACATCTCCGCCCATGACCCCATGAACAGCTACTGGTGGGGCTATAGCGACAGCCTACCCGGACCGGTCCCGACGTCCGGGCACGTGCCTGACTACACCGTGCGTCGTGTACTTCATCTGCTGGCTTGGACTCAGCGCACATTTGAGGGCGCAGATCGAAACCGCACCTATATTTCTGGCAGCTCGATGGGTGGTGCCGGCGCTGCCACGATTGGGTTGTTGCACGCGCAGTATTTTGCTTGGGTACAAGCGTTTATTGGGCAGAAGATCCCGAGAAATCACCGTCCTGCTCGCCTGGATCAGCTCAGCGGGTATTGGGGGGCGCCGTCAGCGGATCTGACGCGCGATGCTGACCTTCCGGTGTGGGATGAAATGGATCTGACTCGTGTCTTGCTTCTCGATCCCTCGAGCAGAGATCAGTTCTTGAGTTTGAAGCACAGTAAAGACGATCGCATTGTGCATTTCGGGGCGGTGGTTCACGAAAGCCCGAAGACGGGCGTGAACTTCTATGAAGCCCTGCAGCTTTCCAAGGTGGGGCACTATGCGATTTGGGACGAAGGGGGTCATGGGACCTTTGATCCCGTGCTAGGCCACCGCTGGTGGCATTCCGCTTGGAACCCCATCACGGACGAGGTCAGTTACCTCCGGCGCGATCTGGCCTTTCCTGCGTTTTCGGCGAGCAGCGCCGATGCGGACCCAGGTCGCGGTGCGGGGAATGGCACCGTTGAATGGCATGAAAAACGCGGCTTTTCAGGGGACCCAAAGGTCGCTGGCGACACGGGCTGGGAAGGCGCCTTGTGGGGTGCCTTGAATCGTTTCCTACGTTGGGATGCGGAAGGGATCATCGATACCGAGACGCTCTTTGAGGTCCCTCTTCATGTCCTGGATGGCGACGGCACGGAACCGCCGCGTGAGGGCTATCCGACCAAAGGCGATAAGTTAGATAAGCCGCTGCCTATCACCGTAGATGTGACCATTCGTCGTGCCCAACGCTTTGTCTTACTGCCCGGCGAAAAGGTGCGTTGGCGCTTTGGCCCGCTCCGCGGAGAGGTGTTGGCTGATGAAGACGGCGTGGTGACAATTCCAGCGCTCCCTTTGGAACCGGCCTGGAAGGTGTTGGTCTTAGAACGTAGACTTTAGTAGCCTCTAGTCTGCTTGGCGTTGGAGAACAGCATGCGTGTTTTTTTGCAGTGTTTCGCAGTGTGTGCCGCAGGGGTCGTGTTGAACGGCTGTGGTGACATGCTTTCCTTGGAGGGGCTTGTGTCGAAGGGCGTAGATCTGCCACTCGACACCACAGTCAATTTGCCCAGCTTACAAAGCGGGGAACCGGTTTCGTTAGATGTGTTGTTGAGTGCGTCGACGACACAGATCTCCGTGGACGGTGTGGCGGTACAGCCGCTCATCAGCGAGGACGATGGACGTATATTGCTTCCTGCTTCCGCACTTAACGGGCAGTTGATCACTGCATTATTCGATGAACTGTCGGCGAAGGCCGATCAAGCCAAAGCGCTCGCTGAAACACGCGATGACGTCGTGTTTAGTGGTCGGCTTTTGCTGCAGATAGACGCGTCGCACCCTCCGCATTTGGTGCGGCAGTTGATGTTCACCGCGGGACAGGCGCAGTTCGGAAAGATGCGCTTTCTCGGACAGGATCCCGAAAGCACCGCGCTATTTGTGCAGCCGATTGAGCTGCCCGTGATCGGGCCCCCGCTGGATGGGGAGCTTTCAGAACACGACCAGAAGAAGATGTTTGGCCCGCAGATGATGGTGCGACTAGGCCAAGGCGGAGTCTCGCTATTTGCCGGGGGACACGCCGTCGAAGCCTTCGGTCCAAGTGGGTCGGAGACCGAGGTGACGCTCCCTTGTGAGGGGCCTTGTACAGATCTCGACGCTTATCCGTGGGCCACCGTCGCGGATGTGCTGAAAGGGTTTCGCGCCCAATTTCCAGCGGACTGTTCGCCGCCAGTTGGCGAAGCCACCCGCGCCTCGACCGGCGAAGGTTCGGAGCGACTAGATTTGGCTTACCTCGCTCCGAGCTGTGCATTGGGGATCGATATGAACGGGCGTCAGGACTTGCCTTGGGCCTGGTGGTTGCGTTTGAAGCAAGGGGAGCTTGCCGCAGCAACGGAACCCTTTCCCTATTGGGTCCTGTTTACCGGGGGGGCCGACGGCTTTGGCCAAGACGCTGTCGCGGATCGCTATGTTCCGACCTGTCAGGATGCAGCCTGTAGTGCTGTCGATCTGGTCCTTCAAAGGGATCCAGCCGCGGTTGCCGTTCCGGGCTTCATGAACTTCTGAAAGCTTGCGTCAGCGCCTTACCAAGCGCCCGGCCAGACGCTCAATCTAAAGTCGCCTAAGACTTTCTGATGAGCCGACGACGTGAAAGACGTACCATAAATCCAACGGATCACCGGTATGCTGGAGTAAAGGATACCACCTTGAAACACGCGTTCCGCCTCTCTCTGATCCTATCGTTGCTGCCACTGAACCAGGCTGAAGCTGCACCGGTCTCTTTCAGTGCGGAGCTTGGAACGGACTTTCCGGTCTCCGTGGGTGCGCGCGCGGCTTTGGAACATTCGTCGTCGCGTTTGCGCCTAAACACCGGTGTAGGTTGGATGCCCGGACCGTACGTCGATGGGATCAACGCGTTCGTTATCGCGGTGGACGGCTACAAACCGGAAACGGCGGATTTGATTGAAGCGTCTTTGAAAGACTCCATGGTTTGGCATGTCAGCCTTGGTTGGAAGCCCGCGCCAAGCGCCGGTTTTTACGCGGATATTGGCTATCGGTTCGTGGGTTTTGGTGGTGGACTGGCCGCATCTACGGTGGTTTCGAAGGCGATAGGCGTTCCGCTTCCATCCGAGGAAGACAGCGGCGATTTCAACGCCTACAACGTCAGCACAAGTGTGCACATGGCGATGGCAGAGGTCGGTTGGTTGTGGGCCGTCGGCGAGCGCTGGACGCTCCGGGGTTCGCTTGGCGCGACGACGGCGTTTGGTGCGGAGGCCGTGGTGGATTTGGACGAAGACCAGGAGGGCTTTTGGGATCAAAGCGCCGCTGCGGGCTTGAGTTTCTTCGACTGGCTTTTCGATTTTCAGGGTAGCGCTGAAGACCATCTGGAGGAGACGCTGCATAAACATATGCACGCCCCTGTTGTCTCTTTGGCGCTGGGGTATCGGTTTTTTTGAGAGATAAAGTCGCGGCCTGAGCTGTTGTGGGGTGAATCAAGTGGGCGCTGCGGTGTAGTTTAGTGGACTATGCCGAAGGAGCCTGACGATGACGTCGAGCGAGGACGCGCCGATCCTTGAACAGGACGACAAGAAGCTTTTTCCGATTCAGCCCGACAGCCCCTGGAAAATGCGATGGGACGGGTTGGTGTTCTTTACCATCACCGTCTCCGCGTTCGAGGTGCCTTATTCAATCGCGGTCGGTTGGTCTGATGTTGCGCTGCAGCACCGGTTTGATCTGCTTATCTACGGGATCTTTTTCACCGATCTGGTGCTGAACTTTCTGACCATCCGGGAACGCAGCTACGCCGGCTTTTTGGAGTGGAGAGATCTCGCCGGCCGCATCGATTTTGAGCGTTGGTCGCCTGAAAACTATCGACAACGTTTTTTTGAACAAGATCCGAACGCACCCCGAGATGAACTCGTTCGGGACTATCGAGGCATAGGCCGAGAATACATCCGTTCGAAGTGGTTCTGGATCGACACGATCAGCGTCATCCCATTCGAATACCTCTTCCCCGTTGTTGGCTACAACACGCTCGCGCGTTTGCTCCGCCTGGCGCGTCTGCCGCGGTTGATTCGGTTGATTCGTGCGGTCCGTCTATTGCGGGTGTTGCGTACCCTGAAAGGGGCGTCGATGGCGCGTCGACATCGACAGTTGGTTCGCGAACATCCCGCCATGATGCGCTTCTTCTTGCTCGGGGTGGTTGTGCCTTGGTGCGTACATGTGAGCGCATGCTTGCTCTGCATTGACACCGGAGCGACTGCAAACGCAGAGCTTTATTGGACCAAGGTATCCCAGGTGTTCTTCGCGATGAAGTCTGCGGAAATGCCCCCTGCGAACACCTTGCTCGGCTCGTTTGTGGGGGTATTTGTCATGTTCGCGGGCATGACGTTTTTCGCGACCTTTGTCGGAAACTTCGCGTCGCTCTTTTCGAATTTCGACCAGCAGGGTTCGGAAATCACAGCGGTTCAGAAGCGTTGGGTTGGTTTGTTTCGAAAGTACCCCGAGGTGTTTTTTACCGAAGAAGCGAATGGTGGGGACGTGTCTACAACGCAGTCCGAGGGTTCGGATCTAAAGAACGCTTGGCGAAAGCAGATCCTAAGCCATGCTCGTGATGAGGTGCTCTCACACGACACTATCGACGAGGATCATGCGTTGATCTGTGCGCTCAGCGATGAACTTGAATCCTCTGTCCGTCACGCGTTCAACGGCGCACGCTTCCGAGGGATGCAGGGGGCGCCTGGAGTGCGCCTCCAGGAGAAACTCCACGAAGACGAAAGGGACAACCCCTACGACGAGGAATCGGACGCTTGAGGCGGCTTATCGCACTTGTCCGGGGCGTTTCTTTGGCGGTTTGACCTGTAGCAATTCCACTTCGAAGATCAGGGTGGAGTTGCCTGGGATTTCGCCAGCACGCCTTGCCCCGTACCCCAAGTGTGCGGGCACTGTGAGTCGGCGTTTCCCACCGACCTTCATGCCCTGTACGCCCTGGTCCCAGCCCTGGATCACCTGTCCTGCACCGAGGTGAAAGAAGAATGGGGGACCTCGACGCCGAGAGGAGTCGAACTCTTTACCGTTGGTGAGCCAGCCGGTGTAATGCACGCCGACCGAGCAGCCCTCAAGCGCTTCGTCGCCGTCACCTTCTTCCAGCTCTTCGATGACAAGCTCGGTGGGACCTGTCTCTTCCGCTGCGCCAGCGCCTGTCACGCGGTTCTTTACGCGGCGCGCGAGGCCTCTGATGATACCCATGGCATCTCCGGTTGGGGTGAGCGTTTAGGCTTTAGCCCAGATCTGACAGCTGTGTCAGGTCGATGCTACCCGTCGACGAGCTGTACGCGCAGTAACCCACGCCTATCCATCCAGATTCGGGCTTTACCGATCACGGACTTCGTATCGGTATCATCGGATGACAGCGTGTACTGGATGAGCAGGTCGACGACATATTGGTGCGGTAGCTTTCGCGGTTGGAGCGCGCCTTCTGTATCCAACCACATCATGTGTTTTCGGTGAGAGGCCAGCGTCCGGAGCCACCGCCAGACATTGAGGCGCAGTACGTCCTTCACACCTTCAAATCGCGGAAATTCAGCACGCGCTGCACGTGTGCTTATTTGAATATCCCTCTGATAATAAAGAATATCGGGTTGGCTTTCGGCCACGAGGTGGCTTCGTGCTGTCGCAAGTCGTGTCTCAAGCACTTCGGGTGGCACCAGCTCTTGATCTATGAACTCCATCCGTTCGGAAATACTGCCGAAGGCCGTGTCGGATTCCGGGTAGGAGATCTCCTGCGTACGATCTGGTAGCCAGTTCGGCAGCCGTTTCTTCAACGAGGATGCGACGGATGCTTTGATGCGGTCTTTGAGGATGTAGGCCGCCACGGCGATGACGGCGAAGGCGCCCATTAGACCAGCGCTCATCGACTGATCGAGCTCAAGCCCCAAAAGAAAGAACGCGGCGAGCTGTACCCCGACAGCCCATACCATCGCCAGCGCTGCGGCGATCCCAAGCGCAGCGTGTTCGGCCCACGCCTGTTTTCGGCTGTGTTCGAGTCGAAGGAATAAGGCGGACGCGATGTATTTTTTGAGCAAGCCCGACTGGTCTATATAGTTCGCGTCCGACAGCTCTTCTTTCTCGGGGCCTAACGCAGTACGCCAGCCTCGCTCTGCGCGGTAGGCTTGCTCGTTTTGTACGAGCTTTACTAGCGCCTTACGGCCTTGCGTCAGGCTGATCTTAAAGGACACGCTGTCGTGTTCGTCGTCTTTGGTCAGCGCGGTGTCCAGCTCTGCGATGGCGGCGCAGAGGCCTTCTTCGGCTTGCAACGAGAGGTACTCGTCGGTGAACCCCAAGCACCGACTCGTACGTTTTCCGAGCGGTCGGTCTTTGTATTGTTCTGCGAGCCTCCGGTAGTTCTTCAGTATCGCCCGGATTTGCTTTGCGAAGACCTGAGCGTTTTCGCTCGTCCCTTTCGCGTCTAGGTTCTGAATCGTCGCGCGGAGTGTGTCTAGAGGTGTGCGTGTTGCCTGCCTGAATATTGATCCAAGCAGTCGGCACTCTCTTCTAATGGCTTTACGCGTCGCTTTTTTCGGCTTCGATGATCCGAGGGCCGAGGCGTAGGCATCCAATTGATGCAGCGGCGAGT
>Ga0163179_10003737_pt1 | contig 10300 bp, 12 predicted proteins | sample AtlANTMetagenome_FD_109643 | JGI IMG/M metagenome (GOLD analysis project Ga0163179, IMG submission 109643) | Marine eukaryotic phytoplankton communities from the Atlantic Ocean - Atlantic ANT 2 Metagenome | ecosystem: Environmental > Aquatic > Marine > Oceanic | place: North Atlantic Ocean... | reverse complement strand
TAAGTGACCCCAATTAGCATCATTAGTATTATTTCCTGTTACTGTTAAGACTGTTCCGTATGGTGCACCACTTGACCATCCTGTTTCTGTAATTTGTGTTTTACTAAAAGGACTTGTAACCCCAATTCCAACATTTTCAGAACTATCAATAGTAATCGCAGTAGCGTTACTACCATCAACAATTCCGGGAGTGCTTGATAATTCTACTGGTATTTTTGTTGTCATGCTTCTAAGTCCTCTATTCTAGAGGTTAAATTGTCTATTATAGTTTGTTGTTCTTTTATGGATTCCACTAATAAACCTACTGTATTTCCATAATTTATTGCTAAGTGACTTTCATCATTTTTTTCTGGTTCATTAACTTCATAAACTGCTTCTGGTAAAACTTTTTGTAGGTCTTGTGCAATAAGACCTGTACCAATATAACCTGATTCTTTAAGCTTATATGTTATGCCTTTTAATTCTTTAATTTTGTCTAATGGATTATCAATTAAAGATATGTTCTCTTTTAAGCGTTCATCTGAAATGCTACCTGCAGCAGTTACATTTCCAGAAATATCAACTGTAAATAAAGTTGTTAATGTATCTTTTAAAACCCTAAAAGCTTGACCAGAACTTTGTCCTAAACAATCTACTCTAAAACCAGAACTGTCATTAGTTGCTTCTACTTTTAATATTGGTGCTGCATTAACTAGATGTAATATATCAGCAGGACTTGTAGTTCCAATTCCAACATTACCAGCAGAAGTAATTCGCATTCTTTCTGCTGCACTTGTGCCTGTATGAAAACTTAAAAATGGACTCTGCAATCTTAATTCAGAAGTTGCATCTGCAATATATTCATTTTTAATTAATCCTACAGTTTGTCCTTGGTCTGTGTAATCAAGCAATAATCCTGTTGTTCCTGCACCATTACCTAACCTAATTGAGCCTGATGCTGCTCTTGCATTATTTGCTGCTGAAGCATGAGAATAACCACTAAATTGAGCTTGTAATGCCGCAGAATCTACTGCATTTAATTTTTTAGCAGGACTTGAAGTGCCTATACCTAAACCTGTTGAATCTATGATTGCTCGTTCAGTGCCACCTGTATCAAACCTAATTTTATCTTCGTCAGAAGATTCTTCGACCATAACTTTAGTATCGCCGTCCGCATCTGATAACTGTATAGCAGAGTTTATCTGTCCTACGGCAACTGAAACTACTTCTATAGTTACAGTATTAGCGGGTGCTTCTGAAAAAGTTAAAGTCGTACCGCTTACGCTATAAGTATCTTTTTCTTGGTAAACACCACCAACAAATACTTGAGTATTGTTTTCACTAGCTGGAGCTGCTGATAAAGTAAAAGTTGTATCAGATCCATCACCAGTAAATTCATCTACTAAAATACTAGAGGCCGCTGCTGCTAAATCTGTCACAGTTAGCGTAATAGCTTCTACTGCTACGCCAGTTGGTGGAGCCACTCCAAAAGTTAAAGTCCCTCCAGAAATACTAAAACTATCTTTGTTTTGATATACGCCATCAAAATAAACTTGTACTGCATTTTCACTTATTGGCGTAACACCTAATGCTAGTGTGGTATCACTATTATCACCAGTCATAGTAGCTTTTACTACGTTAGCTCCTTGAATATTATTTAAAGCAGAATAAACTGTTATAACCCTGCTGTTTGCAGGAGCTGTAGCAAAAGTTAATGTCGTACCAGATATTGAATAAACATTTTGTGCTTGAAAGACACCATCAATAAATACTAATAAATTATTTTCGTCTGCTACTGCATTAGAAATAGTAAAAGTAGTATCACTGCCGTCTCCTGTAAAAGTATTAGTAACTAAAAAATTACCTACACCAATATCACCCCAGGCTGATCCAGAATAACCCTCAAACTTAGAAGTTGTCGTATTAAATCTAAGATCACCAGCTGCAGGAGATCCAGCTCTTTGTGCTGTAGTTCCTGTAGGCGTGTTTAAAGCAGTATCAACTTCTCTTATAGTTTTACTGGCTGGCAGAGTACAGAATACATCTTTAGTACCAGCTGAAAAATTAACAGCACTATCACTATTGGAACTACTTAATATTGTGGTTCTTGATAATGTATCTGGAGAAGCATCGGTTACTGTACCTATACCTACTTCAAACTCTGCTGTCCCTTGGCCAGCAATACAATAATAAGTTGTATTTGAATTTCCAACGCCTGCTACAAAAGTTTCAAAGCCAGTAGCTGCACCGCCTAAATTAACGGTGCCTGTACCAGTAGTCGTAGTGCTTTCTTTTACCCTATCGTTAAGGACAAGAGCCATGCTCTCCTCCTAAGCTATTCTTATAATAGCTGTGGCCGCTGCTTTAGCTGGAAATACTATTGTAAAGTCGCCTGCGGTAGAAGTTTTATCTCCACCAAAATCTATAGTGGCCACTGATTTATCACCATTAGTATCGTTATAAATCATACATCCTCTAGCAGTTATAGTAGCAGTTCCAAAAGTAAGATCAGCAAAATCAGTTACAGCAGTAGTACCAGTAGCTGAAGGAGTTACATTTGTTAATGCTGATCCTCCAGAAGTATAGCCAGTGCCACTTGCTTGGTTAGTTGTAGTAAAAGCAGTTGTCGTTGCTCCTAAAGTAGCAGAGCTAGTATATAAAGCAAGTTTAAAGCTATTTCCAGAACTGTTTGTGAAATTGTGAGTTCCAGTTAATAGTTCGGTTTTAAAACTAGTAGTTAAAGTTGAAGTTATTGCCATGTTTTTTTCCTCATAAAATAGCTAAAGTTTTAAAACAATTTTAGCCAGTTCTTCTTCACCACCTTTTTTCAATTCTTGAATCAAGGTAGCTTTATAGGATTTTATAGCATTTTTAATATAAATTAAACAAACTTGTTTTATTTGTTCTCGATAAGCTTTAGCTTGTTCTAATACATGAGGTTCGTTATCTTCAGAATAGCCAACTATTTTTTCAGCTAATCTTTCTGCCCAAAATTCTGGAGGGTGCCCGCCAAAATTAGATGTCTTGGTTTCTACTATGCCTAGCTGAGGCACGCCATCTGGAGTTATTTTTATTACCATTTCTTTGGCTCGTTATGAGTTTCCTCTATTATTTCTTTTAATTGTATTTCTGCTTTACCATCTTCTCTGCCAACTAACATTGGTTGAGGCATATATTGTTTTTCTTTTTTATCACTTTTTTTCTTAACATTTAATTTTTTTGTTTCAGCATCATAATCAACAATCAGTGGATCTTCTAATCTGTGATAACCATAAAGTTTTTCATCTGCCTCAACTGCTGTATCTAATAAATAACTAGATGCGGCTACGCCTACTTCAATGCCAGCATTCATACAGTTTGCTAACCAATATTCACAACAAGCTCTACCGGCTTCAGCAAAATATAGATTGCCTTTGTAACCAAAATCTATACCAAATAAATGTAAGGAGCCGACTCGATGCCAGTAAGCAAAAGCTATTGCGTAGGCAACTGTATTATTTAAGTAGTAAGAATTATTTTCTTCTACTATTTTTTTTATTGGATACTCCTCTAAACCAGGGCAACGTTCATCTAACTCACAAGTATAGATAGGCCCAGGATGATTTAATAAAACTTCTTTCATGCCATTAGTCTGTAATCCCGCATCATCACTATCTAAAAATCTAGAAGCTGGATCCATCATAAAAACCCTATCGTGTTTAATTACATTTGCTACAGCATTGATGACCCATATTTCATCAAAGTGTTCGCCGTTAGATTTAGCCAAAGCAAAGTCAAACCAACTTTTTCCTAAGCCAACAATAGCTATTTTTTTTCCTTTAAGTTCTTCTATCTTCTGCATTCTCTTATTATTTTAAACTATTTTTTTTTAATTTTGTTGTTTAATTGTTATTGTAGAAGCACTGCCACCATTCACTTTTACTTCATTTACCACGCCATTTTGTTCGAATACTACCGTGTAGCTATTACTACTATCGATATTAATTGCAGCAGATGAGCCTACAGTTCTGCGTAAACTAATATTTTCTCCATCAATAATAGTAGTTATTTGTGTTTTAGTATCTTGACCTATAAGTGTACCTTTAATTTGCGTACTAGTTGCTTCACGATTAAGTTGATCATCATCATCTAATTTATCTAACTCGCTAATAATATTTAATAAATCTTCTAAAAAATTTACATTCAAAGCATCATAATCAAGTTCAGTAAATTCTAAACTTTCTTCTCCTAAAGATTCTTCAGATAAATAATCAATATCTAATTCATTAAAATCTAAAATAGGATCAATTGATTCTGAAGATTCTTGTTCTTCTGAATAGGTTTTTGTTTTTTTAGGTGGCGTTACAATCAACATATTATCAATAAAATCTAAAGACAAATCTAAGATAACTGGTTCAGTTGGAGTGCTTTCTAAAGTTGTTGTTGTCGTAGCTTGAAAGGCTTGATTTAAAATAACAGTTCCCATATTTGTAGTTACTGATATTTCTCCAGAGGGAGCTCCATCTTGATTGGGCAATAATATAAATAAAGATTCAGAAGTATCTGGATTTACAGTCACACTAAAGTCAGTTCCCCTTATGCCTACAACAGCAGAATTAGTTCTAACTTTCATATTTTTTTTAGGAATCTTACTAGCCAAACTACTGGTAAATCTAGCAGTGCCTTTTAATAAATTTATAGCTAGTTTTGAATTACTAGGATTAGGATCATAAACAAACTCATCAATTATTACGGTAGAGTGTTCGGTAATTTTAATAGTGGTATCGTCAACAAAACGTATACCCATTCTCCCTGCTTCAGTTTGAGCTTTATCGTAAGATTTTATAACAAAGTCTTGATTGACTTCGTAAGGTTGTTCTCGTTCTATTTGTGCGTAGCCAGATACTTCTTCTACTGAACCAATATCAACAACTGGTGCTTGTGCCCTGGTCGTTTTGGATAACGCAGAAAGTTCCATTTGAGCCGTTACTGATAACGCGTAACCAGTCATTATCCAAAGTAGAAGCTTGTGTAACATTTATTGTTCTTGAACCACCAGTATGGCCAAGGTGAAAATAACCGCCTTGATAGCCATCGCCATTGTAATTAATTGTGTTATCTGACCCATCTATATTCATGTAGTTTGTAGCTAAGTCTACATCAACATCTGAGTTTATATTATTATTAGAACCATTTATCGTCCAATCCAAATCAAGTGTAGAAGCCATAGCTGTGGTTGCTTGATCTAAAGTCATGGTGTTAGAAGCTCCCGTAACTTGAATATTTATATTACTTGAATCAGCTCCGTAAGTATTATTAGGGTCTGTTTGAATAGTAAAAGTATTAGAACTTCCACTAAATTCAAAAAATCCAGTATATGAATCTGCATAAATATCACCTAGAAATTTATTAGTAGAACCAATTTGGTTAATGTCTAAGGTCATGGTAGTGCCATCTAAATCTAATGGCGTCATGCTTCCAGCTACAGCAGTTAAGCCTCCGATAATATTACCAGAACCTAATTGTTCTACATCAATATTTAAGGTTGCTCCCGCTTGGTCGATTGATACTTCATTGTCTGCTGCTATTAATATTCCAGATAATAAAGTAAATAATATTAAATATTTATTTATCATTTTTATAACTCCAGTACTTCATGATTATACCTTTCTCTATAGTTTTTAAAACTGCTATTTCAATTGCTGATTGCAAAGCTATAGTAATAGACTCATTTTCTACATTTCCGTTTTCTATTTCTATAAGTTCTGTGTTGTCAGTTATAAATCTAAAAATATCTTGATTAAGACCTACACTTAAAATAGTTTTTGTAACAGTTACTTCAGTTAATATTCTTCCGGTTAAAACTGAAACTGTTCTTAAACTAACAGTGACAGTATCTTGCCTGTATTGCCTGCTTAAACCAATGCCTAAAACTCTGCCACCAAGGCCGCCAGTTCTTATGTTGCTTTCATAACTAATTACAGCTCCCTCCATTAATAATCCAGCAAACATTAAAGGTTTTAATTTTTGTGGTTCTTTAAAAGTTTCTCTAGTTGAACGTATTAACTGTCTCTCTTTACTTAAATTATCTAAGCCTACTCTTTCAACAACTTCAAAAAATTTACCTTGAGCAGTATTTTTTAAAGCTTGAATTAATAAAGTATATGGAGCTTGAGTGACAGCAGTGCTAAAGGAGGCATAAGAACTATTACTTCTTCTTTGTCCTGTTTGGTCAGTAAAAGAATTTGCATAGATAGCAACTATAGGTTTTGTTTTTGGCTTTGGTAATTCCCAAAGTTCAGTATTTATAACTTGAGATATTTCTGGAAGTTTAGTTATTTTTAAATTATCTATAGTTTTTGAAGGATCAAGAACTACGCAACTAGAAAGTAAAACTATTGAGAGGGAAAGTAATAGTAGTCTTTTTCCCCAGTGGGTCAGTAACTTTAAGTACAACGAAATTATCATCAGCCTCATATTCTATTGTATTTCCTTCAAGTTCAATAGAGCCTGCTTTAGATGCAGTTTCACCAAATAAACTTTCTACTAGTTGAGAACTTAATTTAGCATACACTCTTGATTCTAAGTTACGAATAAACCTAGCTATGGTTGTATTTTGTGCATCTCTTTCTGCTTGATCAATTACTGATTTATGTTCTTCAATTAATGTTTTTGCTCTAGAATGTTCTTGATTCTCAATTGTTAAATAATGTTGTGAAGTATTTATACCACTGAAGCTAGGGCTTTTAAATTTAAAACTCATTTCATCTGCTAATGCAACATTTACACAAAGACCAATTATTAAAAACAACCCTACATACATACTAATAATAAATGCTAAATCTTTTTGCTCTGCTCTTTGTTGATCTTTTTTGGATTTCATAATTAAGTTACGTTAGTTCTTAAAGAGTCGTATCGATATTCATCTCTTCTGCCTCTACCTTCTGCTCTATTTTTAATTCTTGCTACTTCTTCTTGAAATCTTTTTTCATATTGAATTAAAATATCTGGCTCCCCTTTTAAAAAAGTGTAAGCCTCAACTAAGGCGCCGTAGAGTAAAACATTTCTAGCATTAGTAGATAACCAAGTACCAGTAGTATTAGTAACTAGGCTAGCTGGTTTATAAAGATAATGAAGCTCAACATTATAAGCTACATCAGGCACTGGACTTACTATTAAAGTGGAGCCATTATTAGAAGCTGTAGATAATTCTTTATCAAAGTCTGCGTAATATAAAGGCAATCCTCTTAAAGTTGAATCAGTTGGATCTTCAGAATACTCTTGCATAAAGCTAGTATGTTTTTTTAACATAAAATGATAATCGCTATTCGAGTCAATAACTGCCAAAGAAAAACTTGAAACATAATCAGATGGCGTAGTTAAAAATCTATTGCCAGCTGTCAAACTTCCAGTTACATTTTTTCTAAAAAAATCAAACTGTACTAATTCAAATATTCTTTCTTCTGCATTTTTAACAAAATCTCCTATTGTTGCAACAAAAGTAGTCTCTGTGCTATCGCAAAAGTTTTTTATCAAATTGGTTAATTCTGTATAAGTCATAATTAAATTATATCAAACTAAGGAGTATTTGCTTGTCCTCCCATACCGGAGTGATTAGTACAATAATAATAAAGTGTCGGTGCTCCTACCGCAACAGTTATCTGAGTGTATGCTCCAGAGCTTCCAGGGGTACCACTAGTAGTAACGCCAGTTGTATATTCAGAACCGCCCCCGTGTGTGCCATCAGAAGTTGTTGAAAATCTTAATGGATGTCCGCTATTACTAGAGTTTGATTGATCAAATCTGTATGTACTGCCTTCAGATAAACTTAAAGTTGGATAAACAACACCATTTACATAATACCTATTCGCTCCTAAATAAGAAGAAACTATTATTGTGTAAACAGTATCAGAACTAACAACAGTAGGACTACCTAATGCTGACGTGCCTTCTTGACCAGTAACTGAAACACTTTCAGATATGTTTCCAGTAACTGTTACAGTTCCTAAAAATGCTGTAACAAGTTGAGAGGCTAAAGTTTCTGAAAGAGAATTATCATTTTCAATAACACTAACCGAACCGATATTAGAAGATAGCTTTGCTATTTCAAATTTACTAGGGATAGTATTTGGCAGCATAGAAAAATTTTTCGTTATGCTTGGCGATGTTATGACAACAAAACCAGTGCCACCATCTTCTGCTTTATCTGGTCTTGGGTTAAATAATGCTTCTGGGTCTGTAGTGTGTTTTCTTGGTTCTAGTTGTGGATGCTTGGGACTCCATTGATCAGGGCCAACTAATAAGCCATCCCAAGTTTTTTTCATATCTTTTAATTTGTATCTAAATCCAGATATGTCACATATTCCGTATGCTTCTTTACCTTTTGCGTAAGACATTAGTAACCTTGTGAGTATGGGGTAATTCTAAAAGATGCTCGATCTTCGTCTTCGTCGGCAGCTCTTCTAAATTCTTCTTCGTATATTAATTTTAATTGTTCTGTTAGTTGAGGATTTTTTTTCATAGATAAGTAGTAAGCTAGTCCAGCAACAAAGCAAGGATAAAATCTAAATGGTAAATCCATAGTATTAATACCTTTGTCAGCATCATCCATTCTTACCATTTTATTAAATACTAAAATATCAGTAGAGTTTTCTGGGGCTGGCCAAACTTTTAAAACTGGAGTATTTTGTTTATCTACAAAAAATTGAGTAGGTCTAGCTTTGGTGCTTTTAGTTGGAATATTAGTGTATTCACTTCTGCTAACTCTAGACATTTGTGTATCAGTAGTAGTACCACCTTCTGTCCTTCTTAGCACAACGTCTAAGATATCTATAACATTTGAATTTAATGTGTATTCTCTAGTTCCTTCAGTTACTGTTTGCGTAGCTTCAGATATGGTCCATTGATTTAAACCTCTGTTAGCCCATTCAGCTAACATTAGATTAATAGATCTTTGTGCAGTTTTTAAATCATAGCCAGTTCTTAATTCTAAACCACAACGTTCAAATGCTTCTTCAATAAACTCTGCTACATTTGGTTCAAAGTTTGTACTGTTTGATGTTGCCATGTTTAATCCTCATCACTATATAAATTATTAAAAGTTATTCTAGGATCTAAATAACTTTCATGGCCTTCAGCAGAATGTAGATGTTGTGAAGGAGTAAAATCAGGTGCTCCTTCGCCAGTTCTCCACAGTGCTGGACTAGTTGCTCTAACTCTATTGTTAGGAAGTGCAACTATATTACCAGTCCACTTGCCAGCGTCTGTTAAATATATCACATGTGACTGCTTATGTTGAGCAGGATCATCTGCTATTTCGTGATCTGTGTAATCTACAGTAAACAAATATTTACCTTGATAAAACTTATTATCAATTTTACACATCCATGGAGAAGAACTTACTCGATCCATGGTTATTATAGAGTGATCTCTTGATTCACAATCCCATGGTTGACATAAGTGATCTTCCATAGGCTCTGGCCATTCGTCTAATGGCACATCAGCAACTAATGCTTGAATTGGCATTCTTGCCCACATAGCACCACCGTGAATATTTCCTTCTTGCCAATCTTCATCGTCTATCTCACATCCGGTAAAGACAACTTGAAAGCTTAATGATCTATCAGGGATTGTATTTACGGCTATTGCTAACGCATGTAAATACTCTCCGTGATAACGTAAATGATTACAAGTGAACTCTCTTCTTACCCAACATTTAAAATGTGGGATATTGCTCATCAAATATGGCATTTATACCTCTATCTTCTTTTTTATATTTTTATTTTTTAGCGGCTCCGCCTCTTCTGTAACCTTTAGTTGCTTTTCCGCCTTTGCTATAACCCTTGGTAGCTTTTCCGCCGGCTCTGTAGCCTTTGGTTTTTTTCATCATGCCACCTTTGCCATAGCCTTTAGTTTTTTTATAAACCATTTAATACTCCTTAGTCGTATTCTTTAATTAGTTCTAAAATAATAGAATAAGTATTGCCGCTACTATGCGCTACAGTAGTAAAATCAATATCACCAGTTACTCCAGAACCAGCATTATTTGGTATGCCAGTAAATACGTCACTGTAATATTCATCTCCAGTAGAGTCTGCTGGTAAGCCTGTTATCAAAACATTAGTACTAGCATCAAATTCAATATTGACACCCATACCTCTGCAAGCCCACCAAATTTTAGCAACCTTTACTTTAGTACAAGCTGCATTGCTTTTACTATTATTTGCTAAAGCAGACACATCTACTTTTTTTACGGCATTTTCACCAGTGCCATCGCTGACATTGGTGAATTTTACTATAGCTACTCTGTCACCATCTTGAATGGTTTGTGATGTAACTGTAT
>Ga0163179_10003735_pt1 | contig 10301 bp, 6 predicted proteins | sample AtlANTMetagenome_FD_109643 | JGI IMG/M metagenome (GOLD analysis project Ga0163179, IMG submission 109643) | Marine eukaryotic phytoplankton communities from the Atlantic Ocean - Atlantic ANT 2 Metagenome | ecosystem: Environmental > Aquatic > Marine > Oceanic | place: North Atlantic Ocean... | reverse complement strand
GAGCGCGCGGGCGATCTTGATATCTCCCACGCGATCCTCTCCTGCTTCACGCTCGATCATCATGCCGACATCAAGCGCCTTAGCCTTGATCACTCCGAAGAAGCCATCCCAATCGACCTCACCGGTCCCGACCGGAACCTCAGCTCCCCAGGTCCCCGGAGTCTGCGTCTTCGTCGCGTCCTTGATGTGCACCTGCATCACATGGGGAGCGAGGCGCTCGAAGGACTCGACCGGGTCGCCCATCGCATAGAGGATCATGTTCGCCGGGTCGAAGTTGACGCCGATGTTTTCAGAGCCGAGCTCTTCCAAGACGCTTAGCAAGGTCGCGGCGTCCTCTTGTCCCGTCTCGAAGGCCAAGCGAATCCCCGCTGCGGCGAAGGCCTCATCCAGCTCCCGAAGACGCGAGAGCAGCTTGGGGCGCTCCGCATCAGCTGGATCATGAGGCAAGAAGCCCGCGTGTAAGCTGACGAGCTCGATGCCGAGCTCCTTGGCGACAGCCGCGTCGCCATGGGCCGCGCGCAAGTTCTCTTCCCAGTGAGCGTCCGGGCGAACCCCGCCGGTCTCGCAGATGCTCTCTAAGCTTGAGTAGTCCTCTGACTCCATCGCCATCATCCCGCTGACCACGGTGGCCCCGACGCCAGCCAGGGCCTCGACCGTTTCGCTCGTACTCCACGCGCCGGTGCGCAGCGGATCTAAGTGAAGCTGAACGGCGCTCACGCCTGTCTCAGCGACTTTCTGTGCTAAATCCTGAGGGGAGCTCGGCTGTAAGGACCAAGAACAGACGCCTAAGGGCTTTGATGAGGTTTGAGACAAGGTGAACTCTTCGTAAGAGGAGATGAACAGCAGAGGTCAGACATCATAACCCGTTCCGAGGCTCAGCCGCCTAAAGAGGTGGAGCTATGATCGCCAAGCCCTTGCGCTGTGGCTCAGATGCCCTGAAAGTAGTACCTAAGATCGAGCCTTTCGCCCCGAATTCACAAACACCACGCCCTCCTATGTCGAACGAACCCACACGCCGAGACCTCCTAGTTGGAGCCTCCAGCCTCTCCGCCTTGGCTGTCAGTCCAACGCTCCCCCTCCTTGACGACTCTTGGTTTCGGATCTCGCTCGCCCAGTGGTCGCTGCATCGGACCCTGCGCAGCGGAAAGCTCGACAACTTGGACTTCGCGAAGGTCACGCGCGAGCGCTTCGGCCTCGCAGCTGTCGAATACGTCAACGCCTTCTTCAAGGACAAGGCCTGCGACTTCGACTATCTCGGAGAGATGAAGAAGCGCGCCGATGACAACGGGGTCGAGAGCCTCCTCATTATGGTCGACGGCGAAGGCCAGCTCGGCAACCCCGACGCGGACGCTCGCAAGCGCGCTGTTCATAACCACTATCGCTGGGTCGTCGCCGCGTCCTTCCTCGGCTGTCACTCGATCCGCGTCAACGCTGGTGGCAATGGAAACCGAGATGAGGTCCAACGTCTCGCCGCTGACTCGCTCAATAAGATCGCCCAGTTCGGTGAGCAGTATGACTGCAGCGTCATCGTCGAGAACCACGGCGGCGCCTCCTCAGATGGCGAGTGGCTCGCCGGCGTGATGAAACTCGCTGACAACTCGCGCGTCGGGACCTTGCCCGACTTCGGGAACTTCCATGTCGGCGGCGGCAACTGGTATGACCGCTACAAGGGCGTCACCGAGCTCATGCCTTATGCCAAGGCGGTCAGCGCAAAGAGCCACGCGTTCGACGCTGACGGGAACGAGACCAAGACTGACTACACCCGCATGATGCGCATCGTCCAACAAGCCGGCTATCGCGGCTGGGTCGGCATCGAGTGGGAAGGCGGTGACCCCGGTGAGTCCGACGGGATCAAGCTCACCAGGGATCTCCTCGTACGCTGCGGCGGCCGCGCAGGCTAAAGAAGAGACAAGATGCTGCTACAGCTTTCACTCCTCTGCACGCTCACCCTGAGCCTTCAATCTCCCAGCTCTCAAGGAGACGCTGACGGACCTCGTCTCGTGATCGGTGAGGCCTCTAATGAAGCGCTCGAAGCGATGGCGCGCATCAAGGCGGCGCCTGGCGTTGAAGTCTCCCTCTACGCGGCCGAACCCATGGTCGCGAACCCCGTCGCGCTCTACATCGCTGACGACGAAGCGGTCTATGTAGTAGAGACCTTCCGCTCTGAATCCGGCGTAACGGATATGCGCGAGCACATGGACTGGCTCGATTACGAACTCAAAAACACGACGGTCGAAGAGCGCGTCGAGATGCATCGCCACTTTGAGGGCGAAGACTCGATGATCTTCGCCGGTGAGCCTGAGCGCATTCGTCTCCTCCGTGACCTAGACGGAGACCGCGTCGCTGACAAATCCACGGTCTTCGCTGACCAATTCAACAAGCCCGCTGACGGCATCGGCGCTGGGGTCTTAGTTCGCGGCGAAGATGTTTACTTCACCTGCATCCCCAGCCTCTGGAAGCTGCGCGACGTCGACGGCGATGATGTCTCCGACAGAGCAGAGGCGCTCTCAACAGGCTATGGCGTCCACATCGCCCTGCGCGGGCATGACCTCCACGGTCTGCGCTTCGGCCCTGACGGACGCCTCTACTTCTCGGTCGGAGACCGCGGCGTCAACCTCACCACAAAGGAAGGCAAGCACCTCAACCTGCCGCACACAGGCGCTGTCTTTCGCTGCGAAGCCGACGGCTCGGACCTAGAGTTCTTCTGCACCGGGCTCCGCAACCCGCAAGAGCTCGTCTTCGATGACTACGGCAACCTCTTCACCGGGGACAACAACTCGGATGGTGGAGATCGCGCGCGCTGGGTCTATCTCGTTCAGCACGGCGACAGTGGCTGGCGCTTTCACTATCAATACCTCGAGTCGCCTTGGGTGCGTGGTCCTTGGAATGATGAGAAGCTCTGGCACCCTCACCACCAAGGCCAAGCGGCTTATATCGTCCCGCCGATCGCGAACTTCATCAACGGACCTTCTGGTCTCACTTATTACCCGGGGACGGGGCTCTCTTCTGAGTACAAGAATCACTTCTTCCTTTGCGAGTTCCGCGGTAACGCCACCAGCTCGGGGGTGATGTCTTTCGACCTCATCCCTCAAGGTGCGAGCTTCGCCATGAACGCTCCTGAGAGATTCCTATGGGGCACGCTCTCAACCGACATCGACTTCGCGCCGGATGGCTCCCTCTACTTCACCGACTGGGTCCACGGATGGAACAAGTCTGGCAAAGGTCGCGTCTACAACGCCCGTTGGTCAAGCGAAGAGGGTCGCAGCAACAGCGAAGCGGTTGTGCAACTTCTCGCCGAAGGTTTCGGGCACCGCGGCACGCTCGAACTGATGGAGTTGCTCGCGCACCGTGATCGCCGCATCCGGCAGAGAGCGCAGTTTGCGCTCGCAGACCTCGGCTCAGGCGGCCTTAGCGGCTTCGTGAAGATCTTGAGGAAGTCCAGAGAGCGAATGGACCGGCTCCATGCCATCTGGGGCGTGGCCCAGGTTGAGCGCAAGCTCAAGGTCGGCGCAGCAGAGTTTCTACGACCCATGCTGATAAACCCAGATGAAGAGCTTCGAGCAAACGCTGCGCGAGCACTAGGGGATCTCAAGCATCAGCCTGCAGCCATAGACCTGTGTGACAACCTCCAAGACGACTCGCTGCGAGTGCGCCACCTCGCCGCCTTAGCCCTAGGAGAGATCGGTTGGCCCGACTCTGTCCCTGCCCTCGTGCAACTCATTGACGACATCGGAGATGCTGACCCTGTGCTCAGACACAGCGCCGTCATGGGACTGCTTGGATGTGCGAGTGACGAGAAATTGGTCGAACTCAGCGAGCATGACTCTTCATATGTTCGCATGGCCGTCCTGCTCTGCTGGAGGCGCAAAGCCTCTGTGGAGATCACTCGTTTCCTTAGCTCAGAGAACCCGCAACTCTTCGCGGAAGCTTGCCGCGCAGTCTATGACGTCCCAATCGAGGCGGCTCTGCCCTCTCTCGCTGCGCAAATCTCTAGAGCAGACGTACCCAACGCTGCCTGCGCTAGACGCATCATGGCGGCCAACCATCGCCTCGGCGAAGAGCGGCGCGCTCTCGAGCTCGCGCGCCTCGCGAGCGAAGACACACACCAAGAGAAGTTCCGAGTTGAAGCCCTCGAGCTCCTCTCGGATTGGAGCGACGCCCCCGTCGCAGATCGCGTCCACGGCGCATATTGGCCAGTCACAGCGCGTGAACTAACACAAATCGAGAGCGCCTGCGCGCTCTTGGTTGAGCGCGACATCCTCTCTGCATCAGACAAGATCGCGAGCGCATACATCGAGCTAGCGAAGACGGCAAAGCACGCCGCCTCCGGTCCTGCGCTCGCCGTGCTCGTAAACGACAACGCGAGGAGCGGTAAACTCCGCGGCCGCGCGCTGTCTGCGCTGCAAAGCATCGGCGCCAAAGAGTGGCAAGCTGCCCTCGAGATAGGTCTGCAGTCAAGCGATGGAGATCTACGCGGCGCGAGCCTAGGACAGCTCCGCAAGCTAGACCCAGCCCTAGCGCTCGTGCGAGCCGAAGACGCGCTCTTTCAAGGAGGCAGCGTCCCAGAACGCCGCGCCGCCTACACAATCTTAGGCGCACTCGCAGACCCGAAAGCGGAGACGCTGCTGAGCGATGAGATACAGAAGCTCATGCGCGGGCAGCTAGATCCTCGAGTTGCCCTCGAGCTCATCCAAGGCACTGAGGCCAAAGACTCAGACCGACTCCGCGCTCTGCTCAAGGAGCGCAAAGCTCAAGAGGAAGACGCCGCGCTCGCGCGCTGGGCACACTCGCTAGAGGGTGGAGACGCCGCGCGAGGTGAAGAGATCTTCCTCTCAAAGACCGAGGTCTCTTGTCTGCGCTGTCACAGGACAGACGCGAACGAAGAGGCCGCCGTCGGCCCCCAGCTGAGTGGCCTCTCAGAACGCCTGAGCAGGCGAGACATCCTGATCTCCATCGTCGACCCCAATCGCGACATCGCAGAGGGCTTCGAGTCTTGGACCTTACTCCTCAACGACGACACGGTGCTCGCTGGACGCATCCTCTCCGAGGACGCCGAGAACCTCGCCCTCGTCAACTCTGACGGTGAGGTCTTTGACGTCGCCCCTGCCGACATCTCTGAGCGCAAGCGTGGTCTCTCCTCCATGCCGGAGGGCCTAACGGGTTTCCTCACTCGCACCGAGATGCGCGACCTGATCGAATACCTCTCCACACTCTGATTCCCACCCCCCTCCTCTTATGACTCTCTCACGCCGCGACATCCTCGCCTCCTCCGCCGCCATAGCTGGCACCACCGCCGTCGCCAACGCTGCGGTCTCTCAAGACGAAGCTGAGGCGCGCGCCACAGGCAAACCGGGCAAGACGCCGCACACGAAGTTCGCGCTAAACGTCGAGATGTGGGGCATGGGGATGGGCTTTTATGACCGCATCGAGCGCGCGCACGAGCTGGGCTTCCCTGCCGTAGAGTTCTGGCCTTGGCGCGGAAAAGACCTCGACCACATCGCAGAGATCGTTGAAGAGACTGGGATTGAGATCGCGCAGTTCACTGGCTGGGGCTTCAACCCAGGCATGAACAACCCAAAGAACCACGCGAAGTTCGTCGAAGAGGTGAAGGCCTCCTGCCTCGCAGCCAAGAAGATCGGCGCACGCAAGATGACCATCGTCGCGGGCAACAACCAAAAGGACATGAGCCAGAACGAGATGTTGAAGGCTGTGACCGAGGGCTTGAAGCTCGCAGCCCCCATCTGCGAGGACCACGACGTGATGATGATCTTAGAGCCGATGAATGGGCGCCGAGATCACCCTGGTCACTGCCTCTATGGCTCTGTTGACGCGACGCGCATCTGCCGCGAGGTCGACAGCCCCATGTGCAAGATCAACTGGGACCTCTACCACATGCAGATCGAAGAGGGCGACCTCTGCGGCCGCATGAAGGATGGCTTCGACCAGATCGGCTACCTGCAGTTCGCAGACCACCCGGGCCGTAACCAGCCCGGCACAGGCGAGATCCACTACAACCGCGTCTTCCGTGAGGCGATCGCCTTGGGATACACAGACTTCGTCGGCGCCGAGTGCAGCCCGCGCGGCGACTATGTCGAAGCCGCCTGGGATATCTGGCGCTCCGACCAGTGGTAGCAGCGGGCCGCTAGGCCACGCTCCTCTAATGCGCGACCTGTAACGGCCTAGCAGATTGATAGCGCCTCACGAGCGCCAGCTTCAACAGCAGCCGTTTCAGGACTCTTCGGGCTCGTCGCCGTCGTCAGCGCCAAGCACCTGCCCACTGCTGATCTCTGCCTGCGTAGCTTTACGAACATCGACGATCTCAACAGCGAAGTTGAGCGCCACACCTGCGAGCGGGTGGTTACCGTCCAAGGTGACGTCCGTGTTGGTCAAGGCGACGATCGTCACGACCTGCGCTTGTCCGTCCGGGGTCTGCGCTTGAAGCTGCATCCCGACCTGAAGCTCGACGCCCTCGGGCATGTGCTCGCGCGGGATGGTTTGAATCATCTGGTCGTTCTTCTCGCCATAGGCCTCAGCCGGCTCGATGCGGACCTGAACCTCTTCACCGATGGTCTTCCCTTCTAGGGCAGCCTCTAGACCCGGGACGATGTTGCCTGCGCCATGCAGGTACGGGAGCGCCTCGCGGCCTTCGGAGGTGTCGAGGACCATGCCCTCGTCGTTCTTGAGTGTGTAGTGAATGCTGGCGACGGCGTCTTTGATGACTTGCATGAGATTGTTAACAGTTAAAAAAGTGTGAGCGGCGCTATGGCGCTACTCGGGTTGAAGGAAGCTGTAGAAGTCCGGATTGTCTAAATCGGACGCAGCTTCACGGCGAATCTGAAGGGTACGAATGGCCCAAAGATCTTTAAAGACCCGGTACTTGAGCGCGGTCTTGTCGAGATATGCGACACCAGCGGTCCCGCCAGTTCCTGCGCGACGACCGATCGCGCGCTCGACCATGCGCGCGTGGCGCTGGCGGAAGACCGTGAGCTGTTGCTCCATCTCGACGAGCGAATCAAGGACCTCACGCGGCCACGCGAGCAGCGGGAGCTCACGATAAGTCTCGACAAAGAGCGCAGCCGCTCGAATCCTGCGGCGACGGGCGCCGCCCTTCTCCTCGCTTGGAGTAAAGAAGGCCTCGACCGAGGCGCGCTCATCTGCGTAGAGCTCATCAATGCGTCGGACCTCATCTTGGTTCCTCGCATGAGAGATGGCGATGTCCCGCGCGATGTCACTCTCCGAGTTGTAATTTTCAAGGAAGCGCTCCAAGAAAGCATCGAGCGCCTCGGTAGCGTTCGAAGCGTCCGGACCGACGCCGTCGATCGGAGTTCTATAGAGCCACTCATCGATGGCCTCGCGCAAGCTCTCGCCTTCAGCGACCGTCTCCTGCACCTTTTTCATGGAGACTGAAGCCGATCCATCATGTTCTTTCAGGGCAGCGACATAGCCTCCCTCTGAGCCGAAGGGAATGCGCTCTTCATCACGCAGACCCAAGACGATCTCTATCTGCCGGAGCTGCCTGCTCTGAAAGCCGCTAGCGGGGAAGAGCTTGTCCCTGAAGGAGAGATAGTCCCGAGTCGTCAATGTCTCGATCACCTCGAAGTGGCTCACGCAGCGCCTCAAGATGGTCGTGGCGCGCTTCAGCTTGCGGACAGCGCCTGAGAGCTCTTGCTCTGCGACGTGTGGCGAGCGAAACAGATCTCTCGCTGCTCGAAGCTCCCTGAGGATCAGCTTGAACCACAGCTCAAATATCTGGTGGACCGTGATGAAGAGGACCTCATCATTCGAGATCTCTTCGTCAGAATCGGCCAGCCCAGACTGGAGCGCTGTGAGCTGCTCCAGCTTGATGTAGTCCCAATAGGTTGTCGGTTTCTTGTCCGCCACAGGGGTGAGAGTATCCGCGGGAGCCCTCTTTGGCCACGTCGGCAGCAAAAGCTCCCTCCATAAGGGGCCTCCAGCAGGGCCCAGCGCCGAAGCAAGGCAGGAACCCGGGCCCATCTTGGGATCTGCTCGCTAGAATCTCTCGCATGGCTCCCACTCAAGCTGCCCTCGCTGTCTCCCCCTCTCACGTCGAAGAGCTCCTCGCTCGCCCCTTGCTGGACCTCGTCTTCGAGGCCGCAGGAGTCCACCGAGAACACCACGATCCGAACCGGGTCCAATGCGCTCAGCTCTTGAACGTGAAGACCGGTGGCTGTCCAGAAGACTGCGGCTACTGCTCACAGAGCGCCTTCAACAAGACAGGGCTCGTCAAGGAACAGCTCCTTCAGGTTGACCAAGTCCTCGATGAGGCGAGACAAGCTAAGGAAGGCGGTGCTGACCGCTTCTGCATGGGCGCTGCATGGCGCGATGTAAAAGATGGACCTGAGTTTGATCGGGTCTGCGAGATGGTCAGCGGAGTGAAAGAGCTCGGGCTCGAGACCTGCGTCACGCTCGGCATGCTCAACGAGAGCCAAGCTAATAAGCTGAAAGACGCTGGGCTCGATTACTACAACCACAACCTCGACACCGGGCGCAGTCACTACGAAGAGGTGACTAGCACGCGCACTTATGATGAGCGCTTGCAGACGCTAGAGAACGTTCGAGGCGCTGGGCTCTCAGTTTGCTGCGGAGGAATTCTCGGGCTCGGAGAAGAGCGCAAGGCTCGCGCAGAGCTCTTAGCTGAGCTCGCCAACCTCGAGCCCCAACCAGAGAGTGTCCCCATCAATGAGCTAGTCCCCGTCGAAGGCACGCCCATGGAGAGCAACGAGAAGGTCGACTGGACCGAGCTCGTGCGCGTCATCGCTGCGGCGCGCATCCTCATGCCCAAGGCTTATGTACGCCTCTCAGCTGGACGCACTGAGATGACAGAGGAAGGCCAAGCTATGTGTTTCCTCGCTGGCGCGAACTCAATCTTCGTCGGCGAGAGTCTGCTGACGACGCCGAACCCGACCCCGGGCTCTGACGCCGCCCTCTTCGCCAAGCTCGACATTCAGCCCCTCATCTCGGAGTGAGCGAAGACCTCGACTTGGCGCTGCAGCGCGCAGAGGCCGAGCGCAGCGCTCGAGGCCTGGGCCGCTCATTGACTCTGCATGATGAGTCGCGCCATGACTTCACCTCTAACGACACCCTTGGGCTAGCCAGAGACTCAGAGGTCATAGAGGCCGGGCGGGACGCCGTCCAATGCTACGGAGCCGGGGCCCGTGCTTCGCGCCTCCTCGGAGGCGGCTCTCCCCTAGACGTAGAACTCGAACGCGCTGTCGCAGAGTGGCTCGGCGCAGAGGCGGCTCTGCTCTTCCCCTCCGGCTACCAAGCCAACCTGGGTGTAGTCACTACGCTCGCAGGCGAAGGTGATGTGATCTGTTCTGATGCCCGCAACCACGCGAGCCTGATCGACGCCTGTCGCCTCTCCAAGGCGCACACGCTGATCTTTCAACACAATGACCCGGGAGATCTTGAGCGCTGCTTAAAGCAGAGTGCTGGCGCTCGGCGCAGGTTCATCCTCGTCGAAGGCGTCGACTCTATGGAAGGAGATGTCCCGCCCCTCACTCGCTATGCCGCGCTCGCCAGAGAGCACGACGCATGGATCATCGTTGACGAGGCGCACGCCGCCGGTGTGATCGGAGCGAGCGGCGCCGGAGCTTGGCGAGCGAGCGGCGCTAGCGATGAGCGCCTCGCTGCGCGCATCGTCACCGGCGGAAAAGCGCTGGGCGCGAGCGGCGGGCTCGTCGTAGGGAGCGCTGCGCTGCGACAAGAGCTGCTCGCTGGAGCGCGCTCCTTCGTCTTCACCACAGGGCTCGCACCAGCCATCTCTGGAAGCCTATTAAAGTCTGTCGAGAAGGCAGCTGCAGCAGACGAAGCGCGCTCGCTGATTCGCGAGAGGATCTGCCGACTAGCCGCTGCGCTCAAGCTGCCTGCCCCAGACGCAGCGATCCTCCCCGTCCCTGTCGGAGACAACACCGCTGCGGTCGCCTTAGCTGACTCATTGCAAAGCGAAGGCTTTGATGTGCGAGCGGTGAGGCCACCGACTGTCCCCGAGGGAACAGCGAGGTTGCGCGTTGTCATTCACTCCACGCAAACAGAGGAGGCCATCGAGGCGCTCTCAGCGAAGCTCGTCGCCGCTGGCCTTGAAGGAAGTGTCTGTTCGCCGGACTCCACCGCCGCTGCGCCGCTCTGTGTCGCAGGCACCGACACGGAGATCGGAAAGACGGTCGTCTCTGCTCTGCTCACTCGTGCCCTCGGACGTCGAGGCCCAGTTCGCTACTGGAAGCCCATACAGACCGGCGATGACTGCGACACGAGCACGGTCCAAGCGCTGGCACCGCTCG
>Ga0163179_10003733_pt1 | contig 10302 bp, 18 predicted proteins | sample AtlANTMetagenome_FD_109643 | JGI IMG/M metagenome (GOLD analysis project Ga0163179, IMG submission 109643) | Marine eukaryotic phytoplankton communities from the Atlantic Ocean - Atlantic ANT 2 Metagenome | ecosystem: Environmental > Aquatic > Marine > Oceanic | place: North Atlantic Ocean... | reverse complement strand
TACCTATGGGAATGGTGATAACTTGGATGTCTCGCATAAACAAGGAGGGGGCACCAAGCTCGAAGCCCAAAGCAAAAACAGAGCAAGAAACAGAGGAAAAGCGTGAGGAGGATGAAGTAGATGCAGATTAAACGACGCGCTCCTCGCAAACATGGTGGTGGCAGTCAAGTTGATGATTCTGGTCCTAATCTAGAAGGTAGTTATGGCCGAGAATCGATGCGGCACCCATTTGATCCAGAGAACACTCCCACAAGGGGTGGGAAGGAGAAAATACCAGATGAACTTTTACAAGACTTGAGACGTAGGATTGCAGAAGTTAAACTAGCAGAATTAATAAAAGCAGCGGAAGATGCAGGTAAACAGATGGACCTTGCTGCTATTACAAAAGAAGCGTCTAAAAAGAAATATGGTGGGTTGATAGATGCTACACGTCTTGAGTTTATACATGCAGATCCAGGTAAATACATCAATCAACTTGGTATAGACCCAGCTGATATTAAGGTAGGTGATAAATTACCAAGTGTATCAGATCTACGTAAGTATGTTAGAAATAGTTTAGATAGTGTAGCTGGTCAAGTAGGTAAATTAAATAAGTACCTATTCCCTGAAGGGATACCATTAGATAAAATAGTTAGATCAATCCATTTTGGTCATGGACAAGGATTAGGTGCAGGTGGGCCACATTTTGCTGCAGAAGGTCTTGCGCAACCTCCCCGTGATAATATGGGGCAAGGATCAGGATCAGGACCAAGTGGTGGAGCATTAGAAGATGGTAGGTTTAAAGTACATGATGCATATTCCGCTATAGGGCACCCTCAATTTTGGGATGAAGTGCTATCTAACTTTATTATGGGGCGCAAACAAGTACCAATACTAGTTGAATTAACACCTGAAGGTAAGAACAGAGTAATTCATAGAGGAATTGATGTCGATCAAGTGATGATTGAAGAGGGTGAAATAAAACTAAGAGACGCGATAACGGGGGAACCAAAAGTTAAAATAGATCCTGCTGCTGAAGCTGATCCACTTCACGACTATGGTAGAACTCATCAACCAAGAGTAGATGAAAGTTCAGCGAGAAACCTCACTCGACAGAGACCTCAAGAGATAGTAGAAGTAAAGCCTCAAGATGGGGGACTATCAGCAGGTGATCAAGAGACACTCAGATCACACCAGTACGATCCAGAGGACAGGAAAGGTGGTAGTGGTACGAAATATAAAAATACACCACCAAGTGGCGAGGCTGGTATATTAAGACATGTAGGATTCAATCAAAATCAAGTCAACGCACTACTTAAAGGTGGGGAAGGTGCTATGGATATTCTACGGACTATCCCTGAGCCTACTAGACGTTTACTAAAGGGTTTACCAGTACCTATTGTAGGTGCAGTAATGAGTGAATTAGATGTAGCACAGCGCCAAGAAGACTATAACCGCTCAGGTAATATAGTAGATAAAGCACAACTTGGAATTGCCAATATTGGTAAAGCTGGTGAATATTTATCATCATATTCCGCTGCAGCTTACCCAGCAGTTGCAGAAGATGCAGCCTCTATTATACCAGCAGCAGGTATGGCTGTTGGTGAAGGTATTGGAGTAGTAAGTGAATTAGCCAATACCACAATAGATTTAGGTGAAGCAGTATATAATTCAGTAAGTGACCTGAAAAATTGGTTAACCAAAGACAGTAACTAAAATGAACACCCAAGGAATGACATCAGCAGGGCAGAACTTCCAATTCTGCCGTAAAGCTAGACCACATAGCGACTTTGGCCCAATGAAAGTCGTTAAACCAGAACCATTTACAGATATGGAGATTGCGCAATTAGATGCACTAATCAAAAAGAATCTGAACGAACTATTTGACCCGATTTAATTATGGCAGCAGATAATCCTTACAAATCAAAACGACAAACTGGATATGGTGGGACAAAACCATCTAATACAGGTTACGGTCCATACACACCAGAGCACCCCTCAGTAGTCCCTATCGCCCCACCAGTTAAGAAAGCTCAACTGCCAAATGCACTTGAGGTATGTAATAAAATTGAATCAGATAATCTTATAAAATTGCAAACTTGGTATGATGCAACTGGTTCAACAGCTGCACTTACTGAACTTAACAGATACAAAGGGGTATTACAAAGAACCTGTGAAGAAAGGGCGAGAGAAAAGGGTTATTTCGACCCTATCGGTGATATATTTGATTTCCTTTTTGGAGGTGATGATCAAGCTTTAATTCCAAATCATGGTGATAAAGATGAGCATGGGAATACACCTAGACCTACTCCAGACGGGCAACCAATACAGCCACTGCCAGGCCCATTTAAAGCATGACAGACGTACTTACCGCCCTCCAAGACGACTTTAAACTATTTCTACAAGCATTATGGGGACAACTTGACCTACCTAGTCCAACACGTGCCCAGTATGCAATTGCAGACTACTTACAAAATGGTCCGAAGCGTCTCCAGATCCAAGCCTTCCGTGGTGTTGGTAAATCATGGATTACTGGAGCGTTTGTGCTTTGGACTCTATTCAAAGATCCAGAACGAAAAATAATGATTATATCAGCCTCTAAGGAACGGGCTGATAACATGTCTATCTTCCTACAGAAACTAATCATTGAAACACCATGGCTGAATCACTTGCAACCCAAATCGGACGAATCCAGATGGTCGCGTATAAGCTTCGACGTAAATTGTTCGCCTCACCAGGCACCAAGCGTAAAGTCGGTGGGCATCACTGGACAGCTCACCGGAAGTCGCGCCGATTTAATGATTCTAGACGACATTGAAGTTCCTGGCAACAGTATGACCGAATTAATGCGTGAAAAACTACTTCAATTATGTACCGAAGCTGAATCCATCCTCACGCCAAAAGATGATAGCCGTATTATGTATCTCGGGACTCCTCAGACTGTTTTTACTGTTTATCGTAAGCTGGCTGAGCGTAACTACAGACCTTTTGTCTGGCCCTCAAGATACCCAAGAAAAGACAAACTTAGTCAATACGAAGGACTATTAGCACCTCAGATCCAAGAAGATCTAGATATGGGTGCTGAAGAATGGCATGTAACAGATCCAGACCGCTTCGATGACGAAGATCTCCTAGAGCGTGAAGCAGCTATGGGTAGATCCAACTATATGCTTCAATTTCAACTAGACACGAGCCTTTCAGATGCTGAAAAATTCCCCCTTAAACTTTCTGACCTTATCGTTACCAGCGTTAATCCTGACACTGCTCCCGATGCAGTCGTTTGGTGCGCCGACAGACAAAACGTTATTCGAGATGCACCCACGGTCGGCCTCCCAGGAGATTACTTTTATTCTCCTATGTGCCTCCAAGGAGAATGGACTCCTTACACCGAGCGAATCTGCAGTGTTGATCCGTCGGGTAGAGGAACAGACGAAACTGCCGCAGCATTCGTATCTCAAAAGAACGGATTCCTCTACTTGCATGAGATGCGTGCTTACAGAGATGGGTACTCTGACGCTACCTTGTTAGATATACTTAGAGGTTGTAAGAAATATAACATAACTAAACTAATCATTGAATCCAACTTTGGTGATGGTATCGTCTGTGAATTGTTTAAAAAACACCTTCAACAGACACACCAAGCCATAGATATAGAGGAGACTAGAGCTAATGTACGAAAAGAAGATCGTATCATTGATTCTCTTGAGCCTATACTCAATCAGCATCGCCTCATTGTGGACAGGAGTGTTATTGATTGGGATTATGCGTCTAATAAAGATACAGCTCCAGAACTTAGGCTCCAATACATGCTATTCTATCAATGGAGTAGAATGTGTAGAGAAAAAGGTGCAGTTAAACACGACGATAGACTAGATTGTCTTAGTCAAGCAGTACAGTATTACACTGATGCACTATCGATATCTGCTTATGAGCAGGTAAAGACTAGAAAACGTGAAGAATGGATGGATATCTTAGAATCTTGGCAAGATGACCCCCAATCTGCGACTAATCACTTGGCTTTGGGCTTTAATTTAGACCAACGAAAGAGAGCAAGACAAGAAAAGGGTAGAAGTTCAGTCCCCACCTGGGTTTAGGTGCAATGACATACCTATACAGGGGAAAGAAGGGTGGACTTTCCTCTGTATTAGGGAGACATCAAACTCTCCCTTCTTAACATACTGAATCTTAGACATTCCTCTTTCTTCTACAAACGCACAGCGTTGGGAAAGTTAATGTCTCCTATTCTACTATCTGCACCTGTATGAAAGAAAATGTTAAACTAATTCATTCTACTTTAGATGGTGATGAATTAATTACTTATATGGCAAGAGTATCTAATCCCTCTGGTCAAGATAAGCCTCCCGGTAAACTTATTAAATATCTCATTAAACATAAACATTGGTCACCCTTTGAAATGGTGAATATGTGTGTACAGATTGACACTACCAGAAGTGTAGCTAGTCAAATCTTAAGACATAGATCATTTAGTTTTCAAGAGTTTAGTCAAAGGTATGCAGATGTCTCTCAGTTAGGTCTCCCACCTATACCTAACCTAAGACGTCAAGACCTGAAGAATAGACAGAATAGTGTTGATGACCTTAACCCACAATCAGTAGAGATTTGGAATAGAATGATAGAAGATCAGTTTGATAAGTCTCAAGCTCTCTATCATCTACTTCTAGATCAAGGTGTCGCTAAAGAATGTGCTAGAGATGTACTACCATTAGCTTCCCCAACACGTCTCTACATGAATGGTACCCTTAGATCTTGGATGCATTATTGTGATCTAAGATGTGATCATGGTACACAGTTAGAACATCAACATATTGCTAAACAATGTATGTCCCTTATTGAGAATCAGTTCCCTGAAGTATATAATGCATGGAAGATAGACTCATAACAGTGAGACTTATAACACCTAGTGATCATGACTTCATTTATGAACGTCCAGATAAAACAACTTATAAGTTAATGGTACGTAAAGGTAAAGATAATCAAATAGAGGAGCTAATTAATTACCCAGGTCCTCTATTTGCTAAACATCCAGACCTAAACCTACCTCCAGTCCCACCTTTAGATAAATATGGACAAGCCAACCCCAGATCCACTGACTCAAACAGTTAAAAACCGCTTACAAGACCTTACAGATAGGTTAGGTGGTACAATTCAATACACTGATTGGAGAAATTCAAGAGGTGAATCCGGTAAACGTATAATCATCCTATATAATCATGCAGAAACTAATTAATGTACTTGCTCTTTCGTCTTTTCTTGTATCTGCTGCCGCTGTTGGCAGTGGTGTTTATCTTTTCACAAATAAAGACGCCCTGATAGAGAAAGCTAAAGGTCAAATAATGGAGTCAGTTATGGATACCCTTCCAGGAGGCCTTGGAGGGCTTGCAGGAGGTGCTTTGGTACCAAACCCTACACAACTCCTCCCAAGCCCCTCAGAGACGCTTACAGAGACCCCTCAGTACACGTCAACACCAGCTCTCCCTTTCTCCCCGTTCTAATATGTATGCTACCGTTCATTATTGGGTATCTTTGGTCATTATATTGACTAATTGTGTCAGTCCGGTGAATTGGAAACACTGTGCGCCTGTTTATGAATGGTTACCTCCATATATCTCTGATTATACTGTTTATATGGAGGAATGGGGAACCTGAGGAAAAATAACATAAATTTCTGAAGGCATATCTATATAACGGAAGCGTTGTATCCCCCCTATGGGGTGTCACACTATCGTTATATCACACCATGCCGCTCGCACTTCGTGCTCGCTTCATTATCACAGCGTATCACAGTATAACACTGGTGCGCAGGGAGCGAGCGAAGCGAGCGGGATGATGTGTTACTACACTATCGTTATAATGTGTGGGCATCTGTTCGCGTTCCATATCAATTAGTATCAGGTTCCGCCAGTAATACGAATGCTTATCAGATACACACTGTTACAGACTGTTAAGCATAGTTGACATGACCATCACGTGGTGCTATACTATGTGAGTAGTTAAGGGAATCAACCTTGAATCAATCCATGCTTGAGCGTCAATCATTGATCGGAATGCTCAGATCATTTGTTAAGTTCACAGCTAAACCATTTGGTCATCGTGCACACGATACAATGAGGACTACAACCAGTTGGACACCACGTCCACTGAAAGGTATCAGGTAAGGTGAGGGCTTCGGCCCTTACTTCATCACCTTTGCATCATTATTACAGTATGTAACGAGTGCTTGACTTTTGAGGTGATGTGTGCTATGATACGTGTATCAGATGGGAAAGCAACCACTGATCACCACAGCTAATGTTACAGCATGTAACAAAGGCTTGACAAATCAGCTCAAGCCTGCTATGATGTTTACATCGCTGGGACATTGTTGAGAGCCCAGCTATTCTTCCACCTTATTCTATTTACTATGCGTACCATTCGAATTCACTGCAAACCTTCATTACTTTCTTTAGTAAAAGAAATGGGTTTGTATTATACTCACTCTGATAATGGTGAGATTGCTATACTTGTTCCTGACATTGAAACACCTGATACTGTTGATGGTGTTTACATTGATCCTGATCAATACTTATGTGATTTCTATGAACTTGATTATGATCAAGTTAATTGTGTTGAGGTAGCGTGATGCTGAGGGATCGAATCCCTTCTCAATACCTAGACCTTCGGGTCTAATTATCCACCTTATTAACTAAACTAAATGTTCAAATCTACTCCTGAGTCCACCTGTGTCAACAACATGTTCGTAAATGTATTGACACGCAATGCAGTCATCGAATACAAGGATGGCTCAATCTATAACTATGAGAACGTACCATTTGCTGGTCTGTTTGCATATGCTAAAGGACTCAAGTCTGTGGGTAGCTGGGTTAACACCTATCTATTGAATACTAACTTCAATGCTAAGGGTGTAACATGTGAATTCATTGGCTATAATGATATGGATCATCTGGCTGAATTCGCTGTCTAAGTTATTCATACTCATCAGAGACTTAGTTGTCTCTTTCTTTGGTCCATTGGTGAAGTGGTTATCACACAAGCTTGTCACGCTTGAATCATGAGTTCAATTCTCATATGGACCGTTGGCTCACACTGAGTGAGTCTTTAATTGCTACAATGTCTGTTATTAGACTTGACTCTTATTCTGAGTACGGGCACAATGATCGAGGTGAATACCTTGAGCAATTGATGGACGAACTCGATACATCACGTGATAGATGTGATGAGTATTGGCATGATAGTATGCTTGAAAACTATCTACGTTCTTCATCTAATCTTGACTATTGATTATGACTGCTATTTATTCTGACGTTATGTCACCTGAGCTTGAGCAATTAGCTGAAGCTATTGGTTCAACTGGTATGATTGATTCAATGCCTGATAAGTTCTATCAAGACCTTATTGATTATGGTATTGAGACAGCTGAACAGTTTGAAGATGCCTATGAAGGTTCATATTCAAGCGGTGGTGAATTCTGTCAAGCAATGATTGAAAACTATGGTTATCTTGATCAAGCTGATCTACCTGACTTCATCACTAACCACATCGATTATGATTCAATGTGGGAATGTGAGTTACGTCATGATTACTTCATGTTAGATGGTAAACGACCTGGAGATAAACGCTTCTTCAGTAAATACTTTTGATTCTCTAATCTAACCCATCATTAAACCGGTGGGTTTTCTTAGGGATTCATAACCCCTTAATTAAAGCGCTTTAACACCTTATGAAAACTAAATCATTCAAACTATCTGATGAGACTATTACTCTAATCTCTACAGATCTTGATGATATCAATGTTATTCCAATTCAAGAATACATTATTGATATTAAGAAACGAGTAGAGATTAACAACCATGAAGTAATCACACTCATCAGGGACTTGGAGTATGTTTATAACAAGGCTAAGCCTATTGTAACGCAAGGACTTGAGATAGCAGTCAATGCTTACAACAAGATAGGTAAAGCTGTTGCTAAATCATATGACACAAAGGCTAAGGCTGATGATGTCAATTGATTTAGTATTCATCCTTTGTGTAATCATGTTCATCTATTGGATGATGTACATTCTACCTGAGAAACTACTATGAATCATGATGAAGGCAAGTCCATTGCTGGTGAGGTTGAGTATGGGGGGATGAATGATTCCCTTATGATACTCACTGAGTATGACTTTGATAAGAGTTATACTCACCACTGGCTGGATATTTACCTAGATTATGTTGAGTTTCTCAACGATTAAGCCTTCGGGCTTCACTGCGAGTATAGTTTAATGGTAAAACTATAGCCTTCCAAGCTATTGTTAGCGGTTCGAATCCGCTTACTCGCTTAGGGATTAACTATCCCTTATTACACACTATGCAACAATCAACTATTCACAAAACATCTGATGGTAAACGTAAGGTAAAAGGTCGAAACAAACCTCAACAAGTGAGGCAAGCTAAGGCAAGAACTAAGGCCTTAATTAAGAAACTAAATCACACTCACACACCACAGGGACTTGGCTGAATGACTGTCAATTATTTAATGAATCGTTACATTGCTACACTAATGAATGGTCATGAGTTCTATGTTAGAGCTGATGATGATCATTGGGCAGCTATGGCTGCAGAGTCTATGGCTCAACGCTTAGGTGCTGAGTTAGCTGATGTTATGTTAGATCCTAATCAAGAACCATTACCATGAGTAAGAAGAAGAAACCTTACTACCCAAATAACTGGCAAGCATTCAAGGATGCACCAGATGAAATGTTCATGGATCATACATTTGATGAACTGATGGATTGGAAGGTAGCTGGTTGGGAGTTACCTTCATCAGTTTACTGTATCATTAGAACCATGGACGTAAACACAAAGAAAGTTAAAGAGTATCACTATAAGAGACCAGGTGCTGCCCGTAACAAAGTTAGGAAACTAATGGATGAGGGTAAGCATGAGTTTACTTTAGTTGATGCTGACTCTATTCACCATTTATCACCAAAGTACGATGACGAACTTGACGAAGACTAAAGCATGGTATCATGCATATGAGGATTTAATCTTTCAACTAGAAGATCACCCTTATAAAGACGAGATACTAGCACTATGTGAAGATCAACTACGTGATGATCAGGAGGGCTATGCAACCAACAGCGTCACAGATTAGTGAACAGGTTAAGTTAGAACGTGATCAAATAGCGCAGGGACTTAAGAGACTACATAATAATACCAGGAGGTTAGAGGAGCGTAACTATGCTTCTGCTTCTGTGTATGGTATAGCATCTATTGATACTCTATTACCACGTGTAATAGAACGTATCGAAAAGACTAACAGTAGATTAAAGGAACGTAAGAATGGTAGGTCATTTAAAGAGATACAGCAATACATCTCTGGACTTGAAGCTGAAGCTGCTGGTGCTATTACTTGTAAGATTACCTTTGATAAAGTATTTGGTTATAAAGAAAATAGTAATGCTTTAACAAAGATATGTGAAGGTATAGGTAAAGCAGTAGAGGATGAATGTCACATCAGGCATTACGAAGAACATGCACCTGGTTTACTTAACGTACTGAAGAAAAACTATTGGCATAAAGCATGTGGTACACAACAGAAGATCACAGTGATATCCACACTCATGAATCGCTGTGATGTTAAGAAGTGGGAAGCATGGGGCATTGCTAATAGAATTAAACTAGGAGGCTGGTTACTTGATTGTTTAATGGTAGCTAGTGAATGGTTTGAGAAAGAATGCAGAAGAGAAGGTAAGAGAACAGTTAACTACGTTGTACCTACACCTGAATTCTTAAAGATCAAAGATGAGGTAATGGCTAATGCTGAGTTGTTCAGCCCTTTAACATGGCCAATGCTGATACCACCTAATGATTGGACTAACCATCAGCCCGGCGGTTACCTCTTGAATGAGGTCATGTGTGGTCATGATCTTGTAAGAAGGACCAATGACACACCTATACAGGGAGAAACACCGCTAGCTTTTCTCAATCATATACAGAAGGTTGCTTACACTCTCAATCCATTCATAGTGGATGTGGCTGAAACATTGCAGAAGAGAGGTATAGCAGTTGGAAAGTTTCTTCCTATAGTAGATCATCCACTACCACCTAAACCTGTAGATATAGCAGATAATGAGGATAGTCGTAAGGCTTACCGTAGAGCTTCTGCTGAGGTTAGGAATAAGAATGCACAAGAGTTTAAACGCTCGTGTAGAACTAGGATGACAATGGAGGCAGTTAGTAGATTTAAGGACGTAGATAGATTCTATATCCCTTGGTCGTTTGATTATAGAGGTAGAGCCTACCCAATCCCTGCCTTCCT
>Ga0163179_10003730_pt1 | contig 10309 bp, 10 predicted proteins | sample AtlANTMetagenome_FD_109643 | JGI IMG/M metagenome (GOLD analysis project Ga0163179, IMG submission 109643) | Marine eukaryotic phytoplankton communities from the Atlantic Ocean - Atlantic ANT 2 Metagenome | ecosystem: Environmental > Aquatic > Marine > Oceanic | place: North Atlantic Ocean... | reverse complement strand
TCTTTCCTTTTAAATCTTGAATAGTAGTAACCATACTTTCAACTTCACTGCTGATTTTACTAACGGCTGCAGTAGTTTCAGCACTACCAAAAACAACAGTTGCTCCATTAGCTCTAGAAGTAGGTCTTTCATCCTCACCAATTTCTTTAGCTAGTTTAGGAGAAACGTGTCTAGGAGATTTTTGAGATTGACTATTCTCTTCATTAGTTTCGTTTTTAACAAAATAACCACCATCATTTTTAACCTTATCAGTATATCCAGTAAATGGTACAAATGGACTTGCATATTCATCAGTAGCACCATACATTGTATTACCAAAAACACCTGCAATTACTGGTAGTTGTGCATCATCACCATCTAAAAAGAATCCAAATACATTATCACCTGGTGACAATGATATAGTAGTTGCTTTATTACCTTTACCAGATCCAGCTGTTGGTGGTAATAATACTTGTGCCCAAGGAAGATCATTATCTTTTAATTCAAGTGTACTAGGAGGATGATACCCCATAATACGAACTTTACGTCTATTTCCCCAACCAGCACCATTTATTTGCTTACCTTGAGATTTCTCTGGTGCTACTTGTCCTATCCACCAGTTAAAACCATCTCTTCCTACAAAATTACTTTTTAATAGACTTTCTTCTATCATCGTTCCCCGTAAGTATCTTTTATTAACGTCATAGATGTATATGAAGCAGCAGAATCAAAATGATGACATAACTCCTTAATCATATATAGTCCACTTTGCTCAGAATCTTCACTTTTACCACCCTCACGGGTAACTTTTGGGAATTTACATTTAATAACATCACCTGCTTCTAGGTTAGTATTGGATGATACTGTCATTTTTACAGACTGTGTAAAAATTGTATTGTATCTCATCATTGCCTGTGATTGAGTTTTAGATGGATCTGCATTTTCATCTGTTGAAACTCCTGGTTCCATTGTACCAATATCTAAAATAGCAGTTACATTTCTACTTGGAACGTCACCTAAATTCTTATCACTAGTATCATCAATACTAGGTAAAGTTATATCTTTTCCAAGGTTTTCAGTTTTTCTCTGGTAATCACTTAATTTAAATAACCCATCAGATGGTTTTGTATAACTAAAGGTTAACGGATTAAAAAATACCCTATTACTAGCATATCCACCTCTCTGTAGTTTACGCAGCACATCTTCGTTTTTATTTGTTTTATAATCCAATATCTTATAATCAGCATCAGCAGTCATTTTTTTAAGTTGAGTATAAAAGTACTCATGTTCATATGGATCTGATGTTACAAGAGAATCTATAGATCTAAAATTATATCCACTCTTAGTTTCATAAAAAACATATCCAGCAGTAGCATCTTTACCACTTACCTGTGCTGGAACTGATTTAGATGCTAACCAAGTTAATAAGGTAAATGGTTTTCTCATATTACCTATAAAACCATACTTATTTTGAGTCTCATCAGCAATTACCTGTTTAGGAGACTTTAAATAATTTTTAACAATATCCTTAACAGAATCAGATATCTTAAATGAAGTATTATATCTTCTACCAACCCTCACAGTTTCATTTGTTATTGCTTCACGAGAAAATAAATTTAAAATAAAAGATTCCTGTTCTGTAGTTTGATCAATATTAGTAACACTAGAAACATAAAAATATCTTTCTTTATCACTAGCAAAATCTAAACCTGGATTCTCTTCACTATTACCAGCAATTTTTATACTAACTCTTTCACCACCTCTTAAGGGTAATCCATGATATATGGATTGTAAATCACCTTCAGGTCCTTCTATAGTATTTCCAGTATTAACAACAACCAATCTAGCAGTAATAGTTGGTGAAAATATATCCTCAAAATATTCTAACAAAACAACACCTGGTGCTATGTCAACAGTCCTCTTACCATCTCTAGACTCTATTAGTATTTCTTCGTATATTGATTTATTTAATGACATTTATTTAAGTGTAAGCTAGCATTAATGATTGAAGATCTCCTATATGTAAACCACCTGAATTAGATCTTGGTTTACCTGAGTTCATCTTTCTTCCAGATGGAGGAGACATAGGAACCTGTTGCTGTTGATTATTATTAGGAATTGGTATTTGCACTACCTTCCTTTTTCTCTTCATAGGTCCAGATGACATTTGATTAACTTTAGATTTTGGAATCTCAATTTTAGGTTCTGATTGTTGTTTAGGTGCTACTTGATCTGAAGTTGTCCCTTGAGTTTTAGAATTGAGATGTGCTTTTACTCTACCATAGGTTTCTGCTTCTATTCTTTTATACTCATCATATTTTATAATACCATCATTTGCTTCTTTAAAATCCTCAACTGCTTTATCTAAAGCAGATCTTCCTGCTCTCAATTTAGTAACATTGTCAGCATTACCTTGAATAATCGCATTAATATACTCAGGTCCATATTGCTCTACTCTCTTCTTAGGTATAACAGCTTCTCCACCCTCAACATTAATGTTTTCTCCACCTTGTGAATGAGGTTTTCCACTTATAAAACCACCATATTTAAACATATCAAGTCCACCTGGACCATTTAACCACTCTTTATACTCAATATACTGTGGATTATCGACTCCATTAATACGTTTTGGTGGTATAAAACCATTCTCAAATCTCGTTTCTAAATTTGCATCTGGATTATTTGCTATGGCAGAATCATTATCAATTTCTCTATCTTTTTTATCCTCATTAGCACCTTTAACTAAAGTATCCTTTGGTTCTACTTTAACTGTATCTGTTTTTTGCTGCTCCTCTATCTGTTCATCATTACTTGCACCATCAATATTACTAAATCCAGTTCTACCGTGTCGTCCACCAAATAGATTTCCTCTTTTATCAAGATCAGTCATTCCAAAAGTCGCAAAATCTACTAACCCACCAAAGTTTCTTGCAGTTCCTTCAGGTTTGTTTATTTCAGTCTCATCCGTTGGTAAATCCCAATTATCACGACCATAAGTTTTAGGATCTAGATAAGTACCAATACTACTCTCAATATCAGCAGAGAACATTCTAGTTCCTCTATTCATATCATCAAAACCTTTCTTTATAGATTCAGTATCTTTATCAAACCTAAAACCTACTGTTAGATTACCTAGAACATTATCTAAACCTGCACCAAGACTATTAAAAAATCCAACAGTATTGTTTATAAAACCACTCAATATAGATACAGTCTTCTGTATCAATTTAATCATATTATTAACAGCTCTCAAAATAGGAGGAAGATTAGTAGTTAACCATCCTATGAATAATATACCAAATACATCTAATATTCTACCTAAAAATCCTTTAGTACTAGATCCAACAACCTTACCTCTTCTCTTTATAGCACCACCTACTGTAGCTGCTTCAGTAATATCTTCCTTCTCTCTTCTTAATACTTGCTCTCTTCTCCTATTAAACCAAGTATTTTCACGACCAAGTAATGCTCTTTTAAATCTATTATCTTGCTCCTGTACCTTACCAGTATTTTGTAAAAGATTAGTAGCTCTTTTTAAATCTTTAGATAAAAAAGTAACAGACTTGTTTATAGTCTGAAGACTAATAGAAGATTTAAGTAAAGACTTTCTAACTATCTGAGTATTATTTGCCATACTACACTACCTGATAATGCTTTTTAGAAAGCAATTGATAACTACGAAATGCAGAATTAGAAGATGGTATATTTGGAACACCACCATCACCCCTACCAGGACTAGCAGAAGAAGCCGAACCAGCAGGTTGTTGGTTATTACTTTGTAATGGTGTAGGAACAAATAAGGGTTGTTCATCTACACCTGCACTATTGGCAATATTATTAGCAACAGTTTTTTGATTAGCAGTTGGAGTAATACTTTCCGCACTCTGCATTTTCCATTCTTTCAAAGCATTTTTAAAATCTCTGCCACCATCTGCACCAGCATCAAAATCATTACGACTAGGTTTAACTAATGATCCAACATCAGTCATCATTGAAGGCATAATATCACCTGGTGCACCTTCCTTACCAAGGAATGCATCTAAATCAAAATTCGGATCATAATTTTCTGGATCACTATTCGGATTTTCTGATTCTCTCCGCTTTCTAGCATCTTCAAATAATGTTTCAGATAAACCATAAGAACCTATCCAAGAAAGGATACCACCAGCAGCTTGAGCTAAGAACTTCCATTTCTTTCCTAGAGGTAATTTATCTATTACTGAAGTTGTAATAGTAGATCCTACCATAGCAGCACCAGTGTCTGTCACAGAATCTTGAACATCCTTTCCTTGAGTTACATCACTGGTAACTTGGAAAGCACCACCAATTAAAGGAAGTCTAGAAAAGAATCCTCCAGTTTTAGGTGTAGGACTCTTCATCTGACCTTTATTGGTCTGATTCATACCGCTTCTACTGACCCTATCTGCGACAGGAGCAGTCATACTACCCATACCTCTTGGAACACCACCTACTACTCCTGGTATTAAACCACCAATCTGCTTAGCTATCATTGTACTAAGCCATTGTATAGGTTTTCCAAATAATTTACCACCACCCCATTTTAAAAATCTAAATCCTAATTTAGCAACATTAGCTGCTAATAGAGTTAATCCACCACCTATTAAAAATATACTACCTCCTAAGAAGGCAAGATTCCCTAATATTTGACTCTTTATTTCATTAAGTTTCTCAGTATTACCAGTAGCTAATGCTTGGAAGAGTTCAACAGTACCAGACGCTATCCAACCACCTAAAATAATAGTAAAGAAGTTAGCTAACCTCTGTAAACCAAACTGTACTTTTGAACCTATCCTATTGACTGGTTTCATTAAAGCATTTTGTATCTTATTCTCTAACGCACTCTCCTTTCCTTCTCTTAGTTTTATTTGTGCTAATTTTTGTTGTCTCTTTGCTTCTTCTTGTGCCTTTTGTCTTTCTATAGTTGCACTTACAGTTAATCCATTATTAAGTGAAGATAATCCTTTATTTAAAAATGCTACTTGATTAGATACTGTAGCTATTTGTTGTGCTACACCACTTAATGCTAAATTATTTCTAGCAAGTAAATTAGTGGTTATACTATCTGGCTGAGGAGCAGCAGCAGGTGCTGCTTTACCTGTAAAGGTTGAGGCAGAAACATTTCTTCTTACTGCTTGTATTCCACCTGCAAGTGGAGATGCTGGAGCCATTAACTAAGTCCCGATTCTTGTTGTGCTTTTAGATTTTCATCTTCAATATACTGTTGTAAAAGAGTAAGATAGATTTCTCTTTCCCAAGGTATCATATTTTCTAGCTCTGTTAAGCTATATTTATGATGTTGCATTAAGGCAAAATTAATTTTATAGTATGACGCAAGATCTTCATGTGCCATACTTATCCGAAAAAACTTTGCAATCCCTCCATAACAACTTCACTCTCTACTTCTGTCTTAGGATTAGTTACCTTAATTGTATGAGAAAGTTTAGGCATAGTTTCAAAGAATCTCTCCACATCTTTAAATTGCTTTGAATTAAGAGAATCAATAAACTGTGATAATTCTTTCTTTGTACAATCAGAAGCTGCCCAAGATTCATCTTCAGAAAAAACTTGATCAACACATGAAGCAATTAATTTAAAAGTATCATCAACTTTTAATTCACCACTAACAGCAAAGTTAGTTTTTATAAACTCCTCCATAGAAGGATACTTCATTCTTAATGTATATTGATCATCCAATTTGATGTCTTGTTTATGATCTTTATCAGTAATAACTTGTATTTCATCTAGATTAATAACAGCAGGAACTGTAGTCTCACCATCATCTGGACAAGTAATAGTTACTTCGACTTCTTCTCCAACAGATTTACCACGAATATTGAGGAAAAGATATTCAATATCAAATGTAGCAAGAGTTTCTACTTTTAGTCCTCTAGTAAGGATACAGTGAGAAATAACATCTTTAACTGCATTTGCAATTTGTTTATTGTCCTGACTCTCCATAGCTAAAATAAGAATCTTTTCTTCTTTAACTAAAAAAGGTCTGAACTTAATTTTCTTCTTTGTAGAAGGAACAACTAACTCATAAGAAGGAGTCGAAATTTGTGGTAAAGGCATAATATGCTCAATTCAGTAATTTTATTTATAGGGGTTATTTAGATTTTATCCAGCGTCAAACCAACCACTATCAGAACCAGAAGTATTACCAAATAATTTATCTCCAAGTTGATTTGCATAATCTATTTCTTCCTGAGATCTTGGAGGTATTAAATCTCTATTTCCTGCTCCAACTTTTGCTGGTGGATTTAAAAGATTTTTTCCTTCTCCACCTCCACCACCACTCATAAATGCTTTCTCTGCAGCAGACTTATTTCTATCAGAACCAGAAGCAACAGAAGCAGTTGAAGTCTTACCACAAACATACCGATCATAATTAAACGAAGCAGTTGCTTTTAATACCTGAGAGTTTTGATACTGAACAACTGTGGAGTTTAATTCAATTGGATACAATCCACGAAAACCATACTCAAGTGTTTGTCTATAATTTCTTTCAAACTTAACAATCTTTGTACTATGAGATTTATATGACTTTGGATAATTCATCCTGTAATGATAAGCATCTTCTAAATTACTTCCACCAGATCCATTACTGATATATTCCATCCAATGCTCTAAAAACTTTAATGACTTATATTCATTATCAACATAAAATTCTAATTGCATTTGAACAAACTTCTTAGTATGTGGCATTCGTTCAGCTATACCTTGATACTCGCCTACAGCATCAATTGTTGCAAAAGCACTTCCAGGCAAAACTGCCTTACTACATAATAATCCTATTTCACGTAAATCAAACCTATCATCAACTCCTTTTGATTTTAAAAACTTAGTTAAATTAGGTCCCGATGATGAATAATTAGGAAGACCAAATTCAACAACGTAATGAGACGATTGTGCTACATTCTGAAACGTAGGCAAAATCTGAGATATTTTCTTTGGTATTGGGCGTGTCACTCTAAATAGTTCTACTATATCATTTCTATTTAGATGGCTTATAAAGGAAAATATCGACCATCACACCCTAAAAAGTATAAAGGTGATCCTACAGGTATAATTTTCAGGTCTTTGTGGGAAAGAAAGTTTATGGTTTACTGTGATCAAAACAAAAATGTATTAGAATGGGCAAGTGAAGAAATAGCACTACCATATAGATCTCCTGTAGATAATAAGGTGCATAGGTATTTTCCAGACTTCTATATGAAAGTAAAAGAAACTAATGGTATCATTAAAAACTATGTTATTGAAGTAAAACCACTAAAACAATGTTCTCCTCCTAAAAGGACAAAAAAAGGACAAACTAGAGGATATATGCGTGAAGCATATGAATATGCAAAGAACCAAGCAAAGTGGCAAGCAGCAACAGAATTCTGTAAAGATCGTCAATGGGAATTTAAAGTAGTCACTGAAAAAGAACTAGGTATTAAGTAATGGCTAGAAGAAGAGCTAAAAGAAGAACTGGTGGTCCTTCATATGATGAAGTAAAAGCAAAAATTGATGCCAAAGAAGAAGCAAAGAAATCTAAAAAAAGTACCTTAACAACTGCAACAAAATCAAGAGAAAAAACTACTTCTAGTACAACAGAAGAATCTAAACAAGAAGAACAAAGAAACAGAATATCCCATATACGAGACAACTTAATAGGTACAGAACATCCTGATGATTTAATGACAAAAATCATAGAATCATTATCAGCAAGTGGTAGAGTACCTCAAGAAGGAAAATATTATGTATTCATATACAATGCAAAAACACCCAATTTAAGATACGATCAACATCCTATGGTAGCCGTTACTAATCTTTTTGAATGGGGATTTCGTGGTATTAATTTTCATTGGAATACTCATAGAAATTACACATGGAATGAGGTTATGGGTGGATTATATGAGATTACTCAAGATGAATTGCAAGACCTTGATGGAGTACCTTTTGCAAGATTCCGTATGAATGTATAAATAAACAATATACTAAGAATAAGGTCAATAAATGGCAATGGGGACCTGGCGGGTAGATCCCGTAGAAAATAGAAAATTACAAGAATCTGTTGGTGCTAAAGTAACAGGATCACCAACACAAACTACCCAAACTGGTGCTAAAAAATCAGATGGTTATGGTTCTCCCTTCTTTTTATCATATCCATTAAATAGATCACCTATTGCTAAGGAAGATAGTTTTTTAATACAAGCAGTAAAATATAGACCACCCGAAAAAGGTAAGGGTATTGGTGGACAATTTGGAACAGGGGAAAAAGGTTCTAGTATTGATGGAATAAAAAAAGATTATGAAAAATTTGGAAAAGAGGGAACCCCATTAAAATATAATACCCAAATGGGAAAAAGTATGTCTTCCCGATATGATCAATATTCAAAAGGAAATGCAGGATTTAAACAATTCACAAAGTTTTATATAGAACTACCAATACCACAACAAATAAGTGATACAACCTCTGTGACTTGGGGTGAAAGCACAATGAACCTATTTACAATAATGGGTATGGATATTGCAAACTCTATGATGTCTAATTCTGGAGGAGAAAATTGGGATAACCTTATGACTATGGTTACTCAAGGAGTTGAAGTTGAAGGTATAGAAACGGGTGGTACATTATCAAATACTCTAAGATCAACATTAGCAGGTTTAGCAGTTAATCAATTCGGTGCAAATGTAACTGCAAATAATGTATTATCAAGAGGATCTGGAAATATATTAAACTCAAATAAAGAATTATTATTTGATGGTGTAAATCTAAGAGAGTTTAGATTTGATGTTACCTTTACTGCAAGGGAAAAGAAAGAAGGTGAACGAATAAAGAAAATTATAAGATCTTTAAAACAAGCAATGTCTCCTAAAGCAGATGGATTAGGATCAAGTGAATATAGTAATAGTGGTGGTACTAGTGCAGGTGTTTTTGTATCTGCTCCAGATCTATTCTTACTTAGATATTTAAGTGGAGGTAAACAACATCCATTTTTAAATGTATTTAAACCCTGTGCATTAGCAGCATTAAGTGTTAATTATACAGGTAATGGAAACTATTCAACATATGAAGATGGAACACCAGTACACATTAAAATGCAAATGACATTTAAAGAGACTAATCCAATATATGCTGAAAATTATGATAATGTTCCGCTAACAGATGGAGTAGGATACTAATGGGATATTTCAGACAAGTACCTAATGTAAGTTACCCATCACCACTATCATCAAAAACTAGATCTGGTGATTATATAATAGTTAAAAACTTTTTCAGAAAAGTTAAAATAATGGATTGGTTAGCAGATTCTGCAACCGTCTTTAATAAGTTTATTATTGCAGAAGATGCAAGACCTGATACTGTTGCACACGAAGTATATGGTTCTTCTGATTTAGATTTTGTAGTTGTTCTTACTGCTGGTATAACTAATGTTCATAACGATTGGCCATTATCTGATCAAAAATTATATAATTATACAGTAAACAAATATGGTCTTGCTAATATAAACAGTATTCATCATTATGAAACTATTGAAATAAAAGATGATAAAAATAGATTAATACTAGAACAAGGAAGATCAGTAGATTCTACTTTTACAATTCCAGGTCCAGGAAGTGTTTGGCCATTAAATGCAACATGGACTGGAGATACGGGTGGGGAAAAAATTCAATACGCTGGAACAGTTGATATAACACCATTAATAGGTATTTCTAATTGGGAATATGAATCTGTTAAAAATGATAAAAAGAGACAAATCGATATCTTAAGACCAGAATTTTTACAGATGTTCTTACAAGATCTTAAGAGAATAATGAGATATGACAGAAATTCACAATATCTAGATCCATTCCTCATTAAGACTGAAAATACTTCTTTATTGTCATAAAAAAAGACCCCCGAAGGGGTCTGATCAAAAACAAACAGGAGTAGTTCTATGAAAACTCCTGTATTATATCATGATTCTGCTAATTTAGCAAAGTATGATAATGCGTCATCGTCATTATCTGAAGCAGGTGCTTTAGATACAGATTCTACTGTCTCAACAACAGGAGCAGATGCTCTTACATCTTCAAACTCTTGCTCTACAGTTTCAACATCATTACGAACTTGCTTAGTTCCAAGAACACTACTCAAACGAGTCTTAAGTTCGTCATATGATTTGAACTGATCATTAGCAACTAATTCTGCTAGGGAATGCTCCTTCTTCCAGATTGCTTCCATCGCATCGTCATCATCTAGTAAAGCACTAGTGGCAGCGAACTCAGAAGAGTCATAGTTACGATAACCAGCAACGTTCTTTGCCTTCAACTTGAAGTTAGC
>Ga0163179_10003728_pt1 | contig 10311 bp, 10 predicted proteins | sample AtlANTMetagenome_FD_109643 | JGI IMG/M metagenome (GOLD analysis project Ga0163179, IMG submission 109643) | Marine eukaryotic phytoplankton communities from the Atlantic Ocean - Atlantic ANT 2 Metagenome | ecosystem: Environmental > Aquatic > Marine > Oceanic | place: North Atlantic Ocean... | reverse complement strand
TTGGCGTATCGAATGTGACCGAAAGGCACCCATATGTTGAGCATTTTTGGAAAAAAACAAGGTGGTGGCGGTGGCTTTGAAGGACCTGGGGCTTTTGGGCCTTATCATTTGGAAGAGCTCATCAACACCGGGGGCATGGCCCACTTGTGGTTAGGGACCAATCCAGAGGGGCAGACAGTTGCAGTCCGCCTTTTACTTGCCGATTTAAAATATGACAGTTTGTCCCGAAAGCGCTTTGTAGCCGGCTGCGAGATTCTTCAGCGCGTCCATGATCATGCATGCATCATCCATTATGTGGAGCACGGCATCCTTCAGGGGCAGCACTTCCTGGTCATGGAATATCTGGAAGGGCTCAACCTGAAACAAGCCATGGTGGATGAGACCATGGATCTGGGTGGTCTGATAGGCAATATTCTCATTGAGTCCGCTGAAGCATTGGAGCACGTCCATGACAGGGGATTCATGCACATGGACTTCAAACCTGAAAACATTCTAATTTCAAGAAACGGCAACGTGAGACTCCTTGATTTTGACCTCTCCATGCCTCGTCCTGAATCGCCAGCCAAACTGAAAAAGAGCGCAGGAACCCCTGCTTACATGGCTCCAGAACAACTCCTTGGTGAACCGGTCGATCACCGTGCCGATATCTTCGCCTACGGAGTGATGGCCTTTGAAGTGCTCACCGGACAAAAACCCTTCATCGGTCAATCCTCAACCGACATTCTCAAGCGTCAAGTCAAGCGAGGGAGCGAATTCAAAACTCCGAGGAGCCTGAACCCGGAAATCCCATTACCTCTGGAAAAGATCATCCTCAAGTCGCTGGAATGTGATCCCTTGAAAAGGTATGCACACATCAGTCTGCTGGTGCATGAGCTCAAGCAGTGCCTGTATGTTTGACAATCACATTTTTCCTTTTGGAATTCCTGAATTTTGAATAAAAATTTCCGTATAAATCCCTAATAACCCACCCCTTCCCATGAAATACTTACACGCGATTTCAGTCTGTCTCATATGGATTTCCCTGACAAGTCTCCGAGCAGCCGATTGGCCCCAATGGAGAGGGCCCCATTTCAACGGTTCATCGGAGGAAGCCCAACTCCCCACTGAGTGGGGCAAGGATCATGGCATTGCTTGGTCAACCGACCTGCCCGGCTCCAGCGCGGCCACGCCGATCATCTCAGGCGACCACGTTCTGATCACCTCCATAGACGACACGAATCAATCCCTTTTGGCCATGTGCCTGAATCGCTCGGACGGAAGCCTGCTTTGGTCCAAGACCGTCGGTATAGGTCTCCAGCGCGACAATCGCAGTAATTTTGCCTCACCATCGCCTGTCACCGACGGGAAACTTGCGATTTTCTTCTATGGTAACGGAGAACTGGTCGCTTTCGATATGGGGGGCCAAAAGAAGTGGGGATTCAACCTTGAAAAGCGCTGGGGAGAGTTTTGTTTTCAGTGGACCTTCAGCAGCAGCCCACTGCTCTATAAAGGAACTTTATACATGCAGGTTCTGCAGCGCAACGAACCGGTTCATGGTCGAGGCTTCACAGATCAACCCAATGAATCCTACTTGGTTGCCATGGACCCCTCGACGGGTACCGTCAAGTGGAAGATCACCCGTCCAAGTCAGGCAAAAATGGAATCCCTGGAAGCGTTCACGACCCCCATGCCTTTTACCTACAACGGTCGAAGCGAAATACTCATTCTCGGTGGAGATGCTGTGACCGGTCACCATCCGGAGACGGGCGAGGAACTTTGGAGATGGGGCACCTGGAACCCTACCCGCATCACTCACTGGCGACTCGTACCTTCACCCGTTGCCGGAGATGGTGTCGTACTGGCATGCGCCCCCAAGAAAGATCCCATTTACGCGGTTCGCCTCGGTGGTACTGGAAAGTTGAGTGACAAAGCTCTTGCATGGGTCAGCAAGGAGGACCGGAGCCTCAGCTCCGACGTACCGACTCCAGCTTTTGCAGAAGGAGATTTTTTCATATTAAGTGATGTGCGAGGAGCCATTTCCCGCGTCGACCCTCAATCAGGAGAGTCCAAGTGGTCGATCGAATTGCCCGGAAGAAGCAAATATGAGGCTTCTCCTACCGTTGCGGGTGGTCATATTTACCTGATGAATTTTGCTGCGGATGTGGTGGTCGTAGAATCTGCCACGGGAACCATCAAAGCGAACATCCCCATGGGGTCAGGCTCTGACAACATGACCCGGTCCAGCATCGCGGTGGCACATCAGCAACTCTTCATTCGCACCAACAAAGAACTTCATTGTATTGCCAAGCCCTGACTCAACCCTCATAATCTCTTATTCCTATGAAAACATTCATCCTGACATGCATACTCATAGTGACCTCAATTGCTGGGGCTCAATCGGCGGAGTCTAAAGATACCCAGCCATCGGCTCCCACCGTTGTCACACCCGGAAAAGCAGGTAGCCCACCTTCCGATGCCATCGTTCTTTTCGATGGCACTCAGATGGACGCCTGGCAATCTCAGGATGGTCCCGCCAATTGGAGCCTTCTGGAATCCGAAGGAGCCATGGAAGTCAAAAAAGGCACCGGTTCCCTTCGCACCAAGTCGTCTTTTGGGGATTTGCAACTGCATATTGAATGGGCCTCGCCTAGCGTGGTTGAAGGCTCTGGACAGGGTCGTGGCAACAGTGGTGTCTATCTTCAGGGACGCTACGAAATCCAGGTTCTCGACTCTTTCAAGAACGAAACCTACTTTGATGGCCAGGCAGGTTCCTTTTACGGCCACGCCGCTCCTTTGGTGAATGCCTCGCGTCCTCCAGGACAATGGCAGTCCTACGACATTATTTTCATCTCCCCCAAACCCCAGGCAGATGGCTCGGTGAAACCCGGTTCATTTACGGTACTTCACAACGGCGTCCTCATCCAGCATCAAACCCCTATCCATGGGGGAGCCACCACAGCAGCAGAGTTCAAGGGTGTCACACCCAAGGGGCCTCTGGTGCTTCAGGATCACGGTAATCCCGTCCGCTATCGGAACATCTGGATCCGCGAACTGAATTGAAACCAGCGGGGAATTTCAGGCCTGTCAGGCTTCTGAAAAGCCTCAATCACCAACAGTGCCTGCGTAGCCCAGGCGGAAGTTGATATCCATTCTACATGGCTTTTGCCGCCGCTTGGTCGTGTGGTTTCCTGCCAGCTACCGTCTTGAAGCTGCTCGGCAATCAGGAAGGAAGCGCCTCTTTTCATGATCATGGCAATGCACTCGTCCCTTGCATGGGAGGCCAGAGCGATCAGTGCAAGGGACGTGTCAAAGATTTCAGTAGGACTTCCGCGATAAGGACCACAACCTCCGAAACGCGATTGGGATTTCATGAGGAATTCGAGACACAGGATGGATTCCCCTTGCGCACCTTGATCACGCTCTTGAACAAAGAACAACTTGCATGCAGCGTTGGGAACGTGCTGGATGGAAATTTGTGGAAGCCATCTTTCGGCCCTTTCTCGGGCAGGCGAAAATTCTGGATAATCCGCTGCTTTGAGCAGTCGCCAAGCCCAGAAAATGGTCTAGGCTGAACAAGGAGCACCTGGCGTTCCCACTGTAGGCACGGACTCCAAGGCCCAGGAGCCATCGTCTTTCTGATGATGCAATAATCTCTCACCTACCAACCGAAACCATTTATGGGACTCTTTCTCTGATTCCATCGATGATGGAATCATGAGCCTCCGAGTCATGGAAAATTGAAGGTCCGCAAGAAGAGAATCTTTGGCATTGGGATCGCCCTGTTGAACATGCTAATCTTCAAATTTCTACAACCATTGCTGGCTCGAATCGAGGGTTTCGGCGGGAAGTGCCCATCCTTGCACTGGAGCTGAAGAAAGAGCACGTTCCCCATCACCCTGGTGATGGCAGGAAAAGCACTGCTTCTCCCGCGGCCAGGCAGGAACCTGCGTCACAAGAAACTCTATGGCACGTTCAAGGGACGGTCGAAGCTGTTGGTTTGAAACAATCGGCATACCTGCTTGAACCATTTCTGAGGTATGAATGAGCAGACCGGCCATCAGCCAAGTCCGTAATTTCCCCCATGGATACTCAAGAGGGTCCGAGATGGTTCAAAAACGTTTCATTTGGTTGGATGATAACTAAACGTCAATAACATCCTCCTCGTCCCCCTCGGCATGTGGCGCGTATGGGCGGGCATTTTTCCCCAAGGGGGACTTGGTTCCCAGAGAGTGGGAAAAATGACTGAGAATGCGTCCTGCCAAAGGTCGACGAATGATCGGTATGAGTAAAAGAAAACCTGAAACATCCGTCAGCACCCCTGGGGTGATGAGGACAAGGCCTGCCACCAATATCATGAGGCCCTCCATAAGCGCTAAACCGGGAAGCTGTCCTCTGGCAAATGCTTCCTGTATTTGCCTCCACACGGCAAAGCCCTGGCGATGAGCAAGAGACCCTCCCAAAAAACCCGTCACAAGAACTAGCCAAAGAGTGGCCACCCATCCCAGGGATTGCCCCAATCTTAGGAGAAGAAAAAGCTCGAGCATTGGTAAACCGATAAAAAAAAGCACCCATTTCCAAGCAGCCGAGGGTCGATGGGAAGAACCCCCACCGTTGTGTTGAAAATGGATAAACATGATAGAGCATCTCAAAATTGAATTCTCCACAGCTAGCTTACCAGAAAAACTTTCATGAATTTATTGTCATGAAGAGCAATTCGGTTTAACCAACCTGTGCGGTTTTTGACGTCCAAAGAACAGTGGGCCATGTTTTGGATCCTGTCACTGTTTCTGATCGGCTATGCGGTGAAACACTATCGACTCACCCATCCCGAACTACCCGAAGGGATCCCAACGGCCGCACCCTAGAGACCCGTTATGCAGACTTTGGATTTTGACCAGACCGTGGAGAGCATCATTGAATCTGATGATCGATTCGCTGCGGAAAGCTATTATTTTCTTCGGGATGCGCTCGATGTCACCCACCGTGAGCTCAAGAAACGACACGGACAGGATCACCAGGCACAGCATGTGTCGGGCCGTCAGTTACTCGAAGGCATTCGGCAACACGCCATCGAGGAATTTGGTCCCATGTCTCTGACGGTGCTGACCGAATGGGGAATCACCCGTTGTGAGGACTTTGGCGAAATTGTCTTCAACATGGTGGAACACAAATTACTCTCCAAAACAGACGAAGACTCCAGAGAGGATTTTAGCTCCATTTACGCCTTCACAGAAGCCTTTGAACGACCTTTCCTACCACTAAAGCCGCGTAGCGCTAAAACCGGATTTTCCAAAGGGCTCAAAAAGCCAGGCACCAAGGTCTGAGCTTCAAGCAGCGCAGGGAATGATTTGCAAAGTTTCTTTTCAACTTCTGGCAACCTTCTCTTTGTCAATTTCCCCACATCACAAACATGTCAGATAATTCGTCCTACACTCTTTCACAGCACCCTACCGGGGCTCAAATTTGCACTTTCCCCAACGGACTGACAGTCATCCTTCTGGAAGATCACAGCGCACCCGTGGTTTCGGCCCAGGCCTGGTGCCAGGCTGGAAGTATCCACGAAGGCGATTGGATGGGTGCCGGACTTTCTCACGTATTGGAGCACATGCTCTTCAAAGGCACCCACAAAAGAGGTAAGGGGAAAATCGACCAGGAGGTTCAGGAAGCAGGAGGCTACATGAATGCTTACACTTCCTTTGATCGAACCGTCTATTACATCAATGCCCCATCCAGCGGGACCGAGGTGGCCGTTGATATCCTTTGTGACATCATGCAGAACGCCTCGCTTCCTGAGGAGGAACTCACCAGTGAATTGGACGTCATCCGAAGGGAAATGGATATGAATCAGGATGATCCGGGGAGGCGCTCAGCTCGTGGACTGTTTGAGACTGCCTACCAATATTCCCCCTACCGATACACGGTCATAGGTTACCCCGATGTATTCAATCGTATCACTCGGGAGGATGTCTTCGACTACTACCGACGGATGTATGTTCCATCCAACCAGTTTTTCGTTGTCGTGGGCGACATCGACACGAAGAACATCCTATCTCAGTTTTCATCCTGTTATTCCAACGCGACCTTTCAACCTCTGGCTCCCATCTATATTCCGGAGGAACCCAAGCAACTCTCAGCGCGCATCCATGCAGAGGAAGCTCCCATTGAACTGGGCCATGCACACTTCTCGTGGCACATCCCGGACATTCGTCACTCGGATCTCCCGGCACTGGAAGCACTGGCCATCGTATTAGGAGGGGGCAGAAGTTCACGCTTACACCAACAGCTTCGTGAAAAGCAGGCATTGGTGCATGCCATCGACGCCTGGACCTACAACCCGGGAAAGCCCGGCTTGATAGGTATCAGCGCGGTATTTGATGGCCCACGCTATCCGGAGGTCCTGAAGGCCGTCGAAAACCAAATCATGACGCTGATTGAAGATGGCATCAAGGCGCAAGATCTGGAAAAGGCGATCAAGCAGTTCAAGGCATCTACCCTGTCATCGCAAAAAACCATGCAAGGGCAGGCACAGGATCTAGGAACTTCCTGGATGGCGGCAAGGGACCTCGGCTTTTCGAGCCACTTTCTCGAACAAATGCAGCAACTCAAACCAGAGGATTTGGTGAGAGTTGCCCAGCAATACTTGGGAACGGAAACACAAACTGTCTATGCCCTTCTACCACCGGACACTGCAGCCAAAGCACCCCACATCAAGACTCGCTCTGATGAGCATCCGGTTGAAACTTGGCAAAGCGCCGAAGGCATGCGTGTCCTTTTTAAGCAGGATCACCGATTGCCTTTCGTTGAACTGCGTTCGGTTTTCTTTGGAGGTGTTCTCACCGAAACACCCTCCCTCAATGGAATCACTCAGTGGATGAGCCAGGGTTTGCTCAAGGGAACCAGCAAGAAGACTGCAGCCGAACTGATGGAACAAATCGAATCGGTCGGAGGAAGCATCGACGCTTACGCAGGTAACAACAGCTTTGGGATCAACCTGGAATGCATGCAAAGCGATACCCAAATGGCCCTGGACTGCCTCAGGGAGATTTTGCAGGATCCCACCTTTCCCGAGGAAGAAATCGAACGGGAACGACAAGTGCAACTGGCTGGCATTCAAGCTCAGAAAGATCAACTACTGGGACGTTGCCTGCAACTCATGCGAAGGGGGCTGTTTGGGGATCGATATTATGGGATGACTTCTTTGGGTCAGGAGGCGACCGTCTCTTCTTTTACCCGTGAAGCTCTTTTGCAGCATTCAAAGCGATGGATGCACCCAGGCAACCAGGTGCTGGCCATCTATGGAGACATGGATCCAGAACGTATCAAGCCCCTGTTGAACCATTACTGGGAAAGGAGTCAGCAGCACCTTGAGCCGGTTACGCCGATCGAGTTGGAGCCTCAGACGATTGTCCTGCCTGCTGACAAGCAGGAGACCACGGACAAAAAACAATCCGTGGTGGTGGTCGGGTTCAAAGGCTGCCGATTGGACGATCCACAGCGCCATGCGCTGGACTTGATCCAGGAGACGTGCAGCGATCTGGGTTCGAGGTTGTTCATGAAAATACGCGACGAATTGGGCTTGGCCTATTATGTGGGTGCCCAGCACATGCCAGGGATCATCCCGGGATATTTCGCTTTTTATGCTGGCACCTCACCCGATCATGTGGATCAAGTCAAAGAGGAAATGGGCAAACAAATTCAGCATTTGGTGGATCAGGGGATTACCGAAACCGAGTTGAAACGATCCAAGGCAAAATTACTGGGACAAAAGAAAATCGCCAGGCAATCGTTGGGCCATCTCGCCACACAAAGTGCCTTGGATGAACTCTACGGGCTCGGTTACATGCATCAATTTGACGAGGAGGCAGCCATTGAATCCGTCACTTTGGAGGAAGTTCAGCAAGCAGCAGCAAGTGTCTTCCTGCAGGCGCAGCAGTGTACAGCAACTGTGGGACCCTCACTCAAATAACCCATTCATGGATGTTGGAAAGCCGGATTGTAGGCTCCGCGCTCAGCAAACCCTCCAAGGTGTGGCCGCATGCTGGAATACCTTGGGTAGGATTCGAAAATCTCTCCCTTACCTGTTGCACGGGGATCTTCCTGTTTGGTGAGTTCGAGCATCAACAGATCACCCAGTTGATCCACCAGAGTTGCATACCCTGGCTCACCGGCCAAATTACGCATGCAGGCTGGGTCCTTGAGGATGTCGAAACATTCCTCTGGGGGCCGTTTACCAACCGATGCCTCAAGAAAAAAGGAGCCTTGGGGAGTGTCTGCTCGCTCGCGCAGAAAGGTCAGGCTTGGACAAGCGTCGATATCATGAAATTCATCACCAGCTGGCCACCGTTCAGGGGCAAAATTTCGAATGTAGAGGAATTGATGCGTACGAATTGCACGGGATGGATAGCCAAGATTGTCAGGTCGGGCATGGGTATGCCGCTCACGACCACTGAGTACCCAACGACGCTGAGGCTCCAGACGACCTGAGCCCCTTGCCTGGATGAGGGAACACAAACTGGAACCGGTGATTTCAGGCCAACGCTCACAACCCGCCAATTCAAGAAAGGTGGGGGCCAGATCTATAAAACTCACGAGATCATCCACAATTCTCCCCCCTGGAATCCCCTTCCCCCAACGCATCGCCATGGGAGCATGGATACCAAATTCATACAAGTTGGCCTTGGCTCGAGGAAAAGGCATGCCGTTGTCTGCAGTCACCACAATGAGCGTATCTTCCAGGAGTCCTTTTCTTTCCAGCAAACTGAGCATTCGCTCCAGGTGCTGATCAAACCACTCAATTTCAACAGCATAGTCGAGCAAGTCAGAACGAATGGTCGGGTGATCGGGAAGAAATGCCGGCACCTCTGCGCTTTCAAGACTCTTGCCAGCTCTCAAGCCTGCTCCATCTTCGTAAGCGCGGTGCGGCTCATGGGCCCCAAACCAGAAGAAGAATGGCTTTTCAGAGGGTTGTTCCTGAAGAAATTCCTCGAAGTTACGCGCATAATCCCTGCCACTGATGCCCTTGGGAGACTTCATGTTGTGGCGATTGTAAGCTTTGCCAACGGGGTTCTCTGACCAACCCGTGATCGTATGATTGCCGGGTCCCCAAGCCTTTCCAGTGAAACCCACGCGATATTCCGCCTCCACTTCCAGAGCCCGAGAGAAAACTTTCAAGTCAGACGGAAAATTGGAGGCATGCGTTCCTGCTTCTCGATTCTGCCAGATGTTCCTGCCCGTCAGGATGCTGGCCCTGGAAGGAGAGCAGCCTGGTGCCGGACAAAACGCCTGCGTAAAGAGAAGTCCCTCGCGTGCGACTCGATCGAAAGCGGGGGTTTTGACAAAACCGCTTCCGTAGGCCGAAGCATGGGGAAAGGATTGATCATCGGCTATAGCAAAAAGGATATTCGGCCTGGCAGATTTGGCCAGGACGCTCCGATCAAAAACCGTGAAGAAGCTGATGAGGATCATCCATGTGAAGACAGGAAATGGCATCACAGAAAGATACGAACCCCGCTCAACACAGGCAACGCTATTTGGTCATCAAGCTGGCCGATGTAGCAACGAATTTGGCATGAATGTAATACACCACGCAGCCCGCCGCTGCTCCGAGGGGAGCCACGGGCCATTCCAGATCGAATCCAATCTCAATGAGCCAGACCGCAATGCCCACGGACATCGAGAGAAGTGCGCTTGTCTGATTCCCCGTGGAGGTGAAGAGGCCGAAACAGAGCGGCACAAGCAAGCCTGCCAACCCGATGGAATAGCAACTCTCCAATAATTCAAAGGCTCGAGACCCCATAAGAGCCACCATGACACAGACGATCGACACCAACACCACCGACCACCGGCAAAGTGCCAGAGTGGAGAGAGCTGGCGTCACGTGGGGACGGAGAAGGTTCCTGCCCAGGGCAGTTGCCGGAGCGAGAATGCCGCTATCCATGGATGAAAGCACCATGGACAGTACTGCCAGCAAAAACAATACCATCCAGCCACCGCTAAGATAATGCTGTGCCATCTGAATGACGACCGACTGGATTTCCTGATCCGGAAACAAGATCGGGAAAGACATACCAACGAGGATCGGCACACAGCCCAAGAGAATATAGGCGCCACCAGCAATGAAGCAGGCTTTTCGTGCGATGGATCCAGATCGTGACGCAAACACCCGCTGCATCAAATCTTGGCTGGGAATGTTTCCGAGCATGGCAATGTTCAACCATCCCTACCATTGTACGAACTCCGTCATGCGTTCGGTCGGAATCCAAGTGCGTCTGGAGGGGCTTATCTGACTCCAAGCCCCGGACCACCCGCCGGTGGTCGAGGCGAGATCCTGCC
>Ga0163179_10003726_pt1 | contig 10316 bp, 11 predicted proteins | sample AtlANTMetagenome_FD_109643 | JGI IMG/M metagenome (GOLD analysis project Ga0163179, IMG submission 109643) | Marine eukaryotic phytoplankton communities from the Atlantic Ocean - Atlantic ANT 2 Metagenome | ecosystem: Environmental > Aquatic > Marine > Oceanic | place: North Atlantic Ocean... | reverse complement strand
GTGGAAAAATATATGTTGGTAATAGTGGAGCAACTGCAACTTTAGAAAGTGCTAAAGTTAGTGATTTAACTTCTGGAAGAGTTGTTTTTGCTGGAACAGGTGGAGAACTTTCAGATGCATCTACCTTAGCTTTTAATTCCTCAACAGGTGTTCTAAGTAGTACCTTCTCAGGTAATATATCTGGTAATGCTACTAGTTCTGATACTGTTGATACCACAGCTACAAGTAGTGATGCATCATATTTCCCTGTATTTGTAGATTCATCTTCTACTACTGCTGGAGAAACAATTAGAGTTGATGCTGGATTAAGTTACAATCCTTCAACTAATGTTTTAAGTGCTACTTCATTCACTGGTAATGTAACTGGTAATGTAACTGGTAATGCAACAGGTTCATCTGGATCTTGTACTGGTAATGCTGCAACAGCCACAAATGCTGATGTAGCAGATGCTTGTGATATTAGTAATATTAGTACTAATGCAACATATTACCCAGTATTTACTGATAATAATGGATCAGGTAAAACTCTAGGTATAGATGCAGGAATATCATATAATCCAAGCACTAATATTCTAAGTAGTACCTTCTCAGGTAATCTAACTGGTAACGTAACTGGTAATACATCAGGATCATCTGGATCTTGTACTGGTAATGCTGCTACTTCAACTACAGCAACAACTGCAACTAACATTACAGTTACAGCTAATAATAGTACAAATGAAACTGTATATCCAATCTTTGTGGATGGTGCTACAGGTGGTCAAGGAGCAGAAACTGACACAGGATTAAATTACAATCCAAGCACAGGTGCTTTAACTGCAGTATCATATGCTGGAGATGGTAGTTCATTAACTGGAGTAGGTGCAAGTACAGCTCCTATGGCTTATAATCCTCCTGTATCTGGCACTAGACCTGCTGATACTGGTATTGGACTTACATTCAATCAACTAGTTAAAGCAGGTACTGGAAATATTAATATTAGACAAGTTAGTTTAGCTGGTACTATCACTCAATCATTTGATGTAACTGATACTAGTGAAGTAGCATTTGCTCAAAGTGATTTGAGAGAAATGTCATTATTAGGGGTGAATGAATTGGACCCTGATTCTGTTTATGCTATTGAGATACCAGCAAGTGCAATTGATGATAGTCAAGGTAGTTATGTAGGAACTGGTTATACTTTCTATGCTCAAGCTGCTACAATGACTATGTTTGGATGGGGAAGAAATAATACTGGACAACTCGCTGATAATACTCGTAATGCTAAGTCTTCACCAGTTCAAATCACAAGTGATGTTGGTTGGAAGTATCTTGCTAATGGTTTAACACCAGATGGTTATAATTTGCAAGCAATTAAAGATGACGCTACATTATATACATGGGGATATAATAGTTATGGAAACTTAGGGCATAATCAAGGAGAATCCCAGTTGCAAGCATCTTCTTCACCAACACAAATTCCTGGTAGTTGGGATGGTAAGAATTTTTCTAATGGTGGAAACTTTTATATAGCAGCTAAAACTGATGGAACATTATGGTCATGGGGATATAATGGTTATGGAAACTTAGGATTAAATGATAGTGGTAACAATCATCGTTCATCACCAACACAAATTCCTGGTACTAATTGGGGACATGCAAACATAGGAAATAGGGTTTTTTGTGGGTATAGGTGTGGATTAGCAGTTAGAACTGATGGAACATTATGGGCATGGGGAAGAAATGATTATGGTCAACTAGGACAAAATGCACTCTCAGAGTATTCATCACCAAAACAAATAGGCAGTGATACTACTTGGAAGAAAGTTATGGGTTCTCAGTACAGTCTTGCTGCTATTAAAACTGATGGAACACTATGGACATGGGGATATGGTCCAGCTGGACAATTGGGAATAAATTCTCAAAACAACAGATCATCACCAGTTCAAGTCAGCGGAGGTGGTACTAATTGGCAGCAAGTAGGAGGTCAACTGCAAGGGATGTGCGCAACTAAAACTGATGGAACATTATGGGCATGGGGACGTAATGAAGATGGGTCACTAGGATTTAATAATAGGGATGAGTCTCACACTCCAAAACAAGTAGGTAGTGCGACTAATTGGACAGTTGTCCAAGGTAATAATCCAAGTGCTGCTATAGGAGCTAAACAAGATGGGTCACTATGGGTATGGGGAAATAATAATCTTGGAATGATGGGACAAAATGAAAATTCAGGAAATAAAAGAATATCAGCACCAACTCAAATTCCTGGTAAATGGACTAATTTATCTGCACCAAATACTGAAGGTGTAAGACAACATCAAATTACTCAAAGAGGAGATGTCATGTTTGCACTCCAATATGTTTTGGGATGATTTGGATGGTTAATGTGACACTGTAGGAACTGTCGCAATGGTGGTAAATGTATAAATATCTAAAAGAAAGATTGACAAAAAATGGCTAAGCAGATTAAATGGATGCAAGTTGATGATGCTACACAAGTATCTATTGCTTTAGCTAGACCAGATGCTGGACCTGCTAATCCAAAATTGACCGATTTACATAAGCAGTTTGATATGAATGAATGGAGATATGGAACTTGTGCTGATAGTGTAACTATAAATAGCGCATCTAATGATAATAATATATTTGAGATAAGTGATGCTGATTATATTGCAGACATTAAATCTAAAACTGATACTACTGTTGAGGAGTGGAAAGTAACAGTATATGAGCATGAGAAAGAATTACGTAAGAAGGAATTGGGTGATTATGCTGATAGTGTTTATGCTTCAGGGTCAGGCTATAAGTATGCTGCAGCAGTAGCATTTATTAGTAGTGGAACAGCAAATGCAGGACTTACTACAGAAGCAAATATAAGAGGTATAAGTGTAACAGCTCTTGCTAATAAGATTAAGGCTAAGCATGAAGAGTTTATTACTAAAGACGCACAAATAGCTGGACTTCGTGGTATGTTATGTGATAGAATTGATAGTATTGGAATTAACACTAGTTCAGTGGATACAGCACTAGCATCTCATGCAGGTATTCATACAGATGAAACTGTAACTAATGTAGGTGCAGGTATTACTCATATCTTTCCTTTCTATGATCCTAGTGGATTATCTGATAGGTTCTCAGCTCTTTGATTTAAATGATTATATGGTCAATTTTTTATTATGATGCAAGACAACCTATTTGAATATAGACTTGATTCTCCATATGATTTGATTATTATTAAAGAAAACGTAGTTCCTGATAAACACATTGAGGAATTGATGTTATTGACTAATAATAAAGAAAGAGTACAACAAGCAAGAGTAGTCAATACAGATGAGAAAGGAAACGACTTTTTGATAGAGAAGTTACAGAATAGAAATACTCTGTCGTATTATATACCAGAAGAGCAAGTTAACAAACTTCAGGTAGCAATCTCAGAAATATACTCAAAATTTTGTGTGCCTAAGTATCGCTGCGAGTTCAAGTCTTATGATCCTTGTCAGTTTCTTGGTTATCCAGTGGGAGGACATTATATTGAGCACAATGATTCAGAAAACTTTGAGAGAGGTGAGTGGAGAAGAGTAGCAGACAGAGATGTATCATTCCTTTTCTATTTGAATAGTGAGTTTGGTGGAGGAGAACTTGAGTTTCCTGATCTTGGGTTGACTATTAAACCTAAAAAAGGTATGATGATAGCATTCCCTTCTTATAAAGAATATGCTCATAAAGTTCATCCTGTTACATGGGGACATAGATATACATTGGTTAGTTGGGTAGAAACAAAGGAGAAACTTTATGACACAATTACAAGAGAAGGGGTTTGAGGTAGTAAGGGGGTTCATTCCTCCTTTCTTTTCTGCTTACCTTAGAAATTATTTTACTCTTAGAGTTCAGAATGAGGGTTTAGAAGGAGATCCTCAGGCTCTTAACTCTCATGCTGTATATGGAGATCCTGCATTTGATATGGTCATGGCTATGTCAACACGAGATATAGGAAAGATACTTGGTAAGAATTTAATTCCACAATATACCTATGCAAGAATATACAAGAATGGTTCTGTGCTTGAGAGACACAGTGATAGACCTGAGTGTCAGTACTCAGTGACTTTATGTTTGGGTGGAGAGTATAATAAGCAGTGGCCAATATGGATAAATGATTATTCTGGTAAAAGTCATGAGGTTTCTCTTGACATAGGAGATATGTTGGTTTATTCTGGATGTGAGTTAGAGCATTGGAGAGAAAAGTTTGAAGGTGATACTCAGTATCAACTCTTTATGCACTATGTGGATGCAGATGGTGAGTTTAAGGATAGAGCTTATGATGACAGACCTAATCTTGGTCTGAAAATGGGAATTAAGAGCGCAACCCAGAGATCCACATTAAGAGCATTAGAAGTTAAATCATTATGGCAATGATTCCACAACTTATAAGAGAATTATTTGATAGTAGAGAATTGGCAGCATGTAGAGAACTTGCTATTGCATATTTACGTAATGAAAAGAGTGATGAGATAATGATGCTCTTAGGTGGTATCTATAATGAAGAGAAGAAGTTTGATAAGGCACTAGAGTGTATAGAGAGGGTTAAGATTAAAGATCCTGGCATACTTGTAAATAAGGCAAGATGTCTTTATTATTTGGGTAAAGCGCCAGAAGCAGAGAAAATTGTTAGATCTCTTCCTTACAATCTAAGGGAGAGTGAGGCAGGTATTGTTGACTTGGGTTTGTATATGAATGCTCAAGGTAAATATAAAGAGACAGAAGAACTCCTTGCTCCTATTGCTGATGTTAATGACAGAGCAGCATTTAATTATGGGTGGCATCTCATGGCAGATGATAAACTCCTAGAAGGATATAAGTATATTAGAGTAGGTTCTAAAGATGAATTACAAGTATGGGGACATGAGTGGATATTGAGAAAAAAATATAATATAGGTGAAGAGTATAGATGGGAACCATTTGAAGAAGTGGATACTATTGCTTTCTACCTTGAAGGAGGTATGGGTGATGGAATGATATTTGTGAGATATGCAGAGCAGTTTCAGCAGTATTGTAAGACAGTCAAGATATTTGCACCAGAGCAGATCAAACCATTATTAGAAGAGTGTGGTTATGAGAATGTATTTCTACCAAAAGATATAGTTAAGACTAAGTGGAATAAGTATGTACCTGCTATGTCTGCACCTTACTTCTTAGGATTGGATGACCCTATGAAGAATGTAACCTTCCCTTACCTTAGGAGGGAGAGTAAACCTGTGTCAGAAATGAATGTGATTGCTCAAGGTAAGAAAAAGATATGTATTAGATGGATGGGTAATCCTGAGTTTGAATATGAACAGTTTAGATCTGTACCATTAGAGAAACTCTTAGGACTGAGTAAGTTTGGGCAGTTGTTCTCTGTTCAGTTGGAGCAAGGACACATACCAAAGAATGCTGATGTATGGGATCTAGCACCTATCATAAAGAGCTGGAGTGACACCTATGACATCTTTGAGGAGTCTGATTTGCTGATTACCTCATGTACTTCTGTTGCTCATTTAGCAGGTGCTATGGGAGCACGTGTTATAGTCTTAACACCTATAACTTCTTATATCACCTGGCAAACAAAAGATTTAAAATGGTATCCTGATAATGTTGTGGTTTTGCATCAAATGGAGTATAATAATTGGGATAAGACCATAGATAAACTGTATGAAATTATGGAGAATTGGGAATGGTAGTAGAACATATTAAATACGATCTATTCCCTACTCATATAGTAAGGAGTAGATGTTCATCCATCACACCACAGGACAAGCAAGAGATGATGGATTGTACTGACTGGATGATAGAGCAGAAGATGTATACTGATAATGAGTTGACACCTAAGTATCAAACTTGGGTCATGTTATTCAGAGATGATGCACCAGCTGTTTGGTTGAAGTTAAGAGAGGAATTTTATCAAGCATGTAGAAATTATCTTGCAGTAGTGGATAGTTTTTGTGAGCATCAAGAAAGATTTGAGTTTACTGATTCAGGTGCATGGGTATACAAAGGATGGAATGAATTAGATCAAAAAGAGTCTAATCCTTGGCACGATCATAATCCTGCATTTCTATCTGGTGTATATTATCTACATGATCCTGGTGATGGAACTACTGGAGGAACAGAGTTTCATGACCCAAGAAAGTCTGAAGCACATGGAACCAGAATGCAAGAAATTTTACCAATAGAGAATACATGGATTATATTTCCTGGCTGGTTGCCTCATAGAAGCAGACAATTACCTCTAGAAGAACCAAGGTATGTTGTAGCAGCAAATGCATATGTAAAGATAAAGCACTAATGAAAAGATCTATACTATCTTTCTATGATGTTGCTATGGATAGTCATGTAGTTGAGTATCAGCAAAAAGTATTAGAAAGATTTAATAAAAGTGCTGACTATTATCCACTCTTATCACAGAAGACTGAGGAAGAAATTCTTCATTATCAAGGATTGGATTATGGTGTAGGAAAATTGTTTGATGATGGATATGATACTGTATTAATTTTAGACACAGATTGTATTCCTTTAAATTCATATGCTTTAGATTATATTTTCTCTCAGGCAGAGAAGGATATACTTATAGGTAATGCTCAAAGGTCTATGCATATAGAGAATGATGAGCACATGTATATTGGTTCTTCTTGTTTGTGTTTGAGTAAAAATCTATATGAAAAGTTTGGAAAAAGAACCTTTGCTCCAGATCATATTAAAGCAGATACTTGTGAGTATTATTCTTATGATGCAGAATCACATGGAGTTCCTATTGAAATTTTTATGCCTAAGTCTTATATAAGAGATGACTTAGGTGGTAAGTGGAATCTTGGGAAGGGAAGGGGAAGTTATGGTATAGGAACTACCTTTGAGAATTCATTAGGGGTAGAGATGTTTTTCCATCTATTCTCTAGTAGACAGAGAGTATATAATACATACTTTTATGATAAGTGTGATGAGATACTAAAAACATTATGAATTATTATAATCATTATGAGATGGGTGTAGAAGGAACCTATATCATTTCCATTCAGGGTAATGAACTTTCTGAGAAACTTACACAACAATGTCTTGCATCTTGTCAAAAGATAGGTCAACCTAATGTTAATATTTTCCCTGCATTTGATGCTACTAATTCACCTGTTAAAATACAAAATCATGATGTAGGTAAACCAATAGGTGAATTGGGAACTATTAAGATTCCTAAGTTAGTGGAGGGTCAAGCTTTCATTAATTTTTTGAGATTAAAAAGATCTGATCTGTTAATGACTCAGATTGCTTGTTTCCTTTCACATTACTCTTTATGGTGCATGTGTCTTAATAAAGATCAACCTATTGTAATTTTAGAACATGATGCTATAATGGTAAAAGAATATCTTGGACACAAATATTATAATAATATTGTGTATTTGGGTGGGCGTGAGCAGGTAAATGGTAGTTTACACGCTAATGATACTATTCCACCACATGCATCAGATCAACATGGATTAGATAGATTCATTTGTAGGGCTCATGCTTATGCAATTGATCCTGCTATGGCAAAGAATCTGGTTGCATATAGTATTCATCATGGTATTATAACTACTGCAGATGCAATTATGAGGTGTGACATGTTTGGAATTGTTCAGGATGGAGTATATGCATATGATAATCCTCATGGGTTATCAACAATTAATGTAGATGGAAAGGTGGCTTTATCATGACTGATAGTATATGGGGAACTTCTAAAAAACCCACTGAGAGTAGAAGTGTGTGGGATAGCAAGGATGCTGAACCTCAACAGCAGGTGGTTGATATTGGTGTCAGTACATTTGAGGCGCAACATGTTTATAAAGCCCTGCCTATTTTTAATACCATACTTGATGATCATGTAGAGTTTAATAAGTATCTGAAGGAGGTGATACTGGACCATAGACAGAAAAATCCAGAGTCCATTAAGAGTAATGTGAAGGCATGGCACAGTTCATGGTTAACGCATGAAGAGAATCCAAACTTCCAACCATTAGTGGATAGAGTGTGTAATGCTTGTAGATTTATTAGTGAAGGTTATTTTCAGTGCGACTCGTGTGACTATACTGTAGTTAATTTTTGGGTAATGATGTATGAGGAAGGTGAACATACTATAAGACATTCACATTTCCCATTTGATTTCTCTGCTGCATATTATGTGGATGTAGAACCTGGTTGTGCGCCAGTTCTCTTTGAAACACCACAGAATGATGGAGTGAATGATAAGAATGAAACATTCACTCTTCAACCACAGAATGGTATGCTTGCTATCTGGCCATCCATAATGCATCATAAGGTTCCTAATACTAAAGGAAAGAGAATGTGTATTTCTATGAATATTAATAAGACTATAAAGAAGAATGCTGAGATGAACTGGGATCTATGGTAAGAAGTATGTTTGAACATATACACTTACCAAATCCTGGTGTTACTAGGGGGATCATACCTCCTGAGATATATCAATCTGTGATGCAGGAGATAAGAGAGATAGAGAAGGATGATAGAGGCATCTATAAGATGAATGAATTTCTTGCTGGTCAGATAGAAAGAGAGTATCAGTTAGAGAAGTCTAAACAGCACATTGTTCCTTTCCTTGAGGAGATGGGTAGAGAGTATCAAAAGAACTGGGACTATTATCAAGGACAAGACTTAAAGATTGATTCATTATGGGTTAATCTACAACAGAAAACAGAGTATAATCCTATTCATAAACATGATGGTGTGTTGAGTTATGTGGCATGGTTAGATGTACCATACAAGCATGATAATGAGGTTAATCTCAAGCGAAGTAGGGAGTCAAGAACTAAACATTTCTCTGCTTCATTCCAGTTCATTTATAGCACTGTTATTGGTACTATTTCAAATGAGATATACAAGGTAGAGAATGGTTGGGAAGGTAGAATTGTTATGTTTCCTTCTGAATTATTACATATAGTTTATCCTTTCTATACCAGTGATGGTTATAGAATCTCCATAGCAGGTAACTTAGTATGAGAAAGATTATACATGTAGTTAATATTAATGATTTCTTTCCAGAGTTATTTGCACTAACATATCCTACCATTAGATCATATGCTGAGAGATATGGTTATGGTATTAATATCATATCAGAGAGAAAATTTCCTGAATATCCCATCAACTATGAAAAGATGCAGGTATATGAGGATGGTAAGAATGCGGAGGTGAATATATTATGTGATGCAGATATGTTGATTCATCCACAATTTCCTGATGTAATTACATTTCTATATAGAGATTCAATAGCATTTAATGATAACTATAATATTAGTTGGAAGTATCATGTAGATAGAATTAGATACTTTATGCGTGATGGTAGAGATGTTGGAATTGCCACTAATTTTGTGGTATCATCTGACTGGACTCATGATATATGGAAACCACTACCACTTAGTCAAAAGGATATAGAAGATTTGGCTAAAAAGGAAGCTACTGAAGGAGAGAATGATCCTAATCAAAGAGGATGGGGACATTATGCAGATGAGTTTGCATTATCATATAATATGGCAAAGTATGGACTTAAATATACTGGTGTGACATGGGAAGATTGGATGAGACCATGGCTTGTACACACTGGCACTGGTGATAAGAATGAAGCATTGCAGATAGCAAGACAGACATTGGAGAAGTGGAGTAGATTGTGAAAAGAGACATCATAGTTGTTGATGATTTCTTAGAGAACCCTGATGCTGTGAGAGAGTATGCTCTGAAACAGGAGTTTGAGATGTATGGTGGAAAGAATTGGCCTGGTAGGGATAGTGTTAAGTCTCATGGTTCAAAAGAGATGACTAGGGAATGTTCTGAAGTAGTAGGAGAACAACTTGTTATTAAACCAGAGAATAAGTGCTCTTACTTCAGGCATACTAGAATAGGAGAGCATGGTTCTCAGCACATTCACTTTGATCCTAATCCAGGATTGGTATGGGCTGGTGTCCTTTATCTCACACCTACTGTTCATCCTACAGGAGGCACAAAATTTTTTAAACATATTGAAACTGGATGGGAGAAAGCACCTACTAATGAGGAGGGTTTAGAGTATGGTTTGCATTCTCATAAAGATATGGTAGACTTCTTTAACATAGAAGGAAAGGATGAGTCCAATTGGACAGAGCTTGATAATATTGCCTTTAAATATAATCGCTTGATTATGTTTAGACCTTGGATGTGGCACACTAATGGTGATTTCTTTGGAACCACTCATGAGGATGCAAGACTAGTACAACTGTTTTTCTTTCATGGAGCAGACTAGAGAGTGTGGTGAGTGTGACCTATGTTGTAAGTGGTTGTCTCAT
>Ga0163179_10003725_pt1 | contig 10317 bp, 13 predicted proteins | sample AtlANTMetagenome_FD_109643 | JGI IMG/M metagenome (GOLD analysis project Ga0163179, IMG submission 109643) | Marine eukaryotic phytoplankton communities from the Atlantic Ocean - Atlantic ANT 2 Metagenome | ecosystem: Environmental > Aquatic > Marine > Oceanic | place: North Atlantic Ocean... | reverse complement strand
TCTTCTTTTACTTCGGTAGTTTCTTCGACTTTTTCTTCAACTACTTCTTCTTCGAACTTATACTTGCTCATACATATATATATAAGGGCGTTTATTTAGCCCATTGGTTAATAGCCAAATTCGGCTTCATCAATAATTTCTAAAAATAATGCTTTGTCTAAATAGCGGATCAAAGCAGGTGCTGAACGCTCAAATAATAAGCGTAACCTATCGTAGTCTTCGTCAAAAATAGCGTCCTCCATTTGACCTACAGCAGCTAAGAATCTAGTGTCGTGGTCGTAATCAAATGCAAACTCTTCTAACATAACCATCAACTCTTCCTGAGCTGAGTTAGTCCATACGTCCCATATTCTTCTTATTAAGCTCATTAGTAGTCGTAAATTTCTCCTCCGTATTCGTCTGACAACTCTTCTATCATTTCAAATATTTCGTCTTCTAAATAAATGTCACCTGTAAACTCTATTACAACATACCTGCGCATATCTCCTGCGCCTGCATCTACGTAGCCCCCATCGTCAAGAGAAAAATCGTCCTCTGTACCTATGGGTAGTTGGTTCTCTTCGTAAAAAAAGGTTTCTGCTTCAGCGTATGATACTCCGTATAATTCTACTGTCATATTCTTTTTATTTTATTAATAAGGTCTAAAAATGTGTCCGTCAATTTCGTAGTAGCCTTCACCTTCTAGGCTACGTTCTAGCTTTTGAAAATCAAAGTACATCTTTATAGTTTCTATACCTAAATCATCTATGTCACCTATACCGTCAATATACCATTCAGCAAAATCTTCGTCCCTCATATCCATCATATCCTCAGCCTCAGAAACGGAGTAGTCATAATCTTCTACAAACATTTCTACACTATAGTCCCATTTTAATTCCCTACCAAAATGTTCATAGTCAAAATAGAATCCGTAGTGGTCTTCGTTTAACAACTCTTCGTCTACTAGATAATGAGCAAAATCTCTTAAAGGTGCGTAACCGTCATACTCACCTTCATACGCATTTTCCATTACGTCTTCTAGTTGCTCAATACCCCAACCGTAATCTACTAAACTAAACATAGTCTCAGGCTTTAGTCCGTATTCCTTAGCTAAGTCAAACAAGTTATTGTAAGCGTCCCATACGTTCTTATCGTCGTACATACCCCAAGCTGCTGTTTGGTCTAGGTAGTCGTAGTCTACAATGTCGTAGTCTTGGTCTTTGTTGCTGTACTCAGTCCACGCCTCATCAAAAGCGTCTACAAAATTACTATGTGAGCTGTAAGTTAAAGGCTCAAACGATTTGTCTACCGACTTACCGTCCCATAGATAAAATCTATACCATACTATTATGTCGTCTTTATTCATATTCTATTTATTAATTCGTCAATTAAATCGGTTTCTAGCCCTCGTCCGTATTCTCTTTCGGCAAGTGTATAGGCAATGTCAAGTTGAGCAATAGCCCCTCCTTCGTCACCCTCATAAAGAAGGTCACTAGCAAGAGTCATTACGTCCATTAGTTTAGCTGAAGGCATATACGTAAACTCGTCAAGGAATACACCCATAATAACCTCCGACAAGTCGTCGTAGCGTAGGTAGTCTTCTATGATTCTAGTTGCGCTCATTAGTATTTATAAATTATACAAATGAACTTCGATTGAACCATAATCTGAGTGCATTACGTCGCCTGTAGTGTATTGACTCATAATCGAAAAAACTTCATCTAAATCTCTGTCAGTCGCTCTATGCTCGCCTTCAATTATAATAATAGGATAATGACGCTCTTGGTCATAAAATTCGTCTATTAAATCATAACCATAACCCTCTAACTCAAAAAGTAATTGGTCTATTTTACTTAATTCTACTTTTTTCATATCTCTATATATTCAAATTCATAATTGTACGCATATAGCGCATCGTAAATCTCACGTAGTTCTGATTCCATAAAACCAAACGTATAGTATATGTCTACTACCACATCGTTACCGTCTTGGTAAATGTCGAAGTCTAAACTGCTGTCAGCAATAAGACCTTCAATCCTATCTACCCTAGCTGTGTAAACTATTATTTGACCTTCTAATCTCATTTTAGGTGCTTACGTAAAAAGATAGGATTGCTGGATATGCGCTGTCGTCTACCTCATATTCTTCTACATACCCCCCTTCGTCCTCAATTATGTCTATAATATATCTAACATTGTCGGGGTGTGCCTCTATATCAATAAAGTAGTAACCTGCAAAATCTTCTCTTATAATTATATCAGGAGAAACCTCACGATATAGTGCTTCTAAAATTCTATCAATCATATTAACTTCCGTATTTAGCTTTAATTGAACCGCAAACTTTTTCCGCAGTTTCTTTATTTCCGTATCGTTTCATTTGATCCGCTATACATTCTTCCCAGGGGTAGTCTGCAAGTTCGACGTATTCGTCTTCTAAGTTAGCAAAATTATGGTAATTACCAAACATTTGCTTAAATCTAACTTTTAACAAGGCTCTGTAGTATTGTACTTTCATTTTGTCTAAATGTTCTACTTCGTTGTGCATTTCTACTTCTTCTTCTTCAATCTTTTCCTCTACCTCTTCTACCTCTCCGTCGTATTCTATAAGAACACCCTCAAATACTTCTAGCTCTACGCCCCCTTCTGTTTTGTACTTACCATTGTCAAGCTCAATAGGTAGCCCTTCGTCGTCAAGGGTAAATACCGTAGCACCTGCTGAAAGACTTTCTCCCTCAGTAGCTAGTACCATTCCGTTTTCTAGGTTTACCTCTGCGTAGAATTTACGCTTTATAGAGTTCCACATTCTTTTAACTATACTTTTCATATCTGACTTTTTTACTTTAGTAGACATTTCTTCTACTGAGTCTAAGAAATAACCCTCTATAGAAAACCCTCGTATCTCACCATCTTTTACAGCTTCCCACATTTCGTCATTAGCAACGTGTACACGTACAGCCCAAGTGCCTTTTGGTAGGCTTAGTCCAAAGTGCTTTGACTTATCCATATCAGGGTTTTCAACTATCCAAGACTCAACAACGCTTACACCATCTACTTTCTCTTGGTGTTCAAACGTATGCTCGTTGGTTCGGTTAGACTTTAGAAAAAGCTCTGAAGCTAGTTTAACCGTTTCCTGTGAGAAATAAACGTCATACTCTTCGTCATTCATTTCGTCATAACGAGGTATGTTTTTATCTGGGATCAAAGCTGCACCAATTAGTGTGCGCTTCTCTTCGTCGATAGCTGCAAGACTTAAAGCCTTTTGTTTTTTGTCTTTAGAAAAGAATACAAAGTTTTCCTCTATAGCAGGAAACTTTACAAGGCTAATAGCCTCTACGCCAAAAGCGTCTCCGTCCTCTTCTATAAGTAGTTCTACTAATTTTCTGTTAGCCATCTTTAAGTTGCTTTAGTTATCAATTTCTACCACAACATCATATCCTGAAATGTAAGCCTCTTTCATATTAAAGGCACTTCCGTAAACAAAGTCTAAAATTTCATAAATTTCGTCTTGTCTAGGGTTTGTTTGCATTTCGTCACCTATCCATATCGTAAAATACTGTACGCCTTCTAATACTTCTCGGATATAAAAACCTTCGTCTTCTAAAATATCTCTTAGTTCATCTAATTCGTATGCCATCTTTAACTTGTTTTAGAAAAAAACACCAACCGTCACCGAATGACCTAAATCGTGAGCTTCAATACTTCTTATAGCTAAACCTCCTGCAATTTCATAACCCACGTCTTCAAAGTCATACTCTGAATATCTGTTGGGATTGTCAAAAACAAGAGTTGCTTGAGTATTGCTAACACTTATACTTGTTAGTTCAGCTCCTAGTTGTTGATATAGGGCTAACTCTAAATCATCTAAATATCTGTCTTCAAATGTCATAATTATTGTCTTTATACTAATCTATATATACCTGTTTATCCAGGACTAAGTGAAGTCTGTCCGTACATATTATTGGCTTGTAAGTTAGCACCCTCTAGCTCGCTTTGTACTACAAACGCTTGGTTATTTCCGCTTCCTGACGGAGAGTCTAATCGAGCTACGCCTGTAGGCACTAAACCCTGTACGTTAGGACGAGCAGTACCCCCACCGACGTTACCCCCACCACCGCCACCTGCGTCGTCAAGGATCGCTTTAACTCCAACAAAAGCACCTAGCACAGCACCAACCATACTAATAATATTAGCTGCTAAAGCAAAAGGCGCACCTGGACCTGCTGCAGCAGCAGCACTAGAAGCTCCTGCTATAGCGTTACCTAAAGCTACGGCTTGTGAAAGTAAAACGCCTGTAATTGCAAAGGCTTGTGCTTGCTTTTCGTTTTCCCCTGCTAAAGCCTCCAACTGACCGAACATATTTTGAGTAGCACTCACAGCCATTTTAGCCCCTTGTTCCAGAGTTATAAATCTTACCTCAGTACCTTTTTCTACTATGTCACTTCTTTCTTCCTCACCTTCCTTAGCTATACGAGTAAGTTCGTCTTGATACTCTTCCTCTACCATTTTAATAAGCTCTTGGTCTTCTCCTGCTTGAAGTAAACGCCTTTCTTTTTCACGTTCCGCCCTCAGTTCCTCTTTAGCTTGAGCGTCAAGGCTCATTAGCATTTCCTCTTCAAACTTCATTTGTAATTCCGTAAGCTCTACATCGGTGGCTTTAGTCCGAATCATCTCTAGCTCGTCCTGAAGTGCTTGCTGAGAATCTAACGTGCGCTGCTTGTCGTCGTCTTCTCTTGCTTTTTTAGCGTCGCTAAATGACTTTTCTACTGCCTCACGCTCTAATTGATAGGCTTCGTCAATCTGAAGTAACTGCGCAGCCGTAGCTCCTGCTGCCTCAGCTTTTTGTCGTTGCTCTTCATTACGAAGTTCTAAAACCTTTAACTGCCTTTCCTGCTCGTCCTCAATTTCTGCAAGCAAAATTTCTTCGCTCAGAGTCTTTTCTAAGTTAGCTAAATATTTAGCGTTAGCTTCTGCTTCCCTTTCGCTTTCAGCTTTTGTCTTTTTTATGTCGGCTTCAACTTTCTGCTCTTCTTTTTTCTTCTCTAATTGCTTTCCTAAAGTTGCCTCTATACGAGCCTCTATTTCTGCTATTTCTGCATTAGTTGTTCTTTGCCTTTCTACTATAACCGCTTGCTCTGCTATTGCAGCGTTTTGCTTTTCTGTTAGTGTTCTTCTCTTGTATTCATCTGCATAAGCCACGCTTATAGTCCTAGCTAAATGACCATAATGAGAATTTTCTGTAACAGTAAGTGAGTTTTTAACCTGCTTGCCTTCGTTTATCTTTTGGGTAAGTAGCTCTTGGTCGGCTAAAGCGTCGCTTTGTAAATTAGTTAGTCTTATATGGTCTTCATAGGCTTGAGTTATTTCAGCTTGCGCCGTTGCGCTTTCGAGGTCTAACTCTTTAAGCACACCCATCTCTTTAGCCATTGCCTGCAAAGCAAATTGACGCTCTGTATCACTAGCGTTAATGTCTTGCACAACCTCTAGGTGCGCTCTATTAGCAGCTACTATTTGATTGGTTTGTTCTTTGTGTCTTGTCTGTTGTTCGTTAAGCCTCTTCTCTTCTTCAGAAACCCCTCTTATTGCGTCTAGGATTGAGTCCCAGTTTTCAATAATCTTTTCTAGCGCAATAATTAAACCTCCTGTTAAAATACCCATCATAGCACCTTTCAGCAGAGTAAAGCTCTTTGAGAGCCTGCCTACACTTCTTTGGGTAGACTTAAAAGAACGCACCGTCCTTTGCATACCTCTAGGTAATAGACTCGAAAACAAGTCACCTAAGCCCCCCCAATCTTTAGAGGTTTTTTTACCTGCCTTTTGCATAGACCTGGCTGCGCTTTCTACTGACTTTTCAACTTCTACAAGTCCTGCTTCAGTATTATTGACGACATCAACCGTCATATCTAGTTTAGCGTTTTTAGCCATTGTCTTTTATCAGTTTTAGTTTAGCCCAAATACTCGTGTTAGCGTCATAACGTCCGTACCACGTTTTATACAAGGTGTCTTTACTATACATATAAGCCTGTCCGACTACAATTGCGCTAGGCAATCCGTAGCCTATTCTATTTATCCAGTTATCCATTACAAATTCCAGAGTAAGTATTGATTAGTATTTAGGTTAAGCGTAATTATAGGATCACTTGACAAATCCCATACAGCACCTTCAGGGTAGGTGTCTTTGTCAGTAAACGCTAACTGCATAATTTCTACGTCTAAAATCCAGGTTATATTTTTATTGACCTCGCCTCTACACAATAATTGAAATTGAGAAGGGCGACCTCCTGAGTCTTGCTTTTGGTTTATTGTTATAGCCCTTGCTGCTCCTGCGTCAGCTTCAGAGTTTATAAGCGTTTGTCCTACGCTGCGTGAAGTTCCTGCTGTATTAGCTACTGTACCCTGATAACGCATAGTCATAACATTACCTACAGTAGCAGCCGAGCCTCCCGTATCTACGCTTACAATGTCTACGTTTACCATATATACAGCGTTTGGTACTAACTCAAATTCGTCAAGTGCTGACTTAGAGGTAGCTGCCGTATTAGAAGCGTCGGTAGTTTTACAGGTCATATAAAAAGACTGCTTACTTGCAAATACGTCGTCTAGCTCCATAGACTTACTTTCAGCAAATGGAATACCTGAAATAACTGAAGAGCCTAATTGAGACAGCCCTGAGCTTTTAGCTTGTGCTATTGCAGGATTGCTTCCTACCCCTTTGCCATCCGAGCTAGTAGTACCTGACTTCCAAAAGCATACATTTGCTGTGTCGTCCCATACAAAGTTATTTTCTGTACAGCACTCTTCACTAGGGCTTACTGCTGCCCCCGTAGTTAGGTCTACAAAATTTACCGTTCCATCTACATTGAATGACGCAGGGTACGCAGCACAATCTTGTGTCTTATTCCAATCACTTGCATTTATTAGTTTAAGCAACTCTAAGTTAGCAGGCTTCTCTTGACCTGTAGAAAAATTAGAAATTTTTACTACCCTCCAAAAACAGTCTTTAATAAAAATCTCATCATTCCATCTTAACGTATTTACGTCAAGGGGTGTGAGGTACGCTTGACAAGTCATAAACCTAGCTTCGGAGCTATACTCTTCGTGCATACGTCTAGCCCAAAATTTTCTATAGGCGTGCATATTCGTAACGCCTGGTGTATTTCCTGCGTTAATTAAAGGATGGTCAAAGTCACTACCATAATCTAACGACCACGAAAGCCCTATAGTTGAGGTTATTACAGGGCTTGTACTATACTCTGAAAAGAAAGGGTATTGAGTTACTTCAACAGCTCCTGTAAGGTAGCCTCCTACCTTAAATTCCCTGTCGTTACCTATGTCTTTTTTACCGTGATAAAAAGCAAATATAGGTTTAGCTTCTACCAAATCTACTGAAGTCTGAGTGTCAAAGCCAACGTCATATAAACGAGGCACTAAAACATTAGGAATTTGAGTTGGATCGTAATTTGGGGTTCGTGGAATCTCACCTAGTCTAAGAGGCTGAAATTTACCTCCTATGCGCTTTGCACCTGTAGCAAACTCGTTAGGGTTCTCGTAAATATATCTACCCTTAACATAACCGAAATGCTTTTGCCACCAATCGTTCTTCCAGTCCTTGCCCTCACCATCTTCAAATGTAATAGACTTCGACTGAAACTGTGTAGTTGGAGTAATAGCTATAGTATTTTCGTTAATTTTTTTAGTCCAGTCTTTCTTCTCGGCTGTAGCTGAGAGTATATCGTTATACGGCTCTACATAAATAACTGTTGGGCTATCAGGGTAGGTATAGAGCATTAGGTTAAACCTATTAAAGAGTTCGGTAAGATACTCTCCTACTTTCAAATCAGGAAAATTTGAAGAAACGTCTACAAAAGTCTCTGCTGTATTGTATTCTAAAAGAGCAAAAAATGTATAGTGGTCGCCAAAAGCAGGTTTTATTACTACCGTATTTCCACCTATAGCACTCTCAACAAACAGAGTAAGGGTGTCTCCCTCTTCTAAAAAACCGCTTATTATCTCACCGCCTACAACTACGTTATCACCGTATGTTATAGTTTCATATTGTTGGCTACCACTAATCGGTGTTTGGTTCTCTAAAGTTGGATCATAGTTTTTCCAAACCTTTACACCCAAAGTAAAGTCTCCTGTTAGAGGCGAAGCGTTAGAAGTTACAACAAGTTTCCATTGAAGCCAATACGAACCTGTCACAGGAGCTACAAATACACCATTGTTAAATAGTCCGTCTACGTCGTTATATGGTGCAGGGCTTTCTGCTGTAAAAGGTAAAAATGAAGCTATTGTACTTACACTGCTTTGTAGAGGGTAGTCAGCTTCTAAACCCACCATTGAGGCGTAAGCAGGGCGACCTAATGTACGCTCCACCTCAGTACCTAAGAACATATATAGGTTAGATACGTCGTTAGTAAAAAAGTCTGAGTTAATAGTAAAACCTGCTTTTTGAGCTATACGGTTAAGCAACCAATTAACTCGTATTGCAGGCTTAAAACAATTAGGCGTTAAGTGTCCTGCTGTAGTAGAGCTTCCAAAGCCCATACCATAGTTGTTTGTAGAGTTGCCATAATGGTAAAAGCCTGTGTTTAACTGCTCGTTTCCATCACTAGCAAATAACCCCCAATCTGACAGAGGATATACTATAACGCCTGCGCCTACGTTGCCTGTAGTAATATCGTTAGAGGTGTCCCAACTATCGGTTATATTTGCTGCTGTTAGTGCGTGGTCTAAATCAGTATCTATACCTGCGTCTGAAATAAATATCTCGCTAAATGTTAAGTCTTTAACAGCGTCAAAAAAGGAAGCTACCTCTGCGAGTATGCTAACTTCATACTTACTTAAAAAAGGCGTTACTTTGTGTAGTTGAAGTACGCCAACCATTATAGGTATACCTGAGTCAAACACTTGTACGTTAGTCTTTACTCCTGCGTCAAAGGTTGCGCTATCAAAATTTACGTTGTAATACTGCCCAAAAAACTGATTGTTGTTATCCGTCATAGGCATACTAAACCTAAGCGAGTGGGGAGAGCGTGAGTTAGATATATTCGCAAGTTCCTGTATAGAGTATTCAAACTCTACAGGAGTTTTTTGTACGTCTAAATTCCATACTTGCGTACCTGCCTGATTTGACGCTTCTATTCTAATCATTGATTGTTAGGTATTCTACGAGAAATTTGTATAGTTACACTATAGTTAGCTACCTTATCATTGAGAGCTGTCTTGTAGCTTAGTGATATATCCGTAACTACACACCTGACAAAACCCTGAGTCTTAGAATATAGTATGCCCGATTGTAAAGGGTTTAGTACATATACATAAACTCTTGGGCTATTAGCCAAAGACTGTATAAGGTTGTTAAGGTCTTCAGGGTTTTGCTCTCTAGTGTTAAGAGTTATACTAGTAGTTGTTTGGTTGCCTGAGCTTGTAGTACCTCCTTCAGCAGGTCTTTTATTATAGTCTACGGTATTTCCTGCATTAAAAGCATTACCCCCTAAACTATAGTACGTTTCCCTTTTTATCTGTTCCACAACTTGTGAAGCACCATCCATAACTAAATTGTCTACCCCCCCTAAATTGTTCCACCAACAGAGGTAATATGCGCCCTCAAACTTAGTATCTGAAACCTCATTGTACCTCGTATCACACATACTATAAAACGTATAAGCTAAACTTGCCTCGTTGCCTGATAGCGTAGTGCTTGAAGCAGCTTGAACCTTATAGTAAGCCCAATTACTATTATTACTAGGTTTTAAGTTTGCGTCTATACCTTGAGCTTCTAAGTTTGCAGGAAAGCAGCCTATGTAAATTAAACTCCTTTCGTCATTAAGACCTGCTGCAGGGGTGTACCCTCCATAGGTAGTGCTGTTTTCAAAGTACCCTGTGTTCATTGCAACTCCTGCTCCATTATAGTACGTAACGTGAAAATAATCACAAAGGGTGCTACCTACATCGTCACCATTTAAGAAAGCCAAAGCTCCCCATTGGTTTTCTACAACGTAGTTTTTTAGAGTAGTTGATAGCAGTTCGCCATTAAGACCTAGTAGAGCATAGTTAATTGCAGTATTTGGCGCAGAACTGGCGGAAGTTTGAGGTCTTAAAGAACCATTTACCGCTTTGAACGACGCTTGAGCAGCAGCTCCCATAGTTTCAGCAGGAGCAGAATTTGCGTCTACAGCCTTTTCGTAACCAAAGTCCACTAAAACAGTTTTAATTGCATCTTCATTTACAGCAAAAGGCTTGGCTGATCCAACACCCCCGCTAGGAGTAATTGCCCCTAATTGCCAAATGTTCTCGTCTTGGTGAACAAACGACGCTACTATCTGCTCTATTAAAAAT
>Ga0163179_10003724_pt1 | contig 10318 bp, 1 predicted proteins | sample AtlANTMetagenome_FD_109643 | JGI IMG/M metagenome (GOLD analysis project Ga0163179, IMG submission 109643) | Marine eukaryotic phytoplankton communities from the Atlantic Ocean - Atlantic ANT 2 Metagenome | ecosystem: Environmental > Aquatic > Marine > Oceanic | place: North Atlantic Ocean... | reverse complement strand
GGCACCTCCGAGGGTGCCCTCGTGCTGCTGGAGATGCCTGGGGGCCGACAAGTCTGGTCTGCAGACGCGGCTGAGCTCCTACCTTACGAGACCACCGTTTCACTTCTCGCGCTTCCGGCTCCGCAGTCCCGTGGAGGCCTCGTGGGGGGCGCCCGGGTGGCGCTGCTTACGGCCGAAGGGTCCCTGCACGTGTTGGAGATCTCTCCGGAAGGGAGGGTTGCCAAGAGGAGTAAGGTGAACCTTCGAAAGCAACTCGGGGCACTCCACTGCTTGAGCTGGTGCGAGAGGCGCGCCATGGTCGCCGTGGTGGGCTCCGGGGAGGTAGGGCGTGCAGTAGTTTCCCTATGGCGGCTCCCGGATGCGGACGCGGGGACAGGCCTGCACGAGTTGGCTCTCTCCAGTTCTTCCAAAGTGTCAAAAATTCAGCTCGGTCTAAACTCTGCCCTTGGCTTCGACCTGAAGCGAGTGTTGACGCTCTCGGACAGCCCCCGCTTCGCACCAGACGGCTCTCAAGCGACATTTTCCCACCTGGGGGAGGAGATTGCCGTCTTACACGGTTCGGGGTACGTGGAGGTGTTCAGCATCAAAGACAAGCGGGGGTCTGGTTGCCTTCTGGAACGCCAGGGAGAAGCGCCTTATTCCAGTCTGACCGGGGCTGCGTGGTGGGGGGAGAAGGAACTGGCTGTTACGGCAGAATGTGGCCGCGTTCGCATCCTGAAAGTCCCGGCAATGCAAGACGTTCTGGTAGATGCGCCAGAAAATTTGAAAATGCTTCGCCTGCAAGCGTATGCCCCAAAAGCTGGACGACTTTTTGTCATGGGCAGTGACGCAGGGATCTGGCGGCTGCTGTCGATGAACCAGCGCACGTTTCAAGAAATGATGCGCATGCGTGTCGATGAGGAGGACTACGCCTCAGCCCTCAAGATCGCCCGAGAGGAAGGTCTTGATACCGACCTGGTCTACAAAGCCCGCTGGTCAGGAGCGGAGCCATCCGCAGCAGCGATTCAAGACATCCTCGCCAAGGTACAGGACCGCAGTTGGGCGATTGACCAGTGCTGCTCCCGCGTCGCGAACACTCCCGAGGGCCAGTACGCCCTCTTGGACTACGCCATTGAAGAGATGAACAGTTACCGGCCGCAGGCCGAGGCTGAAACACCCGACGCTCCAATTTCGATCTCGTCAGAGCAAATATGGTTTTTCAAGAAGAGGTTGAGACTGCTGAACTACCGGGATAAGTTGGATACTCTTATCCGCATCCATCACGGCAGCTTCCAGAGCGAGGCCTATGAAGCGTTCCGCGACTTTCCTCCAGTTGGGGCTGCTCTTTGGTTTGCTCAGTTAGCCAACATGCACGCGCTCAAGGTCATGACAGAGCAATACCAATTCAGCTTCGGCAAACAGACCAAGCTTCTGTGCGACGTGCTTACTTCTGTCCCGGAGACACTCGACCCAGATGCGTACTCCCATCTTCTCCCAAAACTCAGGACATCAGCAGAGCGGCTGGCGAGGCCTCTGGATTGGGTTGAGATGAAAGAGCTCTGGTACGGTGCTGACGAGATCCCCGTAGACGAATTGGACACTCTGGAGATTACGGAAGGGCTCCTGAGCCAGATGAATCTGCCGAGTTTGTCAGAGAACGGCTTGTCGGGCTGGTACTGCGAGCGGGTCAAACAGCTCGCACAACTAGGGCCGATGGAGTACGCAATCAAACTGGGGGCGTGCGGCGTCAAAGCGGTGCCTTCGAACCAGCTGCAGGAACTGAACAGCTCGGCTCTCGAATATCGATTGATGCCCCAGTCCCCTCCGACGTTCGAGGAGTACGCTTCGTCGACCGTCGAAGAGAAGTTCACGATCCTCGTGGGAGGATGCCCTACGGGAAGCTTAAAGGCAGCCCTGCACTCTCGTGGGGATCTCCTGCTGGCGCACAGAAACCTGGGGCAAGAGTCCGCAGCCAAGATGATTGGCGATGCGGCGGGAAGGAGGTGCTCTGTCGATCCACAGTGGGCCTGCATGCTGCTTACTGCGGCAACTACTGCTGGGGTGCTCCACTACGACGTTGACCCTACCCTGTATGATGAGGCGGTTTTCAAAGTCATTGACCATTGCGAGTCGACAGAGGATTGGGTCCCTGTCGATGCCCTCATTGCCCATCTCATCAGCTCTCTGGCTAACTCTCCGGGAGCATCGAACGGGGAGGCGATGAAGAAAAAACTTCGCAGCACTGCCGACAGGTCGCAGACTGGCAAGATCATGTCGAGTCTGGGGATGTCCCAGATGTCCATCCAAGACCTGAAAAAAGTAGATGGGCAGGCTGAGGCCAAGGTAGTCCTCAGGCGTGTCGTGACGAAGGCTGCAGGGTCGATATCTTCGTCCGCCCAGTGGGGCCAACTCTGGCAGAATCTGTGCCGACTCCAGGAATTGAGCTTTTCTGCAGTTAGCAAGGAAATGATTCTAGAGGAGGTATGTCGCGCTCTGCTACACTGCGGGAGTTTCGGTCTGGCTGAGTCCTTTTTCGCCGGCATGGATGGCGTCCAACTGTCTCCTCAGTCATCCGAGAAACTCGTGTTGGCGGCTGCAAGAGACCTTTTCTACACCTCGAAGTCTCCGTCCTCCGTGCAGGTCGACCAGGCGAAACGCTGCCTCGGTATTGTGAAGCACTCGCCAGCTATCCAGCATGAGCTCGATACCATTGCCGCCGTCAAACAGCTTCCATCTCTGGGCGTGGAAATTGCACCCTCTCAGCTGCGGAACATGGCCAACAAGATGGACATCATCGAAGTTGTTCTCGAGAGGCATCCTGACCCGGCTCGCAACATCCAGAGGATCATCCATCTTGCTGAATCCCTGGGCCTTGATTCTCCCGAGGAGCGTCAGCAGGTGAAGCTGTTTGTGGCACACAGCGCCCTCCAGAGCGGAGGCCTCTCTCAGTGCCACAGCGTGCTGAGCCAACTGATGGACGCGGATTTCGCCCCGGCGTGGGAGCTTGCCCATCTTCTCGCCTGCGCGAAGACGATGCACGAAGGGCATCTCAGTGGAGACAGGGAAACCCTGATGTCGTTCGCTCTTAGGCATTGTCCGGAAGATAAGCTGCTGACGCTTCTCGAGAGTTTCAAGGCCCTGGAGCTGAAGGAGGACGAACGTGAAGTGAGAAACGTGGATTATATTGTGACAAAGATCGTGGGCCTGCTTAGGAACCCAATGGTGTGGGTCGAGGACATTGAATTTGTGCTCGCCCGCATGTGTATGCTGGACCCGACCCATGAGCTGATGACGGTTTTTGAGAAGATTGCAGAAGGTCAGAAAACGATAGAAGGGAAGGAGCGCGCCTTGTTGCTGCTCCTCTGTTTCTGCTGCGCTCAAGGTGAAGAGTTCTGCGGGGCCGCTGACGCAGTGAGCAGCAGTATCTTCACTGTGCCCCGGAGGATATACGAGCAAATTCAAGCCAAGCGCGGCACCGAGGGAGGCTCTCCTTGGTCTGAGGTTATCCCTGCCCTGAACAAGAAGCTGATGGCAACCGCAGACGCCAAGTGGATGGCCCAGGCCGTACCCGACCTGCAGTCGCACGGAGACCTCTTTACGTCTGATGGGACACCCTCGCAAGCCTCCTTCAAAAATCTTGTGCAGCATCTGGCCAAATTGCGAAACGTCTCTCTTGTGGCAAGCCTGTGGGAGTGCGTGCGGTCATTGGTTCAAAGTTATGCCGCAGACCTTCGAGCTCTTGAGCGTCACTTCATTTCATGCGTCTTCTGGGAAGAGGGGATGTCCCCTGCGACCCTCAGGAACGACCTCGTCAATATTGCTTTGCCTGGCCTGGCATCCTCAGGAGGAGCGATCGGCTTCTTGTGGGTAGAGATCTACGAAGGCATCGAAGGCACGGACTGGGAAAGGTTGGCTTCTTTATTCAATTCCGTTGCTGCCTGCCTCGAGTTGGGTACAGCACGGGCCCCCGCCGCCGGCCCCGATGCACCGGGGGGCTTGGATCTTGAGTTTGCGAAGAAATGGTCAGGGATCTGCATAGATTTTGGGAAGGTCCGAGCCGTTCCGAACTTAAAGTTCCTCTGCGAACTTGACCTCGGGGCGCGTCTTGTAGAGCCGGCCGCCCTCATGGCCTTCTGCACGAGCCTTGATTCAAACGACGACGTCATGACTGCCGCTCTTTGTATTGACAAAATGTCCTTCTCCGACGACGCTGGGGAAGGAATGATCAACAGGAGCGGGGTTTTGATGTTTTCGCTACTGCAGAACTTTCAGTCCTTACACAATGACGGCTGTGAATCACTGGGAAGCTTTGTGGAAGTCCTCAAAGTCTACGCCGCTCGCTTGGACTGGGCGAGTTTGGAGAACATTCTGGGCTACATGTGTTTTGGTCAATCTCTTGCATCCAGAGACTTTTTTAGTCGAGCTGGGCTCTCGCTTCCCAGTGAACCTGTGCTACTGCGGGGGCCTACAAGGAAGAAGATTATCGGAACCGTGCTCGCCTCTCTCGAAGATAGATCTGACAAGGCGGCGGAGGATGTTTCCTTCAAGAGATTTCAGGAGGTCGCAGAAACACAGCTGTCATTTCTCCTTGTAGTGGAAAACGTGCAGAGGCTGGACCTGCTCCCCGACCCTGTGGTCGAGGCCTTGTATGGGGTGATCGATCTCAGCGCAGATGTGTACTTCGTTGTTCGGGACCAGCTGCTCATGGGCGCTGACTTGCGGCCTTTGTCTTTGCTCGGGGCCCGCTTGAGGGGGATCCCACACGCCCCTGGTGGAGAGAAGTGGAAATCAGCAACGAACGTAGAAATCCTGCTCTCCGAAATTCTGGAGGGTCTTTTGGCCCGTCTCCAGGAATGCTCGGACGAAAGAAATCTCTTCAACCTGACGGACACTCTAGAATGTGTGCTTAACAGCGCAGGCCATACTTCCCCTATGCCCCCCGAAGAGGCTGAAGTTTTGGATTCTCTTGTCGGTGAGGTTCGGTTGCAAGTTTGGTCCGCCTTGCAGGACTTCCATTCCTCTGAAGGTCCAAAGATGGAAGAGACCCGCCTCGCAGTGCTCCAGATGCAGGACACTCTAGTGAAGGGTGGCTGGGCTGGCTGGAGCGCTCCGGCGCAGCAGGAGCTGTCCCGGAGTGCCCTGCTCTTGTCTCAGTCCCTTTCCGTGCTCGGCCGGGACGTAGCTATAAGTTTGACTGCAAGTGACCTCGACACCCTAGCGGCTGCCGAAGCTGCCTTGGCCGAGGCCATACAGAAGTGCGACACTCAAACAGGCTTTTCCAAGGTCGTCGAGCTCCTGGGGATCTGGGAGGGCCACTGGGTTTCTGACGGGGCTTCAGAGAACTCTTCAGAAGGGTCGGACGACGGTTGGGGCCTCGATGACGAGTGGAAAGCGGTCAGCGCAATGCACGGCAGCTGGTTTACTCTCTTCGACCGTATGTTCCGGCGCGGCCATGGCCTCCCTGCCATGGAAGTAATCGACAGCCACATAGCACGTGGCTTGCTCTCAATGGAACCGGGAGAATGCGAGATGCTTGTCGCAGCTGCCCGAGAAGTGGACGCTACTGGTATACTCGCTTTCGAAGTTGCAACTTTGCTGAGCCGGGAGGAGGAAGCGCTGGCAGCGCTCGACACGTTCCTGCGCACCGACCCTGGAACTGCAGGGGTTGATCTGGCCAAGAACCAAATCTTCCTGGAGCTTCTTCTTAACACAGAGTCGTTCTCGAAGGTTCTTTTCAGCATGCATTGGTCTGACTTCCGAGCGAACCTGGCGACCCCTGAGCCGATTCCTCTGTCCACGTCGGGCCACACGAACTATAGCGTGCTGCTTAAGCGCGCAGTGGCCGTGCTGTCGGCCGAGGGGCACCACTATGCTGCTGGGCAGCTCCTCATGGAGGCTTATGGGTACCCTCAGATGCTGTGCACGGCAGATGGCGCACTCTCGGTGTTGGAGAGCCACTTCATGGCAGAGCTCGATCGTTCCCCATCGCAGGCTGAGGCGCAGGGGCATCTTATCGGCGTCTACGGGCAGATCGTCTCTGCTCTCCCTTTCTCGCAGAAGTCTGCTCTGGCTCGTCTGTCGGCCGACCTTGGGAGGTAGATCTGGGATTGGCGTTCCGTAAGACATGACTAGCCTTGGGGGAACCCGGGCGGGGGGGGGCTCCACCCGCCGCAACGGCGGCACTGGCCAGTCTCTGTTGGGTTTACATCTCTGACACTAAGCAATCGTGTAAAAAGAAGAGGAATAATTTCTAGTGTACAATTTGAGTGTAATTTCTAATGATTTTTTTACGAGAGAGCCTGTGTGCTTTTCTGTTGCGAAGCACTGGAATTGCGCCTGGCCTTTTGCGTAGGGCCCGTTTCAATTACCCCGTGCGACCATTTTCCTGCACCCGTCCCCCGCGTCATGTTTTCCATGCTAGTCAGGTTACCACGGATAACGGCAGTAACCTTGCTGTGGCTTGTCTTGTAGTAGGACCGAATGATGGTTTCCTGACGATGGACGGCCAGGGAGAGGTTACAGCGCATCCGCTGGCTCCACATCCTCCTCATCTTCTTGCGATCTTCCTCCTGCAACCTCATCTTCTCCAAATGTTCCCGGTGCTGCTCCCCAGCAACGACCAACTTCCTGAAGAGGTGAATTTTGATCGTGAGAGATGCAATTTTTTGCCGGAAAAATATTTTCCGCTGAGCCCACTTCCTCCATTGGGCCTGGATGCGGATGGCGCTCTGAATCGCCTTACCGTCCGCGTCTGGTCCCTGGAGAAGGAATTCGACAACATTGCTGGTGTCGCTGTTGCTTCGGCTTCTGCCGGCTTCTGCACCCCCCTCTTCGGATGCTGCCGAGTCATACAGTTGCCCTGAGATGAGCCTCCACAAATTTGAGTCGTACTGCACGTTCTGCACGAGATTTCCGTTCAGCCTCAGGCCGGCCAGCTCAGTCGTGCCCCTGTAACGTACCACATGCTTAATGATGATGTTGCAGTACTCTCTCTCCTCAGGGACCCCGAGGCGCAACTTGAAGTACAGACCGTATGCAGTCGGGGCATGGATGATCCGGAGGAAGCCGATGTGTGTCAGAATGCGGTGGCACGCTTCGTGGGGCATCTCTTTTAGCACCGTCTTAAATTGGTGCTTGTCCGAGATCCTTGAGAACATGTAGGTTCCGATAGTGACAAAATCATCGACCGAGCGAGCTGAGTTCTTCAGTATCCGGGCAGCTTCGTCGCTCTTAAATACGAACAAAGAAGCCAGCCACCGGATGCTCGAAAGCAGGTGGCCTGTCTGGTTGATGGTGAGATTCTGGAGGAACTGCCGTATTTCCGCCGCGGCAGGTTCCTGCTGTTTCTGGACCGTGGGATTAGAGACATGAGCGTCGGTGTTCGTGTGCAAGGCGTCCAGAGCTGTAATCTTCCTGTAGAACCGCAGCTCTCTCAGGATTTTCTTCTTGAAAATGTTGAAGGTTTCGAAATCTTCACGCAGGAGCTTGCAGGCCAGCTTCAGGACAATTGCAGGGATGTGCTCTCCGATGGGTTCGAAATGCGACACGTAGTCCAACTCGACGATCGCGGATGGAGGAAACTCAAAGGTTTGGAAGTCGGTGTCCCGGGGAACCTCTTTGCCGTTGACCTTCACATTCCTCCAAGTGTTGTAGTACAATGGGTCGCCTGGCCACACTTTGAACTTGATCTGCCGCGCGCTGTGCTTCTTGAAGGAGTTCAGCTGGAAAAGGCCCAGACCGAGGCCCAAGTTCAGCCTGTAGTGCCCGGTGGGGTTGTTCTTGACGTATTCCTGGTCGCAGCCGTGGAACCTCATGAGGCGCTCCCACTCATTGTCTAAGAAGGCGACTTTGAGGTCATGCATCTCGCCACAGTCCACGATCCGGCTCAGCACGCACTGCCCCGCGAGAAATCGCAGCTGCGAGATTGTGAAGGACGATATGATTTTGCTCGCTTGAGAAGAAGTGAACCAGAAATCGTGGCAGAGCACCTTAGTGACTGAGATCTTCCAACTGTCGTTGCTCAGCTCGGCCTGGTGCCACAGGTAGTTGAACACGTCGCTTGGTATGGGTTCTAGGCTGGAATCCATAGGGAAGTCTTTCGGGGGGCGGAAGTCGAGGATGAGCTCCCCCTTTTTGGGCATCCTTTTGGGCCAGTTCAGGCCTTCACTGAGGTTGAAAGGCCGCCCGTTGAAGCTCGAGCACTCCCAGGTCCGGGCCCCGCTCTCATTCCAGACATTGGCCAAGGTCGTCGCCACCTCCCGCTGTGCGGGGACCGACAGGTCGAGCCGGTACCATCCCTCCTCGACTTCGCCCTTCGTGCTGCATGTCTGCTTGTAACCAGCCTCAGAAGTAAACTCATGGTGGAAGGAGCAACCCTGGATGTTGATATACCTCAATTTGTGGTCCTTCCCGCTCAAGACCTCTTGGAACGCGGACGTGACGTCTTGGGCCCCATGGAATGACAGGGGGTTCATCGAAATGTCAAGCTTTTCCAAGACAGAGTGCAAGTTCTTCCTCATGGACTTTCCGAGAGCGTGGCAGAAGCGCGGGCCGAGCTTGTTCTCGCTGAGATAGAGTTCCTTGAGGCCCGCGTCCTCCTCCATCGCCTTCGCAATGGCGGTCCCATGCGAGTCGCCCAAACCCACCATGACGAGTCTCAGGCGCGTGAGGGTCTGATTCCCGGCAATCATGGCCGCCAGGCAGTTCGCACTCATGCTGTCCCCGAAATTGTTCCAAGACAGCTTCAACGATTTGAGGGTGTCGTTCTCGGCAAGTGCACTTGTGAGGGCCCTACAGCCGTTCCGCCCAATGCTGCAGCCAGAGACGTCAAGATCGATCACTATCTTGTTCCGCCGGAGAGCCTTGGCTAGCTGCTGCGCGCCAGCGCACCCGATGGGGTTGTGAGAGAGGTTCAGTACGTTCAAGAAAAAATTCCGGACCTTGTGTGACCGCAAATCTTGAAATCTGAACTCCGACAGGGCCGCATTGATCTCTGCCAGCCTTCTCGCTTCGACCTCGGCCTGGAGCGCGGCTTCCTCCTCCTCCTCCGAAAGAACGGGGCTTTCGTCGAGATAAGACTCCTGGGCGCGCTCTTTTTTGAGCGGGGCCACGATCTTACCGTGGCCAACGATCTTGCAGAGCGTCTTGACATCCGGGCCCCGGAGTTTGTTTCGGGAGAGGTCAAGGCTCGTGATGTTCTGCGTTTCTTGGAGCACCTCGACCAGCCCCTGGCAGAAGTCCTGGGCCAAGTTGTTGTCCAGAAGTCGCAGTTCCGACACCTCCGGGTGCTTTGCAAGACTTGATTTCATGGTCTCAAGCAGGCGGGCCGAGAAGTTGCTGTTGGCCAGGTTCATGCAGTTCCCGATTATCCGGCGCTCCATGACACACATCAAAGCCGGGATTTTCTTCGACAAAAGCTCTTTCTCCGCCAGCACCTTGAGGTGCGTCACGCCGTGGTCGGAGCCCTCGAAATGCGGCTCGTGCAGCTTCCGCGGCAGCCCATGGGATAGCTGGCGCCGCATCTGGACTTCAGAGTACTTGATCCGGCATGATCTCTTGCCCTTGAGCTTGTGAAGCCGGTCCAGCGTGTAGCACATGTCTTCTGTCACGCTTTCGTGGGTGGCAGGGGAGCCCGCCAGATGTCCCCACTTCTCGGTCAACTTCTTGCTTCTCACTGGAGCGGTGGACGGGCGGCTCGAAAGGCGAGCAGGCGTCGGGGAAGTGGGGATTCGCTCCAGTGCCTTGAATTGTCCGGAGGCAGGCAAGCTCGTCTCCGACTCTGTTAATCCCCGCCCGCTCGGCGTGCGGGGTGAGCGGGGGCCTCCCCGGGAGCCTTCTTTGGCGCGACGCGACCCTGCCCCCCCGAGTTCCGATATTGTTGTCAAATCCTTGTCCCAGTTGGCCACCTTCATCATGAGCTGAGCGCTCAGAGGACGACGGGGGGGCTTCCCGCCGGATTCGTCGTCCCCATCCGAGCCTGGTGCTTCCCCCTCCCAAGAACCGTCGGCGAAGGCCCCCGACCAGCTCACCTGCCGCCCCCCCTTCCCCAGTGCCGGCGTCTGCAAGCGGCACGCGTCAGTTGCTGGCCCCTTGCATGAGGCGCCGAGGCGGGAGACCCTCCACCCTCCCCTGCCCCCGTCCACCCGCCGCACGCACACTTCCTCCACCTTCGGCCGGTTCTATCGCCCCGCAACCGCTCGTCTGCGGCCCCGAACCAGCCGGGGCGGGGCCGGACTTGCGCTTCCAAGCCGTTCGACGCTCCAGCCGAGTCGGAGCCCGCTGCTGGAGTCTGGAGAGGGCCCGGGGGAGGGCGCCAGCGCGGGCGGGGTGCGGGGGGCGG
>Ga0163179_10003722_pt1 | contig 10320 bp, 11 predicted proteins | sample AtlANTMetagenome_FD_109643 | JGI IMG/M metagenome (GOLD analysis project Ga0163179, IMG submission 109643) | Marine eukaryotic phytoplankton communities from the Atlantic Ocean - Atlantic ANT 2 Metagenome | ecosystem: Environmental > Aquatic > Marine > Oceanic | place: North Atlantic Ocean... | reverse complement strand
TTTAAATAATGCATTGCTTCACTAAACAAATACTCTTTAAGCATTGAGCCCAAAGGAGCTTTGCCATCTCCACTTCTTGAATATTGAGTTATCCCTCCCCCTTTGAGTTGAACATCAAAGCGTTTATTATCTCTGCTAACGTGTTCTCCTATAATTATTGCCCTTCCGTCTCCAAGGTTAGTAAAATGTCCAAATTGATGTCCCGCATAAGCTTGCGCGTAAGATTTTTTATGATGTTTATCAGAACATAGAAAGCCAATTAATTTCTCTTTATCATTAATTGTAAAATTAAAATTATTACACATTTCATTATTTAAAACAAAAACTTTAGCTGAAGAGTTTAAATCAGGTTTTGTAAGAGCATAAAATTTTTTTGGCAGAGATAAATAAGAATAATCAAAATTAAACACAATATAATTTTTGTAAATAGATATTTAATGATTTAAAGTTAAAAAAAGCGGAATCTTAACTCATAATGAGATGGATTCCGCTTTTGGTGGGCCCAGCAGGGCTCGAACCTGCGACCAACTGATTATGAGTCAGCTACTCTAACCAACTGAGCTATGGGCCCATTTTTTTGGCAAATTTAATGTTTTATTCTATTAACCAACAAGGCCAGGTTATTTTATCTTTTGGCACAACTCAACTAAAATACCATTTGTAGATTTTGGGTGAATAAAACAAATTAATTTATTGTCTGCACCCTTTTTTGGGACATCGTTTATAAGAGTAAAACCATCTTTTTTTAATCGACTAATTTCTTCTTGAATGTTTTCAACCTCAAATGCAATATGATGCAAACCCTCTCCTCTTTTTTTTATAAAATTAGCAATAGTTCCATTCTCTTTAATATCTTGCAAAAGCTCTATTTTTGTTTCTCCAATTTTATAAAAAGAGGTTTTAACTCCCTCTGAAGCAACAATCTCTTCTTTATATGGAGATGCTTTAAATAAAGAATTAAAAAGCTTATTAGAAACAGAAAGGTCTTTTACTGCTAACCCAATGTGTTCAAGTTTTTTCATAATTGTAAAGATTGAATTTCATATAGTTTTTTATATAGGCCAGCTCTTTTCATAAGCTGTTCATGTGTGCCTTGTTCTGCGATCGAACCCCTATTTAGCACAATGATTCTATCAACATTTTTAATGGTTGAAATTCTATGAGAAACAACAATAGATGTTCTGTTTTTCATAATGGATGAGATTGACTTTTGCACAAGCAACTCGGATTCTGTATCTAAAGATGATGTAGCCTCATCTAAAATTAAAACCTTGGGGTTTTTTAATAAAGCTCGAGCAATACTTATGCGCTGCTTTTGTCCACCAGATAACTTAACACCCATGTCTCCAATTATACTATTATAACCCAATGGCATTTCAGTAATAAATCTATGAGCATTAGCAGTTTTTGCAGCATCTTCAATGGTTTTTTTGTTTGCATTAGGGGCCCCCAATGAGATATTATTATGGATTGTATCGTTAAACAAAACAACATCTTGAGACACAAGACCAATTAGGGAAAGAAGATCAGATACAGCATAGTTTTTAATGGGTTTGTTGTCAATTAAAAGAGTTCCAGTTTGTGTTTTATAAAAACCAAGAATTAAGTTTATTAAAGTTGTTTTTCCGCTACCAGAAGGCCCAACCAGAGCAACTCTCTCGCCTTTATTGATTGTTATATTTATTTCTTTTAAAACTTGTTTTTTCTCATAAGAGAAGGACACTTCTTTAAAAGAGATACTGTTTTTAAAAGAAGAAAGGGGAGCTTTTTTTAAGGAAGTAGAAGAAGAGACCCCTTCGTCTAATATTTCATATATTCTTTGAGCCGAAGCATTACCTTTTTGAATATTGTAAATAGCGGTAGTAAATGATTTTGCAGGAGGAATTATTTGAGAAAACAAAGCAATATAGGCAATAAAAACCTCTGCAGAAAAACCACTGTTTTCAAAAACAATTTTACCGCCATACCACATAACAACAACTAGAACAAATACGCTTAAAAGCTCACTTATAGGAGAAGAAAGGTCTTTTTTTCTTAAGATTTTAATTTGCGTTTTTTTATGCTTGTTTGTTGCGGCATTAAATTTATTAACACTATAATCGATTGCATTAAAAGCCCTTAAAACTTTAATACCGCTAAGCGTCTCTTCTATAATTGACAAAACCTCCGCAATTTGTTTCTGACCAATCAAAGCAGACTTTTTTAGACTTTTTGCAATACGGGCAATTAAGAAACCGGCAATAGGCAGTAGAATAAAAACAAACAGAGTAAGTGGTGGGCTCCAAAAAAACAGGGTTATCAAATAAACAAGAATAGTGATAGGCTCTTTAACAACAAGCTCCAAAGAGGTCATTATAGTCCACTCAACCTCTTGAACATCATTACTCATCCTGCTTATTAATTCTCCTTTTTTATTATTAGAAAAAAAACTTAATGGCAAAAAAGAAAGCTTTTTGTATAACTGCTGCCTAAGATCTCTAACAACACTTGCCCTTAGAGGAGACATAAAAAAAAGGGCTAAATATCGAAACAAGTTTCTAAAAAGAAAAGCACAAGCTACGATAATGCAAATAAACGCTAAAGCCTCTGTTTCTCCTCGTGAATCAATAATGCGGGTTATGAAAAACAAAAAATTTTCTTTAATAGAAGGAACAGAAAAAGACAAAGCAGGGGCGCTATATACCTTTTCTTGTGTGTTAAACAAAACACCTAAAAAGGGGATAACCATGGTTATTGATATTAGCGAAAAAACAATAGCGAGTAAATTAAAAAAAGCATTTAATACAGCACTAAGCCAATAAGGTTTTATAAATGCTAATATTCTAACAAAATCATTCATTTTTTAAAACTAAAAACACAAAGTTAGTTAAACAACGCAATCATTAGATTAATTGTACATTTGTTTTAAACAAAAAACGTGCAAAAAGAAACCATTAGGCAAAAAAAAATAGGAGAGTTAATTCAAAACGAATTAGCGTCTGTTTTTATAAAAATAGGCCCAGAAATATATCCTAATGTGATGTTTACTATAATGAAAGTAAGAATGAGCCAGGACTTATCTTTCGCAAAAGCTTATGTGAGTGTTTTTCCTGTAAAAAACCAAACGAAAGTAATAGAAGCAATAAAAAAGGCTAAAAAAAGAATAAAAATCATTCTTTCCACCAATCTAAAAAACCAACTAAGGAGGATGCCGGAAATTTCGTTTTTTTTAGATGACTCTAATGAATATTATGATAAAATAGACAAAATATTAAAAGGCAACACAAATAACCCAATAAAGTGAACCTTCCTTTTTATATAGCAAAAAGATATTTGTTTAAGAAAAAAACGAACAATGTTGTAAATATTATTGCATTAATATCTGTGTTTGGGGTTGCAATAGGAACAACAGCCCTTGTGATAGTGTTATCTGTTTTTAATGGGTTTGAAGAATTAGTAACAAACCTATATAAATCATTTGAGCCAGATATTAAAATCACAAGCCTTCATGGAAAAACCATGCAAGCAGATAGTGTTTTTTTGAACATTCTTGCAAAAACAAAAGGAGTTGCTTCATATAGTAAAGTTTTGGAAGAAAAGGTGTTGTTACATTATAACGAAAAACAATATGTTGCAACGATTAAAGGAGTAGATTCTTTTTTTGACGAAACAACAGGCTTTGATAAAACAATTAAAAATGGCGCATATTTTTATAATACACCACAAAAAAACATAGGAGTTATAGGTCAGGGCATTTCTTATATGCTTTCAGTTGGTGTAAATAACACGAAACCAATTCAGGTTTTTGTTCCCAAAAAGGGCTTAGCGGGTTCTTTAAACTCCAAAGACGCATTTAGCAGAAAAGCATTTTACCCAACAGGAGTTTTTTCAATCCAAGCAGATTTTGATGCAAAATATATAGTTACTCCTATCGAATTCACACAAGAACTATTGGGGGCCAATAAAAATGAAGTTTCGGCCATAGAGATAAAAACAAATAGCTCAGCAAGTCACATGTCGGTTAAAAAAAGACTTAAAAAACTAATAGGAGAGCAATATATTGTTCTTTCTCAAGTGGAGCTCCATGAAGCTCTTTTTAAAATGATGAAAACTGAAAAAATAGCAGTTATCATTATTTTCACCTTTATACTAATTATAGCAACATTTACTATGGCTAGCGCTATAATTATGTTAATAATAGATAAAGAAAGAGATATACTAACATTAACAAACCTTGGAATGGATTTGAATAAAATTCAAAAAGTTTATTTTTTTAATGGTTTTTTAAATAGCTGCATAGGTTCTATTGCTGGCATGTTAATAGGAACAACGGTTAGTTGGATACAAGAAAAATTTAAAATAATAAAATTAGGATCAGGAGAGGGTTTTGTTGTTTCTTATTATCCTGTTTCAGTTAACGCAACAGATTTGTTAATAATATTTACAATCATAACCATTGTTGGGGCATTAATGTCATTTATTCCAACAATAACCCTAAGAAGAAAACTGCTAAACACTTACCGAAGAACCAAATCGTAATTTAATATCACTCAATATGTCGTTGATTTCTGCTAAAGAAAAAGAAGTTACAAGCCTTATTCTCTCCTTTTTAAAATCTTGTATACCTTTAAAATAATTTGCATAATGCTTTCGCGTTTCGACAATCCCTAATTGTTCACCCTTCCATGCAACAGCTTTCTTTAAATGTTCTCGACAGGTATTAACTCTTTCAGAAATAGTAGGTCTCGGGAGTTTTTTGCCAGTTTTAAAATAGTGTTTAATTTCATTAAAAATCCAAGGATAGCCAATAGCAGCTCGCCCTATCATAATACCGTCAACACCATATTTGTTCTTTTTTTCTAAAGCCACTTCTGGGCTAGAGACATCTCCATTCCCAAAAATAGGGATGAACATTTTGGGGTTTTCTTTTATGCTTCTAATTAAACTCCAGTCGGCATTGCCTTTGTACATTTGCTTTCTAGTTCTTCCGTGTATTGAAAGTGCTTTTATCCCAACGTCCTGTAGCCTTTCGGCAACCTCAAAAATATGTTTTGTCTCGTCATCCCACCCCAATCTGGTTTTTACTGTAACAGGCAGATGAGTTGACTTAACAACTTCTGCTGTCATTTTAACCATTTTTGGAATATCTTGAAGGATTCCTGCCCCAGCTCCCTTACAGGCTACTTTTTTCACAGGACAACCATAGTTAATATCAATTATATCGGGGTTTGTTTGTTCCGTAATAGCAGCGGCCTCTTTCATCGAGTTTATATTATTGCCAAAAATTTGAATTCCAATGGGTCGTTCAAATTCATAAATGTCAAGTTTTTGAACACTTTTTGCCGCATTTCTAATAAGACCCTCAGAAGAAATAAATTCCGTAAACATAAGATCGGCTCCGTGCTTTTTACATAATTCGCGAAAAGGCGGGTCGCTTACATCTTCCATGGGTGCAAGCAAAAAGGGAAAATCACCTAATTCAACATTTCCTATCTTTACCATTCTAAAATTTTATCAAAAGTAAAAAAAGAGAAACAAAGTGTTAAATACAATTTTTTTAAACAAGGGTTTTTTATATAAAGTTTTAATTCTTTTTTTTCTGGTTGCTATTTGCTCTATAGTCTTTACTATCTTGGGGATGTTAGTTTGTTTTGTTTTTTTTGAAACAAAAATTATACTTGATAATAATCTTTCTCAAGAAGAGGTTTTGGTTTTAAAATTCGTACAAACCCTTAGCACAATAGGGGTTTTTTTAATTCCGGCATTTGTTTTTCGTGTTATAGACACAGCAAACAATAATTTATTTAAGCTAGGCAATATGGTAAATCCAACAAACCTTCTTTTGTGTATATTGCTATTTGTTTCAGTTATCCCGATGGTTAATTTTTTGATAAACATCAACGCTCAGTGGTCTTTCCCAGAACATTTTACACAAATAGAGCAATGGTTTAAAGAACTACAAACAAAACAAGAACAGATTATAAAAAAGTTCACATTAATGAACACACTAACAGATTTATTTCTAAATATTTTTGTTATGGCCTTGGTTCCGGCATTTAGTGAAGAACTTTTTTTTAGAGGTGTTTTCCAAAACATTGTTTTTGAATGGAAAAAAAACATTCATTTTGCGGTTTTTCTAACAGCTTTTTTATTTGCAGTTATTCACCAACAGTTTTATGCATTTATCCCGATATTTTTTTTGGGAGCAATACTCGGGTATATTTATTATTTGACAGCTAATATATGGATACCTATAATAATTCATTTTTTGAATAATTCATTAGCGGTCTTAAGCTCTTATTTTGAGCAACAAGAAAAGCTTTTAAGTTTAACAGAAGAGTTTGCAGCACACCAAGAAAACACAGGATTACTTTCTTTAAGCATAATAGTAAGCGGGTTGGTTTTTTGTCTTATTTATAAAAACAGTATTAGTTTAAACCAGCAGTAGGGTCTCCTCTTTTTGTTGAATAGTTAATTTTATAAGATTGAGATTTTCTTAACTCTTGCTTAATGTCGGTGATGATTCCCATCTTAATATCTGAATCTGCTTTAATGGAGTTAATTAGAGCCTTTGCCTCCTCTTCGCTTCTTGCCTCTCTTTCAGAAGCAATAAACTCTTGTAGGTCATCTATTTCAGAAAAAGAGTCATTTAGTTGGATTCGAGGTTCGTTGCCATAAACAGATTGCAAGCGCTTAGTTGGCTTCCCAACATAAATATAGCTAACAAGATTTTTCCTTTTTATTTTTTGCGCTTCACTTGCTTTAGGCATTGAAACATCAACAAGGAGAGTAGTTTCCCTCATAACCGTGGTTACCATAAAAAAGAATAAAAGCATAAAAACAATATCTGGTAAAGATGCTGTTGATATTCCTGGCGTCGAGCCTCCTTTTTTTTTCTTAAACTTGCTCATATGTCTTCTCCAACGTTTTTTGGTTCTGCTTCAGATATTTTTTGCGGATATGTTTTTCTGACTTTTTTTCGTTGCTCGTTGTCTAGGTTTTCATATGTTGTTCCGTATGTTTTAATAGACAAATCGTCCCTTAGTTCTCTATAAGCAGTGGTTAGTTCGTTTTGAATTTGTATGTACATCTCATAAGAGGTTCCCCGGTCGTTTTGCAAAGAAACAATAGCTTTGTCGGGAGAGTCAGATAAAGATGGATCCCGGCCATTGTTGTCTATAAATTGTTTTGCAGCATCTTTAAGTTGACTAATATCCATAGGATTCTCATTAACTAATAGTTGGTCAAATTGATTAACAAGAACAATAAAAATGTTTCTTTTATTTAATTGAGAGTTATCTATTTCTTGATTAGGGTCAGGCATAGGAGGCAGCTTTCTTGCAATACCGGTGTCAATATCCATTGTCGTTGTTACTAAAAAGAAAATAAGCAACAAAAAAGCAATGTCTGCCATAGATCCAGCATTAATTTCAGGGACACCTCTTCCGCTTCTTGCCATAACCTATTATTTAAATAATTTAGCTATTTCAGAGCCAATAATTGTTCCAATGGCTCCTAACATCAGTAAATAAAGGGTAATTAAACCAGCACCAACTTTTTTAGCAGTTTCAGAAGAAACATTAGTCTCACCCAAGACGCTTCCGTCGGCAATTAAAAAAGCAATCAAAACGATTAACCCCATTCCAACTAAAGAAAAGATAACCCCCTTTGCTTGTTTGGGATTAGAAAATATATTTAACAGAGAAAAAAACAAAGCAGAAGCCCCGCCAAATACAATTAGTGAAAAAGTTAACCACAAACCAAAATCAATAAAATCCATTTTTAATTACTTTTTGTTTTTATGAGCAACCAATAAATCAATTAAACCAATAGAAGCATCTTCCATTGAGTTTACAATACTGTCAATTTTAGAAATAATATAGTTGTAAAAAATCTGAAGAATTATAGCTACAATTAATCCAAAAACAGTAGTTAAAAGAGCTACTTTAATACCCCCAGCAACTAAAGAAGGAGAAATATCCCCCGCTTCTTGAATAGCATCAAAAGCATCAATCATACCAATAACGGTTCCCATAAAACCAAGCATAGGAGCAAGAGCTATAAATAAGGAGATCCAAGAAACCCCCCTTTCTAGCAATCCCATCTGAACACTACCATAGCTAACAACAGACTTTTCAGCAACATCAATACCTTCGTTTATTCTATCTAACCCCTGATAAAAAATACTAGCAACAGGACCTTTTGTGTTTCTGCACACTTCTTTTGCCGCTTCTGCACCGCCGCTCTTTAGGGCACCTTCAATTTTAGCCAATAATTTATCAGTGTTTTCTGTGGCCATGTTTAGATATATTATTCGTTCAATACAAATAGCCAAACCAATGATTAAACACAACAAAACAATCCCCATAAAACTAGGCCCTCCTTCAATAAACTTTTGTTTTATCACTTGATGAAAAGACGGGGAACTTTGTGCTTCTGTAGCAATTGCTTCAGTGTTTGTTGTAGTTGTTTCTTGGGCCTCAACATATATAGGAGAAACAAGAAAGGCAACTATACTTAATAAAAACAGTATTTTTTTCATAATAACCTTCTATAAATAATTTAAATCTTAAATTTACCGGCTCAAATATAAAGATAATTTATATTTAAAAATATCGTTTAAAGATAAAAATGAAAATAGCAATTATTGGAACAGGATATGTTGGGCTTGTTACGGGGGCTTGTTTGGCAGATAGTGGCAACGCTGTTATTTGTGTTGATATAGATAAAAAGAAAGTAGAAAGACTGAAAAAAGGAGAGGTTCCTATTTATGAACCAAACCTTAATAAGCTACTACAAAGAAACAGAAAAGCAGAAAGAATATTTTTCACGACAGATTTAAATATAGGGGTGGAGAAATCTGACATTATTTTTTTAGCACTACCAACGCCTCCCGGTGAAGATGGGTCTGCAGACTTAACACATGTTCTTTCTGTGGCAGAAAAAATAGCACCGTTAATTACAAAACAAAAAATAATAGTAAATAAAAGCACGGTACCTGTTGGAACGACAGAAAAAGTACAAAAAATAATAAAAAAAAGTGCTTCTGCAAAATTTGAAGTTGTTTCAAACCCGGAGTTTTTAAGAGAGGGTTATGCCGTTCGAGACTGCCTTACACCAGAAAGAATAGTAATTGGAACTAATTCTAAAAAAGCAAAGGAAACACTCAAAAGGCTTTATAAGCCACACGTAGAAAACACTAATCAAATTTTGTTTATGGATGAAAAGTCAGCCGAATTAACAAAATATGCAGCAAACTCATTTTTAGCAACCAAAATTAGCTTTATGAACGAAATAGCTAATTTTTGCGATGTAGTAGGAGCTAATGTTGATGATGTTAGAAAAGGATTAGGGACAGATAGTAGAATTTCAAAAAAGTTTTTATATGCAGGCATTGGTTATGGGGGAAGCTGTTTCCCCAAAGATGTAAAGGCGCTTTGCAAAACAGGAAAAGATATAAAACAAGAGTTTAAAATACTAGAAGCAACAGTAAGGGTAAATGAAGAACAACGAATGGTGTTAGTAAAAAAAATAAAAAAGCATTTTGGAAAATTAAAAGGAAAGTGTTTTGGTGTTTGGGGTTTATCCTTTAAGCCAAACACAGATGATGTTAGAGAAGCACCAGCTTTATACATTATTAAACAACTTTTAAAAGAAGGCGCACGCGTTTCGGCTTTTGACCCAGAGGCAATAGAAAACGCAAAAGCTCTTTTTGGGCACAAAATACGTTATACAGAAACCATGTATGAAGCAACAAAAAATCAAGATGCTTTAATTATTGCAACAGAGTGGGCAGGATTTATAAACCCAGATTTCGACAAATTAAGTAAAAACTTAAAGAATAAAATTATATTCGACGGAAGAAATATTTTTGAAAGAAAACAATTAGAAAAGCATAAATTTAAATATTATTGTATAGGAAAATAGAAAAATGTTTTTAGATAACGTCATACCGAAAGAAAGAAATCAAAAACGCCATTTGATCAAAACAATAACCTGGAGGGTTTTGGCTTCCACAGACACCCTTATTATAGCTTGGTTTTTAACGGGGTCTCCAAAAATAGGAGCTAGCTTGGTCAGCATAGAAGTTATTACAAAAATGATACTTTATTATTTACATGAGAGGGCGTGGTTTCACTCAAAGTTAGGAAGCAAAAACAAAGAGGCAAAAAGCCAAAAACGCCACTTAATCAAAACAGTAACCTGGAGGGTTTTGGCTTCCACAGACACCCTTATTATAGGTTGGGTCTTAACAGGTTCGTCAAAAATAGGAGCTAGCATTGCTACTGTTGAAGTTCTTACAAAAATGATACTTTATTATTTACATGAGAGGGCGTGGTT
>Ga0163179_10003721_pt1 | contig 10322 bp, 9 predicted proteins | sample AtlANTMetagenome_FD_109643 | JGI IMG/M metagenome (GOLD analysis project Ga0163179, IMG submission 109643) | Marine eukaryotic phytoplankton communities from the Atlantic Ocean - Atlantic ANT 2 Metagenome | ecosystem: Environmental > Aquatic > Marine > Oceanic | place: North Atlantic Ocean... | reverse complement strand
CTTTAAAAAACTTAATCCCCAATATGAAGGTACAGCTTTCTCTGACCTTTTACAAAAAACTACAGAACAAACGGGAGACCCAAACATAGCAGACATATCAGCACAGATGTTGTCTGACCCTGGATTACCGACTGGTGCTATAACTCAAGCTGCACAAATGACTGAACAACCTGACCAAATGATAGCTGAAGGAACAGGTCAACTTGACCCTAGAACAGATGTTACAGCGACTGAAGCCACTACTACATTAGCTACAGTTGAAGGGGAAAAAGAAGCAAATAAGATGACAGCTGCTGAAACTGCACAAGGAGTACAAACTGCCTTAGATGCAACTCAAGCACAACAAGTAGACCCATCTGACCCTAAGAGTCAAGTTATAGCTGCTGAACAAACAACTTCATCTGTAGGTGATTTAACAGCTGCTCAAGGTAAACACATTGAATTAGAAAATCCTGTACAAAGAGAAATACAAGATGGAGAACTAATCAGTGGTGCGGCTGATGCAGAAAAAGCTGCTAAGTTTACAGAACAGATACAAGCTGCTACTGCTACACCTTCTGAAAAAACAATGGTTCAAAACCAACTTGCTGGTTTAACTCAAGACTTTGATGCAACTAATCCACCACCTTGGGCTGCAGGTGCATTACGAGGTGTCATGGCTGCTATGGCTCAAAGAGGTTTATCTGCTTCTAGTATGGCAGGTCAAGCTATGGTACAAGCTGCCCTAGAATCTGCATTACCAATTGCTCAAGCAGATGCATCAACACAAGCAAGTTTTGAAGCACAGAATTTAAGTAATAGACAACAGATGGCAGTGTTGGCCGCTAAGAATAGAGCTGCATTTATTGGACAAGAGTTTGACCAAGCCTTTGAAGCAAGAGTTAAAAACTCTGCACGTATAGCAGATGTAGCTAATCAAAACTTTACAGCAGAACAGTCAATAGCTTTAGAGAATAGTCGTGCTGCAAACACTATGAACTTAGCTAATCTAAATAATAAACAAGCTCTTGTTATGGCAGAAGCTGCGGCATTATCTGATTTAGATATGGCTAACTTAAACAATAGACAACAAGCTGCTGTACATAATGCACAAGCATTTATGCAAAGAGATATGGCTAACTTAACTAATAAACAACAAACTGAAATGTTTAAGGCACAACAGAAAGTACAAGCTGTATTTACAGACACAGCCGCAGAAAATGCTGCTCGTCAATTTAATGCAACATCACAAAATCAGACAGACCAATTCTTTGCTAATCTAAAAACACAAACAAGTCAATACAATGCTTCACAGTCAAATGCACAAGCACAGTTTAATGCAGGTGAAGCAAATGCAATGACTAAGTTTAATGAAGAAATAGATAATCAACGTGACCAATTTAATGCAAACAATCAACTTGTAATTGCACAGAACAATGCACAGTGGAGAAGGCAGATAGCTACATCAAATACAGCCGCTGTGAATAGAGCTAATGAAATAAATGCTTCTGCTGTATTAGAAACATCTCGTGATGCATATGATAATCTTTGGAATTACTATCAAGATAATATGGAAAATGCATGGACAAGTGCAGAGAAACAATTAGACAGATATCAAGAGTTAGCCATAGAACAAATAAGAGCAGACAGAGATATTGATATGGCAGCTATGGCAGACCAAGGTGCGGCAGGTGCAGCTCTTGGTAATATGTTTTCAATATTGGGTGCAGGATTTTTAAAATCTAAATTCCCATTTTAAGAAGTGAGATATATTTATGGAAACTAATCCAGCAATTAGAGTATACAATACTATTTTAAATATAGCAGATACTATACGTGAAAAGGATGATGATAAAGAGCTTCCTAAGAATGGGCTATTATCACCAAGAGGAAAGATGAGCAATGAAGAACCTGAACAAGTAGAAGATAGTCCAGCGTATAGAGTCGCTTTATATTTTAATCAGATAAGAGAAAAAAGAGAATTATTGAAAAATGGCAGAAATAGATAGAGAACCATCCTTTAACGCACCTATTCCAGGTCAAGCTATGACAGCAGAGCTAGGCAGTAGACCTTGGCAAAGACCCCCATTGTATACAACAGTTGAAGAAGCTATACAATTCTATGTTCCTAGAATGAATGATGAGGAGTTTTCTGACTCTCTCGTTGAAGCACTAGAGATGGGTATACCTGTATCTGCTGTTGCTAATGGATTGCAGTTATCTAATGTTATGGATGGTAAACATAGTGCTGACGTAGGTATATTAGTTATGCCTGTCTTAATGGAACTAATGATGTTATTAGGTGACACAGCAGGTATAGAATATAAATCAGGTCTTGAAGAAAAACCTAAAGAGTCAAGGATGATATCAAAAGCTATACGTACTATGAGACAAGAAGAAACACAAGAGCCTGTTGTTGATTTAGAAATGGCTCAACCTATGATGACAGAAACAACAGAAGAACCTCAAGAAGAAATGGAAGAAGAGCCAAAAGGTTTAATGGCTAGGAGAGCGTAATGGCAATATTTGGTATTGGTGCAGGTAAGATATTAGCGGGAGTTGTAGGGGGTGCTTTACTGGGTAAAGGTGCAAAAAGTAAAGACTCATTTACAAGAGGATTTGTTCGTGGTTTTGCTGGAGAAAAAGGTGGAGGTCTTTCGGGTATCTTAAAAGAAGATATGGAAAGAACACAAGAAAGAATAGATAGAATTGCTGATTACAAAATACAGAGACAACAGAAAGACCAAGAAAGATACGACAAAGAATTTAGAGAAGCTACTGAAAAGATTAAAGGTATTGCAGGTAAAGTAGGTGGTGTTGATGGTGCAGAATATCTTGTAAGAAACTATGGTTTAACTGGTGCTGAAGAACAAGCAACTAAGATACAGAACCTTATGGAAATATATGATGTATCTCCAGAGTTTGCTACAAAAGATGAAAACCAAACAACCATCAATGACCTAGCAAAATTTTCTACTGCAGCTCCAACGCTAACTAAAGTATCCGATATTAAAGATGATAGCTTGTTTGGTGCATTAGGTGCAAAACGAAACATAGGTGCAGAAGTTCAGAATAGAATAGACTTAGCTGCATCTCAAATAGCAGACGGTGCAGACTATAATGTTGACCTAGGTGATATGCCTACAATGAGTGGTACTCTTGATTTAGGTATGCAACTTGACCCTAAATCTGAAGTGTTGAGATTAACTAATAAAGCCCTACAGAAAAAAGATGCAGGTGATGAAAAAGGATATAAAGATTTAATGGCTAGGGCTACTACATTACAAGGAATTATAAAGCAAGTATCAAACCCAAGTAAACTTAGTGAGTCAGGAGGTAGGTCTTTTACAAATATGTTAAAATCACATATCCTTGTAACTGCTGATGTTGAAGGTGATTATGTTTCTGATGGGCTAGGTGGTTTAACTTTTAAACCAAGTAAGCAAAAGGGTTTAGATATTGGTTCAGTAACAAGTAAATCAGCAGAAATAACTGCTATTTATGGTGAAGCTATAAGAAAAGGCATAGAACCATCTGATGCTATAGGTCCTATTATGAAAGCCGCAGAACAAAATAAAATGCCAATAGTTGTTTCTACTAAAGATGGTGGTTTTGAAATAATAATTACAGATAAAAAACTTTTTGATAATGGATTTAAAGGTGGTAGTGGGGCATTTGCTCACGTTCCTCCTCCTTCACCTAATCAACCTCCACCAGGTGGACAACCACCACAAACTGGTATACCAACATTAGCTGATTTAAAATTACAGTATAATGCCGCTACATCTCAAACAGAGCAACAGCAAATTATGAGAAGAATTAAAAAGAACTATCCTAATTTTACAGCACAGTTTGACAACACGGGTTCAATAATAAACTAAATTATGTATAATCTCCAAGACAATATTGATAAAGATAAACTTATCAAGGACAGCCAATTCATTGATGATGCAGCTGATTTTTTAATTGATAGAGTTGGCTATAAAGCAGATGACTTAGTAACTGATGAAGCTGTATATGATGCATATATGGAACACTTTCGTTATCAAAATGTAAATGAAGTTACAGCTATTAACGATATGATTTATGCACAAAATGCAGATAAAAATTCTCGTGAGAGGTTTGGTCGCTTAATGGATACCTATGATAAAATGGATAGTGACCTAGGAATTAAAGCTGCAGGAGATTATGTAGCTGGGGTTTTATCTGCACCATCAACTTATGCAGGTATATTTACGGGTGGTGGTGCAAAGGTTGGAACACTAGCAGCACAACAAGGTGTTAAGTTAGGTATACGTCAGATATTAAAACAAGGTGCAAGTGGTAAAGCATTAAGAAGTGCCGCTGTACAAGGTGCTGTCAGAGCAGGAGCAGTTGAAGGTGGAATAGGTGCTGGACAAGTAGCTGCACAAGAACAAGTAAGAGTTGAGACTGGATTAAAAGAAGAAAAAAGTGTAGGTAATATTATATTAGGTGGTGCATTAAGTGCCACACCAGGTGCTGTATTTGGTGCTGCAGCTCAAGCTCAAAGAGCATTAACATCTAATGTAGCTGAAAGAGTAAACATTATTTCCCAAAAGAAAATGGCACAAAATGCATTAAGGGCTAACAGAACATCTACAAAAGAAGCAGTAGAGAGTACAGAGTTTGGAGATTTAACTCAGCAAATATATAAAGGTTTAAAAGGTAGACTAGCATTAGAAAAAACTATACCTGAAGAATTAGCAAGAGGTAAAGAAATAAAAGAAGAGTTTACTAAAAAGATTAATCCACTAGATGATGACTTTGCTGTACAGTTAGAATTAAAAACAGCACAAAACATAGCTGCAGCAGGTGCTAAAATGATTAAAGACTTTCCTCCTATAGAAAAAGGAGAAGCATTTACATCAAGATTAGTTAGAGCATTAAACTCAGGGCATTTACAAGTAGACGAAATGAACGCTATAGCTACTAAACATGGTATTAGATATAGTGATATTGGTTCTTTATTAGCAGCAGAAGTTTCTCAAGCAGGTTCTCTATTAGGTAAGATGGGTGCATTAAGTAAAGCAGAATCTAAAGCATTACTTAAAACATTAGATAAGATTGATATACAATTAAAAGATGCGGGAGATACAATAACTGGAAAGGCTAGAAAAGAACTAGAAGAAAAGCTAGGTAAAAATACACTAGGTAAAGCTAATGAAGTTATGCGAAATATTAATAAAGCTCGTATTGGTATGATGACGGTTCAGTTAGCAACAACAACTCGTAATACAACAAATGGTTATATGCGTAATTTTATTTATGCCTTTGATAATCTTGGTGCAGGGTTATATAATAAATTATATGAACCTGGAAAAATAACAAGGCAATTAAAAACTGCTAAACTTCAAGGTGAAAAGTTTGGGGGTGAAGATATTACAGATGAGTTAATAAAGAAAGAAGCTCAACGTGCTGTTAATTTAGGTAATGCACAATTAAGAACAAGCTATGATGCTATTTTATTTAAAGATTTAATGTTTGGATTTGATAGAGCAAGTACGGTTACACTAGCTAGGCTAATGGAAAATCCTGTATTTGGTAAATCAGAAGCAGCCCAAAGATTATTTATGAAAATGGGAGATGTTGCTAATCATGTAGGCGATGATAATTCTATGGTTCTTAAAGTTGCACGAGCTGCTAACACATTAAATACTAAATCAGATAATATGTTTAAACGTGCTGTCTTTGCTAGAGAAGTAAATAAGGCTTTACTTGCAGGTGGTGTTGAAGACGGTTTAAATGGGGTATTAAAAAAAGGTAGATTTAGTGACATTGATGAAAAGATAATTGGTAGTGCTATGGAGTCAGCATTAGACTTCACTTATCAAACTGCTAGATTTAAAGGAAAAGAAGGTATATTTAATCAGGCAGCAGATACATTTATTAAAGCATCTCAAACACAATTAGGTTCTACATTTGTTCCTTTTCCAAGGTACTTAGTAAATCAATTTAGATTTTTTTATGAACACACTCCTGTTTTAGGTATGTTTGATATAGGTGGTGTATTAAATAAATCAGATGCTGCTGATAGATTTGGAAAACAAATAGGTGGACTAGTTGCCTTAACAGGATTATATGCATTAAGAAGTAATCATGGGGATGAAACAACAGGACCTTTTGAATACTACAGCCCATATGGTAAAGGACTTGTAAATGCAGAAGCTGCACTAGGTCCTTTTTCTACTCATGCTTTTATGGCAGACTATATATACCAATTATTAAATCCAAAAGTAGAAGCTAAGTTTGATGCAAGAAACTTTACTAAGTCACTTGGTGGTGGTCAGTTTAGACCAACAGGTTTAAATCTTGTTGATGGATTTTTTAATGAGATGACTAATGCATTAGAGGATGGAAAGTTTGAAGCACAATTAAATGAAAGAGCAGCTAACTATATAGGAAATTATTTTAATACCTATACTGTAGGTGCTGGTGTACTAAAAGATGTTGTTGCAACATTAGACCCTGAGTATAGAGTAGTTACAGATGGTAGAGATATAGAATTTTTCCCATATATATTTAAACAATCTACACGTTCATTTCCTTTTACACCTAGTTTAGATAGACCTATGCAACAAAGCCCTACTAAAACTGGTGGTATAAAAGTAATGAACCCTTTTATGAGACAGATTACGGGTCTTACACAACAGGAAGAAAGAACTGTAGTTGAAAAAGAATTAGATAGATTGAGATTTAAATATCCACAGATTGCACCTAGTAAAATATTTAATGACCCTGATTTAAATAGAGAAGCTAAAGGTAGAATGGGTAAGTATGTAGAGACTGCTTTACAAAACTATATATTAACAGACCCTATATATAAAGGTGTTCAATCAGATGTTGAAAAAAGAGCGTTATTAAAACAGAAATTAAATACACTAAGAAGCAGAGCTAGGAATGAAATACTAGACCCTGAAAGATATGTAACAGATGATATGCAAGAAAGAGTAGCCCGTGCTAAATACTTTAATCTAAGTTCTGAGAAACGTAAGATGATAGCTTTGTATTATGAAAAAGAGCTAGGTCAATCACTAGCCGATACAAAAGATTATATGGGTGCTTTATTTATACAAGATAAATTTGACCTATAAAAAATTATTCAATGCCCAATCGTTGGCACAATTACATATATCATTTAATAATCCCATAAAGGCCGCATAGACAACAATAAAAATGACTAATGCATAAGATGTACGCATTAGCCATTTAAATAGTAAGCTCACTTATTTTTTCTTTTCAGTAGTCTCTTCTTGTGGCTTCTCAGGTTTAGTAAAATATTTAATGAGAACTTCTAGCTTATCATTGTAGTCTGCTATTCTACCAAGCTCAACTTCAATAACTGCTTGTATATCTTGATGCTCTGCTTCCCCTATTCCTGCAGGATTATTTAATAAAACTTCCACATTAGATATATGTTTATTAATCATACCTACATAGTAGGTTCTTGCTGCTCCAATTAGTAATTCTCTCATTATTTTCTCTCCTTTTTAAAAATTGTCTTTATATAAAGCTCGTCAGATGGGTGCAACCCACCATTGTGGTATGATTGCACCTGATTTTTATTTACCCAATCTAGGGCTTCTCTCTCAAAGACTGAAAGAGGTTTAGGTTTTTTTCTACTTTTAAGCCATGTTTTTACCCTCATAGTTACGTTTGTTTCCCAATCTTTCATTTTTCTTTACCCTTTTAAGATTATCAAAGTAAGCTACGTTATATCCACGTAACCACTCTCTATATTGCATCGTGTTAGGATGCAAATTTCCAGGAAGTCTTGTTCTCTTAGGGTCTTTTCTAAAGGCATCATACCCCCATTGGTATTGTATTCTTAAAGGGGCATCATATTTAGCTAAACCTTTATACCTTTTTGTCTTCATTCTTATCTCCTTTAAATGCTTTAATTACATCTGATGAAAATAATTTTTGAATATTCAATAGGTACATACGAGATGCATTGTTGTCTCCTCCATTAACTATTTTTTTGTAGTCTAAGTTATCAATTATTTTTTTAAGGCTTTGTGTATTAAAGACAAGAGTACAGAATGTATCATCTCCAATACAGAGATTGTGAAACCAGTAATCTGATTCCGTACTGTTGATGCCACTTGCCTTTCCATAAGACTCAAACTCAACTGCAATATTACCTGTCTTCTGCCATAAGTTTCTTTCACTTTTTACCTCTATCTTTTTATCTTGTAGCATCTCTGCTATCTGTTGTTCTCTAACTTTTCCATATTGTAAATCAATATCGAATTTCTTTCTGTCTTTTACAGAAGGTTCTAAGGTCATATAATCTCCTTGGTTATTATAAGTTACCTACGTCTACAATCTCACAAGCATCAGATGTACACGCAAATTCTTTTCCACTAGTTGTAGTATCTTCTTTTTCAAAGTCACCTAACTTAGACCAACTAATACTTGATGGCATAAGAGATTTAAGTTCTTTGTACTCTTCTTTAGAACAGTCTTGATAAGGTGCTTGTTTATATGTATGCTCAAACAAAGGTAAGAAACTTATTCCCGATACCTCATCAAAGTTTTTATAAACCCAATGACCTACCTCCATCCATTCATGTTCCTTAACAGAAATAGTAACAGAAGGTTTATGTTCACACCAATGTCTTTGATATACTAACCATAACTCTAGTTGTTCTATTGCACTCATGTCAGTTCTAAAAATAGCAGAGCTAGGTGACTTCATAGGAAAACTAAAAACAGTTACTGTATCTCGTTTAGTTATATCAGGTTCGTTAGGTATTCCTTCACTCTTTAAAAACTCTGTGATAGGGTCTTTGTTTGCACCTCTTACAGTTCTAATATAATACTTGCTATGTCTTGCGTGAATACCACTAGCACTATCTACTAGCTGTGATACTGTACCACTAGGTTTAACACAAGTTATAGCAGCAGACTGTGGTATATTTAACATCTCTGCATATTTCTTATTAGTATCTATAGCTACTTGTTTTAAAGAGTCTAACATTTCTGCTAGATACATATCCTTTTTATTTAGTAAAGGACTATCTAAAATACCTGTTAGTGAAACACCCAACAATCTTTCTTCCTCAGTATTATCTTTCCATATCTTACGCAAGTATTTAAAGTCTGTAAGAGTAGATTGAAATGTACCAAGTATAGTAGCTATACGTACTTTATTTTCTAAGTCAGAATAGTCATCTGTCTCACGAGCTACAACCTCAGATAAATTACAAAATTGATATGGTCTTAAAATAATTTCACTGCAGGGATTACAACCAAAATCATATTCTGTTTTACGTCTACCATTCTTAGCAGCTTGTTTAACAGCCGCTTGTCTATTGAAGATACCACGCTCACCTGATTGACTTTCATAAAGAGATAACCATTCTCTCATAAACGTACCCATCTCAGGTTTATCTTTGTAAGCAACAGAGTTATTTGACAATGCTCTTTGCCCTTCATTCTCCCACCACTGTCCTGACTTAGCGTGTCTCATTTGGTCATCATTTAAATTAGATAAACTAATTAATGCTGAACGTCTTACACCACCAGCAACAACAACTTCACCTATCTTACACATGATGTCGTGACACTCTATCGGATATAGCTTTCTACCTCTAGCCTTCTTAAAAGTATTGACACAGAATTTATATAAATCAACTAGTGGTTCAGGACCGGATGCCCTACCACCAAATGTTCTAAGTCTAGCACCAGCAGGTCTCACATCATCAACATCAAATATAGGAACTTGACCAACATATAACATAGCAAGTAACTCACGTAATGCTCTTGCCCAACCTGACCTAGAATCAGCAACTTTAATAACAGTTGTGCTATCTTCAAAGTGTTCATTTACAGTGGGTAGTTTCTCAATGTTTCTTCTTTCAACAGAAAAACCTACACCCGTACCACACATAAGTATATACATAGTTTCGTCAAATGCCCTAGGACTATCGACAGGAACGTAGCTACAATTATATCCAGCAACATTACACTTATCTAGTGCAGTTCCTGCAGTCATCAATGCTCTCATAGATGGCATAACATTCAAAGATAATATCGCTTGTTTTAATTCTGTTTCTAAATCTGCACCCATTTCAAAACTGTGTTTATTCTTTAGCTCTTTATCTATGTACTCAACGTATCTATCTACAGTTTCATCCCACGTTTCTCTTCTCTGTTCATTGTCTTTCCATCTAGCATAGCGTGATAAAGCTATAAAATTTTGATAGTCTGTTGGTAGTTGTTTCATATTTCCTCCGATGTTACTCTAATTGTTTTTAATTTTACACCATCAATTTCATATATAAAATCTCTAATGTTGTCTTCAAATTCCTGGGCAACGT
>Ga0163179_10003720_pt1 | contig 10322 bp, 5 predicted proteins | sample AtlANTMetagenome_FD_109643 | JGI IMG/M metagenome (GOLD analysis project Ga0163179, IMG submission 109643) | Marine eukaryotic phytoplankton communities from the Atlantic Ocean - Atlantic ANT 2 Metagenome | ecosystem: Environmental > Aquatic > Marine > Oceanic | place: North Atlantic Ocean... | reverse complement strand
CTCGTTCGGTTCCTCCGCCAATAATCACCTGCTGGGCGAGATCAGCGGACTGGCGCTGGCGGTATCGCGTTGGCCCGGCTTGGCCAAGCTCGGGCCAACCCCGCCCAAGCTAGCTGCGATGCTCGAGCGGGAGACACTGACTCAGTTTCACGCCGATGGCGGCAACTTCGAGCAGGCGCTCAACTACCATTTTTATTCATGGGAATTCTGCTGGGAGGCAGCTCAGGCGCTGGATGCTGTTGGTGAATTAACGGCGTCCCGACGGGAGCGCATTCACGGGCGACTTGGCAAGGCGGCCCGCTTTTTTCGTGAGGTGCAGGTGCCTTCTGCGCCGTGGGATTACGGCGACTCGGATGATGCGTATGTTTGCCCTTGGTTCATCGATGAAACCAGGGCGGCCCGCGAGTGGTGGCAATGGATTGCGGGAGACAAGGAGCAGTCCACTTTTTACCACTACATGCGCGGGTGCTTTGCTGATTCACTTCCGATGCCGGAGCCCAAAGTGGAGCAGGGTGGGTGGAGTGTTTTTCCCGAAACCGGTTTTGTGGTCAACTCGCTTGGCCACTGGAAGGCTCGCGTGGATTTTTCGCCGCTTGGCTCCGGCTCCATGGCGGCGCATGGTCATCTCGACGCACAGCATCTTTCGCTTTGGTTGAAGGGACAGGCGATGGTGATCGATCCCGGCACGGGCGATTATCACGGGAACCCGCAACTGCGAAATCATCTGGCTTCGCGTGAAGTTCATAACGGACCCTGCGCGGAATCAGTCAGCTTGGCCAAGCGCGAGGGGCCGTTCCTCTGGGGCGGTATCCATCCCCGGCCACTGTGGAGTTTTGATGGGGAAATTCTCGAGGTGGAAATGCGCATCGACGGCAGTGCGTTGTCGCGCACTGTCAAGCCACTGGCCGATGATCGCGAAGGATGGTTGGTTCGGGATGCCTTTGAGCAGCAACTTGGCCAAGCGGGCGCGTTTACAGTGTATTGGCAGTTCGCGCCTGAAAGCTCGGTGGAGCGAGTGGGTGAACGCCTGTTCCGAGTGGTTTCCGGGACGGCCGAGATGACGATTGAGATTGGTGATGGCTGGACGGGAGCCGAACTTTGGCAGCCGAATGGCTCAGAGACAAAGGGTGATCTCGACGGGATCGTATCGCCGCGATTCATGAAAACCACCCACGCCCCGTATCTCAAACTGGCTGCCCGGCCGGGTGGGGAGGGCGAATTCACCACGAGTTTTTTGGCTGGCTGAAACTTGGCCAAGCTCTTAGCCAAGGGGAAGTTGTTCACAAAAACAAGGTGTCTCTTGCCGTTGGCCAAGCGTTGCGGGTAAGTTGAGCCCGTGCCGAAACCTGAGTTCGTTCATCTTCATTGCCATACCGAGTTTTCACTGCTCGATGGTGCCTGTCGTGTGGATCGGTTGATGAACAAGGCCAGTGAGATGGATTTCAAGTCCATCGCCATCACCGACCACGGGGTGATGTTCGGCGCGATCAATTTTTACCGGGCGGCCCGTGCCAAGGACATCAAGCCGATCGTCGGCTGTGAAGTTTATGTGGCCCCGAATCATCGCACCGAACGCAAATCCGGTGCCCGGGGTAAGGATGCCTATTACCATTTGGTGCTCCTTGCGAAAAACGAGGTCGGCTATCAGAATCTCGTACGATTGGTCACGCTCGCACAAACTGAGGGGTATTACTACAAGCCGCGAATTGATAAGGAGATCCTCGAAGCGTACAAGGAAGGGTTGATCTGCTTGAGCGGCTGTCTCGCAAGCGAAATTCCGCGCCTGATCATTGCCGAGGAGTTTGACAAGGCGAAGGATCAGATCGACTGGTTCAAGCAGACCTTCGGCCCGGAAAACTATTATCTCGAGTTGCACAATCACGGCATACCGGAGCAGATGCAGGTGAATCGGCAGCTCATCCCGTGGGCTAAGGATTTTGGCCTGAACCTGGTTGCCACCAACGATGTGCATTACGTCGAGAAGGGGCATTCGCATGCGCATGATTCGTTGATTTGCATTGGCACACAGGCACTGCTGAATGACACGAACCGAATGCGCTACGTGCAGGAGCAGTTTTACCTGCGATCCGCCGAGGAGATGGCGGCGCTATTCTCGGAGGTGCCCGATGCGATCAGCAATACGATGGCGATCGCCGAGAAGTGCGACCTTGAGATTGAGTTTGGGAAACTCAATTACCCGGTGTTCGATCCGCCGAGCGGATTCACGCGGGAGGGATACCTCCGCAAGTTCCTCGCTGAAGGACTGAAACTGCGCTACGGTATTCATACGACGGTCGAGGGTGGGGCGGCGTTCGTAGTGGAGTCGTTGAATGACGCGAGTCTGTTGCCCAACCTGAAATTGTCTGGTGACGCTGAGTCGGAAACCGATCGGGGATTGAGCGATGAACCGGTGGCCAACGCGGTCAAGGAGATCATCGACCGACTTGAGTACGAACTCGGGATCATGAACCAGATGGGGTACATCAGTTACTTCCTCATCGTGGGCGATTTTGTCCGGTACGGACGCGAGCAGGGAATCGCCTGTGTCGCCCGTGGCTCTGCGGCGGGATCGCTGGTGGCCTATCTGCTGGAAATTTCCAACGTCGATCCGCTCAAGTACGGGTTAATCTTCGAGCGGTTTCTAAATCCGGAACGTGTGAGTCCGCCTGACATTGACATCGACTTCGCAGACGACCGGCGGGAGGACGTGATTGAGTACGTCCGTGAAAAATATGGCGAAGACTCGGTCGCGCAGATAATTACCTTTGGCACGATGGGGGCCAAGTCGGTGATCCGGGACGTGGGCCGCGTGATGGGCTTGACGTTTGGTGAGGTGGACCGTCTCGCCAAGATGGTGCCAACAGAACTCAAGATTACCCTGGAGAGTGCGCTGAAAAAATCCCCCGATCTCAAGGAGGCCTACGACGGCGAGGAAGTCACGCGGGAACTAATCGACACAGCATTTATTCTGGAAGATTTGACTCGGAACACCTCCGTTCATGCGGCAGGGGTTGTGATCGGCGCCGAGCCGCTGGTGAACATCCTACCTCTCAAAAAAGACGACGACGGTACGATCACGACCCAGTATCCAATGGGCCCCGTTGAGGATCTTGGCCTGTTGAAGATGGATTTTCTCGGGCTCAAAACGCTCACCGTGATCCGCAACACCTGCGAGATGGTGAAGCAGGGGCATGGGGTCGATCTCGACGTGGATCGGTTGCCGTTGGGTGATGAGAAGGCGTATGACTTGTTGAACAATGGTCACACGGTGGGTGTGTTCCAGTTGGAATCCAGCGGCATGCGTGATCTTTGCCGTAAGTTTAAGCTCGCTTCGATCGAGCACATCACCGCGCTGGTGTCGTTGTATCGTCCGGGGCCGATGGATCTGATCCCGGACTTCATTCGCCGCCGTCACGGCGAGGTTGAAATCAAATACCCGCATCCGCTGCTCGAGCCGATCGCGAAGGAAACTTACGGCATTCTGATCTATCAGGAACAGGTGATGAAGGCGGCCCAGATTCTGGCCGGTTACACGCTTGGCGGCGCGGATTTGTTACGCCGGGCGATGGGTAAAAAGAAGGTTGAGGTAATGCAGGAACAACGTGCGTTGTTCGTGAAGGGTTGTGCCGAGACCAACAATATCCCGGAGAAAAAGGCCAACGAGGTCTTCGACCTGCTGGAGAAATTCGCCGGCTACGGATTCAATAAATCCCACGCCGCCGCCTATGCCGTGGTGGCCTACCAGACGGCTTATCTCAAGGCGCATTATCCGGTTGAATTTTTGGCGGCCAATATGACCAACGACATGGCCGACACCGCAAAGCTGGGCGTGTTGACGGACGAAGCCAAGGTGTTGGGGATCGAGGTGTTGCCGCCGGACGTTAATGAAAGTCAGGTGTTTTTTGCTCCCGCTCGGGACGGTACCGTGATCCGGTTTGGCATGGCTGCGATCAAGGGGGTAGGAAGTGTTGCGGTGGAAGAGATGATCAAGGCGCGTAGTGATGGTGACCCGTTCAATGATTTGTTCGAGCTATGCGATCGCTGTGACACGCGAACAGTCAACCGAAAGGTGCTCGAGGCATTGATACGCAGCGGAGCCTGCGATGGGCTCGCGGGAACGAGAGCCGGCCAGTTTTCGGTGATCGACAAGGCGTTGGCCAAGGCGTCTAGTCAGGCCAAGGATCGTGCCGCCGGTCAGACGTCACTTTTTGGCGCGTTCGAGGAAAGCAGCAACTCCATGCGCGACACCGTGCCGGACTTGGCTGAGTGGGATCGGGATGAAATCTTGGGCTCGGAAAAGGAACTGCTCGGTTTTTACGTCAGCGGTCACCCGCTTGATCCGTACAAGGAATTGCTTGACCAGTATTGCGTGCACAACAGTGAGACGGTCAAGGAGTTGGAAAACCGAAAGGTCACCCGCTTGGGCGGGTTGATTACTGCAGTCCAACGAGGCATCTCCCGGCGCAGCAACAAGCCGTATGCCATCGCCACCATTGAGGATCTGTCCGGCTCGTTTCAGGTGCTCTGCATGAACGAGAATTACGACAAGTACCAGTCGCTGCTTGAGGCGAATCAAACCGTTCTTGTCATCGGCGAAGCGAACAACAACGAGGACATTCCCAAGATTTTCCCGCAGGAAGTTGTTGCACTGGAGGACGCGCCGGCCAAGTACACCAAGCAGGTGCATGTGCGGCTCAACAGTTCAAAGGTTGAGCCGGCCAAGATGGACGAGGTGTTTGGTTTGACGACCAGTCACCCGGGGCGATGCCCGCTTTATTTTTGTTTCAAGCAGGAGGATGGGCGATTGGTCTTCGTTGAGTCGGGCGAGAAACATTATGTGAAGCCGTCTGAACGACTGCGTGATGAAGTCAACGACCTGCTTGGCCAAGCGGGGAGTTACTATGCTAAAGTGGACACGTCACTTCCGGACCCGCCCAAGCGGCGATGGCAAAAAAAGGAGAGTAACGGGGAATAGGACGCCCCTTACCGGGCGATCCAGCGTTTGGCTTTCAACTCAAACCGCGGGAGGCTGTTGGGCTCGGCCAAGCGGATTGGGACTCGCAGCGACAGGTTTTCCTGGAAAGCGATGGCCAAGCGCTTGGCCAAGTTTTCATCATCTGCAGCTTCCGGTTCAACTTCCACAGACATCTCGGTGAGTGTGTCGGCCTGATTGATCTCCACGCGATACTCGGCGACTCCTCCAACACTGCGAACGATCTCCTCGACTGCGCTGGGATAAACGTTCACCCCACGAACGACCACCATGTCATCCGTGCGGCCAAGGATACCGCCATCAAGGCCAAGGTCGTAATTGCCAGAAAGGCATGTAGAAAAAGTGGTTGCCTTGACGAGATCGCCCGTTCGATAGCGCAATAACGGCGATCCGTGTCGGCCAAGTGTCGTTAGTACCAATTCACCAGTCTCCCCATCTGTCGTAGGTTCCGTAGTTTCGGGATGAATGACTTCTGGGAGGTAAGAATGTTCGAGGATACGCAGGGTTCCTGGTTTTATTGGGCACTGATATGTCACCGGGCCGACTTCGGTCATACCGTGGTGATCGAAAATGCTTGCACCCTTCCAAGCTTCCTCAAGGCGTTTTCTAGTGGCCGGAATGCTTCCCCCGGGTTCTCCGGCTACAACGATTGTCCTTACGGGTGAATTAAGCAGGTTAATACCTTCGGTTTTTGCGACCTGGGCCAATCGTAGGGCATAGGTCGGGGTACAGCAGAGAACATTTGCCTGGTGAGAAAAAATTGCTCGTAACCGAGCGGCGCTACTCAACCCCCCCCCTGGAATGCTGAGTGCTCCAAGAGCTTCCCCGGCTTCGAAAGCGAGCCAAAACCCAATAAAAGGTCCAAAAGAAAACGCGAAGAAAATGCGATCATTAGACTGAACACCTGCTGTTTCGAAAATGTTGCACCAGTTGTCGATCATCCACTGCCAGCTTTCGGGTGTGTCTATCCAGCGAATCGGGATGCCGCTGGTGCCACTTGTCTGGTGGGCACGTGTGTAGTGCTCAATTGGAAAAGTCAGGTTGCTCCCATATGGAGGGTGTTTCCGGTGATCCTCGACGAGTTCGGATTTTGTCGTGAACGGACAGTTCCTTCGGAAGTCATCGAGCGACATGATGCTGGAGTCTATACCGCTCTGGCCAAGTTTGGCTTCGTAAAATGGATTTCCCGGGCGTATGGCTGCTAAGAGTTTCTGCAACTCCCTCAACTGGATGCGATCCAGTTCTTCGCGACTATCGGCGGGATTTCGGGCCATGAGCCTTAATTTGTCTCAGTGACCACCGGGTTGGCAGGTGCTTGTGCGGCCGGTTTTGAGGGTTTGGGAACGTATTTAGTGACAAGGAAACCGCCGACGGCTGCCAGGACGATACCCAGGATGAACGGCGCGGAGACGTTACCCCATGCGTTGGCCTTGGTCGTGTTGACAATAGCATTCACGATCGGCGCACCAGCAAAGATAATCGACATGATCACCGGCACATAGGCGACGGTTGGCTTTGGCGCCGCTCCAAACGCAAGTAGCACCCCCAGCGCACCTATGGCTCCGAGCGTCCCGGCGATGAGCGACCATTGCCAGCCCTTTGCCGGGTAGGCCCAGAAATCAATCGGACCGCCCTTGAGCTTGAGAATGATGATCGGGGCGATGACGGCGGTAAGAAAGTAGGCCAAGCCGACCCAGAGAAAGGCCATGATCCGGCCGTGCTCTGGGCTTTCCATTTTCATTGATCCGGTGTGCATGCACACGCCGTAGGTACCCCAGCAGATCACGGTCATAAGTGCCCAGATGTACCAGGGCATTCCAGTTGAAGCAGTATTGGCAACCATAAGTCGGGAGGCAACTTACTGGCCGGAGGGCGGCAATTCAAACGCTATTGCGCTTGGCCAAGCGCTGCAAAATACTCGCGTGCTCTGCCCATGACCCTTGGTGAGAGAAGCAATGCCGAGAGCATGGTGGGTATGGCCATCATGCCAAACATGATGTCGAGGAAGTTGATCACATCGCCCAACTCGATCACAGCGGAGACCACAATCCCGATCAGGTAAAAGAAAATCAGCGGAATACGTGCCCCGGGCCCGAACAGAAAGATACCGCACTTGGTCACGTAGTAGGAAAAACCGATCATCGACGAGAAACTAAAGCAGAGCACGCAAACCAAAAGCAGGTAACTTCCACCGAAGGGGATTCCTTGGGTGAAGGCACTCGCGGTGAGGAGAGCCCCGTTGACATCATCACCGGCCTCCTTCCAAACACCGGTGCTCAGAATGATCAGGCCGGTGATTGTGCAGACGATCAGTGTGTCGATCATTGGGCCAAGCATCGCCACGAGTCCTTCGCGGATCGGTTCACTTGTTTTGGCTGCGCCGTGTGCCATCGCCTCCGTGCCCATCCCTGCTTCGTTCGAAAAAGCAGCTCGACGAACACCTGTGGAGATCACAGCGCCAAGCGCACCTCCGGCGACTGCTTCACCGGAAAAGGCATCACTCAAAATCAGGCCAAGTGCAGCGGGGACATTCTCGATGTGAGTGATTAAAATAAAAATCGCACAGGCCGCGTATAGCAGCACCATAAATGGAACCAATCTACTGGCGACCTTGCCGATTCGGGTTATGCCGCCGAGGATTACCGACCCCACGCAAACTGCCATCACCAATCCAAACATCGCCTTGCCCAAGGGTGCGACTGTACCGGCCTCGTCGGTTAACCACTCATTTGGAATGAAAAACATATCCCCGACGATGGCAGTTAATTGATTGGATTGAACCAGGGGAAGGCAACCGAACATCCCGAAAAAGCAAAATGCCAGTGCGAGTGGTTTCCATCTTTTCCCCAATCCCTCAACGATGAAATACATTGGGCCACCCTGGGCCTTTCCGGCGTGATCAGTCCCGCGGTACATGATGGCCAATGAGCAGGTAAAAAACTTCGTGGCCATGCCAACCAACGCGCAGACCCACATCCAGAACAGGGCGCCGGGACCACCGCTTGTGATGGCAACCGCTACTCCGGCGATGTTGCCCATGCCCACGGTTGCGGAGAGGGCACTGCACAGCGCTTGAAAGTGGTTAATCTCTCCAGGGTCGTCCGGGTTATTGTACTTACCACGCAGGATTTGGATGCCGTGCCATAGGTAAAGAAAAGGGGTGAAACGAGAGTAAAAGGTAAAGAAAAGTCCGCCGCCAATGAGCAGGTACAGAAGAGGCATTCCCCATAGCCAGTCGGAGGTCTTTTGGAGTACCTTGGCAAGGGTCAGTGGATCGGCGGCGGTGTCCATCTGCAATTAGGCCGTGAGGATTTTGCGGCAGGCGGTCTTGAGTTGTTTCAAGTGCGCGGCGCTCTTTGCCTCGAGGTAGCAGCGGATTACCGGTTCGGTGCCGCTCGCGCGGAATGCCACCCATTCATTATCCGGCAACAGGAATTTGAATCCGTCCGTGGTGATGAATTGCTGAACTGGATAACGATCGATCTTGTCGAATCCCCCCGCCAGTTTTTTCAGGATCGCCGCCTTTTCGTCGGCCGGTACGGCGATGTTGATTCGATCGGTGTGAAACTCGCCGGTTTGTTTTTCCAATTCTTTCAGGATGCGGCCAAGCGGCTTGCCTTCCATCGCGACCAGTTCGGCCATCAACAGGCAGGCGAGCACGCCGTCTTTTTCAGGCACGTGCCCACGGATGCTCAGTCCGCCGGATTCCTCACCACCGACGATGATCGGTTCGCCCTCCATCAACGCGCCAATGTGCTTGAAGCCAACCGGCGTCTCGTGAACCTTGACGCCGAGCATTTCCGCAATGGCGTCAACCTGATGGCTTGTCGGTACCGTCCGGACGACAGCACCCTTGATACCCCGATTCTTGCGGAGATGATACAGTGCGAGGGCCAGTACTTGGTTTGGTGTAAGCCAGGTGCCGTCCTTGTCGACCACCCCGAACCGGTCGGCGTCGCCGTCGAGTCCAAGCGCGAGATCGGCTTTGCCGCTCTTGACGAAATTGGCTGCTTCGGCCATTCCGGACTCGTTGGGCTCGGGTGAACCACCACCGAAAAGCGGGTTCAGGTTTTCGTGAAAGCGGGTGATGCGGGCGCCCGCCTCCTCGAGTAGTGTGTCGAGGTAGCCCCGGCCGGTTCCGTGCATCAACTCCACCGCGATGCGGAGCTTGGCCTTGCTGATGGCCTTGAGGTCGATCAGTTTGCGTATGCGGTTCAGATAGGCCGGCGCTGGGTCGAATTCCTTGCACTGGAAAGTTCCGACCACGGCTGTTTTTGGTTGCCAACCCTTGGCCAATAGCTTGGCAGCGTGGGCCTCGATTTTTCCGGTGAACTCCGGCGGGGCGCCGGCACCGTTTGGCATCGAGAACTTGAAGCCGGAGTAGCCGAAGGGATTGTGACTGGCGGTGATATTCACGCCGCCGATCGCTTTCTTGTGGCGGATACTGAAGGCGATGACCGGCGTCGGTGCGTCGCGGTTGGTCAGCAACGGTTCCAGCCCAGCCCGTTGCAAAACCTCCGCCGTGGCCAGAGCGAATTCGCGTCCCAAAAACCGCGTGTCGTGACCGATGATAACCAGCGGGCGTTTGCCGTGGATGGCCGACTTTTTACGCCGCAACTCCGCCTTGAGCGAGAGGGCAAGACCCTGCACGGCCAAGCGGAGGTTTTCAAAAGTAAAGTCGCGCGCGATCAGCCCGCGCCAGCCGGAGGTGCCAAATTGGATGGGGGAGTTCAAGTCAGCTAAAAGGGAAGTTGAATGCGCTTGGCCAAGCGCCAAGGCGTGGGGTCAGCTTTTCCAGTCGAAGGCATTCTTGCGGATGGCATAAATATAGCCGACGAAAAGGATGCCCAGGAAGGAAATCATCGTTCCGAAAATTAGGTTCACCGTGGCCTCATCGCCAAGCATATCCTTGTAGACGACCGCCCACGGATAGAGGAACACCACCTCAATATCGAACAGAATGAACAACATCGCAATGAGGTAAAATTTGACCGACATGCGCGAGCTACCTTCACCCACGGCGTTCATGCCACACTCGTACGGGGTATCCTTGGTGCGGGTGTGGCGGCCGAGTGCCTTGGCGCGGCGGGTGTTGAAAAACCAACCTGCCAGCTTTGAGGCGAACATGGTGCCCACCGCAAACGCCACTGCGACGAGGGCGAGAAAAAGGACACCCAAGTACTGGTACAGTTGTGGTTCGCTGCCGGCTTCGGCCAAAAGCATGGCCAAAACGTACGTGTTGCCAACCCGGTTCGCAAGGTCAAACCCCGCTTGGCCAAGCGCTTGGCCGAGGTTAAAGTGCGGCGCACCAACCATGACCGCTCTTCTG
>Ga0163179_10003719_pt1 | contig 10322 bp, 12 predicted proteins | sample AtlANTMetagenome_FD_109643 | JGI IMG/M metagenome (GOLD analysis project Ga0163179, IMG submission 109643) | Marine eukaryotic phytoplankton communities from the Atlantic Ocean - Atlantic ANT 2 Metagenome | ecosystem: Environmental > Aquatic > Marine > Oceanic | place: North Atlantic Ocean... | reverse complement strand
TAAAGCACAAGGAGCATCAGAATTATCTAAAAAATATTTTAATGCTTTAAGGTGTGAAGTAGTACATCCAATTTCACCTGATGACATATTCTCAGGATACTTACCTTTAATAATATCACTTAAGTCATCATCCCTACCATCATAAGCAGAGATACGTGTATAGTTCTCTATCTCCCAATACTTAAACTGTGCCTCCATGTATATCTTTCTTTCTGGTTGACCATCAAGATTAAGATAATATATGGGTGGTAGACCTTTTAACTTATATGCTGCTTTATTCTTATCCATAAATTTTCTCCCAATCAAATCTTACAAAATCTGTAGACCAAGTATTCGTTTTTCTTTTGTGTGCGAATACTTCAAAATTATGAGACGTATCTCTATTAATAGTAGCCTCACCTTCAGGTATATAATCAAGAAACATACTACTCATAAAATAAGCATTCAATTTTCCCTGTGCTCTATACCAAAAAATAGGATCAGTCTGCCCATAATGACCTACAAGATCCTCTTCACACCCTCCAACATTCCAATAGTCTTCAAGTCTTAATAAACAAACAGCAGGATGTGGTTGTCCATTCTTTTCATGTGATGGATTACCAGGAACTCTACGATTAAATTTAAAACAATTACCACTCTCAGAAGAAGTTAAATCCAACATAGATACTGCCAATTCTTCTGAAATTATAGTATCCATATCAAGAATTACCATCCACTCAGTTTTACATTCCTTTGCTGATAGATTTCTAACACCAGCAATATTACATACCAAATCTTTTTTTGCCCTATAGATTGATATGTTTAAATCACTTAAATCTATATCAGATAAAACATCAGTAGCTTTTCTTTTACTACAATCATCTATAATACAAAAAGAAAATTTTTGTTTTAATACTTCAGGCCAAGATTTCCATCCTAAGATATGTTTTCTTAACACATCATCTTGATTATAAAATGAAAGATTAATTGTTATCATACTCATAGAAATAACTCCACAAATCAAAAGTACTCTTACCAACTGATGAAGAATCTATCCAAGGTTTAGATCCATTAAAATGAAAGATAGAAGATCCACCAGGATTAGTATTCTTTTTCCACATCCTATTATAAATTTCTGGTATATAATTTATTGTACCATGCTTTGAGAAATAATCATTTAAAAAAGATTGATCAGACATTTTAATATCATATGAATCTGTTTCAAGAGCACTTATAATATCATTATAAGTTTCAATATTAGGTTTTACAACAAGAACACCAGCTTCAATCCCAGTGTAATTCAACATTACAGAACCACCAGATACTGCTGCCAGTTCATCATAATTAAATAATTCATCTATATTTTTTAATACAATAGTATCAGCATCCAAATATATTAATTTAGAATAATCAATCTGTTTCCAAATGTTTATCTTAGTAAACATTTTCCAAGACTCATCCTTCTTACCATACCTATCAAGTATCTTATCTTTACGATCTCCATTATAATAAATCTTATCTGCTTCTATGATCTTTAAATTTTTCTTATTTAAAATCGATCTCGATTCTTTAGATACATCATCAGTTACAAGAACAAGAAAATCATTATTACAATCAGATAATCTCACACTATTATAAAGTGCTATTACACCAGGTATAAAGTTATCAGAGCAAACGTAAGTTATGTAAGCATTCATTTTAATTGTCCTGCAACCCAATCTTGTAATTTAACTTTTGGTTCCCATCCAAATGTTTCACGTATCTTAGAATTATTAGCTAGAGTTACTCTAGCCTCACCAAGTCTAGCAGGAATATTAACCGTATTGTTTGATATCATAGCAGCAATTTCATTAATAGAATGATTAGTACCAGTACCAACGTTATATACTTGACCAAAAGAACTACTATCTACATCAGCATTATGGGATAAAATATTAGCATTAACAATATCACTTACATGTGTAAAATCTCTCCTCTGTTCACCATCACCAACTATTGTTAATGATTCACCATCACGTAATTGACGAAGAAAAATACCAACCACTGGTGTATACTGACCTCTTAGTGGTTGTCTCTCACCATAAACATTAAAATATCTAAAGATCACTGTGGGTAAACCAAACAAATCATTATACATCTTACACAGTTTTTCACCATTAACCTTAGAAACCGAATAAGGATTTAAACAATCATCTGGTTGTGTCTCTACATTTGGATAAGGATTCATCCCATAACCAGAAGAAGTAGAAGAATACATAAATCTCTTAACACCTGCCTCTCTAGCACACTGAAGCACTGTACAGGTGCCTACAGAATTAATACTAACTGCTTCAATAGGATTTTTAATTGATGGTTGAATCCTTGCTTCTGCTGCTAAATGAAATACATAATCCATACCATTAGCAAAAGCACCCTTCATTAAACTATAATCCCTAATATCTCCTTTGATATTATATGCTTTTGGATTCCAATAAAACTGATCATGACATGTAGAAAATTCATTATCAACTACGGTAACTTCATGACCTAATGATAATAATCTATCAACAAGATTAGATCCTATAAATCCAGCTCCTCCTGTAACTAACGATCTCATTAATTTACTCCCGAATAAACAACACTTGTATTTGGTAACTGAGGACTATACAAATCCAGTTCCCTTATATTAAAATCAATCAATGGATTGTCTAAGTGTATATAAGCATACAACCCAAGGACTTCACAATCAACCCAACGGTATCTATATCCACCACCAAAAGTATTAAATTCATTTAGATATCTTTTCCACTCATCAGTCTCAAACATCTTTCTATTATAAACATTTGCGTTACCACAATTCCATTTGAGAGTATGGAATTTTTCATTATCAATATTACCTTTTAAACTTTCACGTAATTGATCATCTTTAACATAGATATTATATTTCTCAACATATTCTTTAATCCATTTGAATAACCCATATCTTGTTTCTAAGTGACCTGAACTAAAATGATTCCATGTAAATCCCGTACCAAAATATCCATTACGTTTATCCAATTCATCAAAGAAATCAAAAGGAATTTCTTTCTTAAACCATGAGTCATCATCTATACGCATCATATAATTAAACTCATCCAATTCAGGATAGTTCATAAAATTATTCCAAAAATGATTAGCATGTAAATAACCCAATCTTCCCCTACCAAAAGATCTAGCATATGAATTTGGAAAATTCCAAAACATATCCTTTTCTTCTAGATGATCTGGTATCTTTGCTTCTATTTGATGAAATCTTACATCAGTATTAATATTAATACTTCTTATATCTTCTCTATAATTTTCATTATCATATCTATTTCCATGATAAAAAATTAGTATAGGATAATTATATTTTTTATTATAATTTGAATCTAAGTAAGTAAGACATTGTTTTAAAAGATGATCTCTAGCAGAAATCATAAACAAACATGGTTTTTTCATTTTAAATATCCCTCAATAATAGATTTAATTTCATTAGATCTTACATTCCAAGTCTGATTATCAATAAAATCTTTATAAGCAGTATTTACGATTGTCATTCGTTCATCTTCATTTTCAAGATAGTAAATTGCTTTTTCAAAAAACTCATCTTCATTAGAAAACATAACACAATTATAACCATCTATCAACATATTTCCATAAACAATATCATCCATCCTATTACACAATATAAGACTTCTATTACCTGCCATTACTTCAAAGTAACGAGTACCAACTAAATCAGCAGGTCCTGTTGTTATAAAACATATCTTAGATGAAGAAAGTTTTTTAGCATAATCTTCTGGTGAAAATATAGATCCAGAATAATTAGTTCTATGAGATCTAATGTTAAGTGACAATTTATAATCAGATAACCTAGACATATTTGTTAAAATTCTTTCACGCAAATTCTCAGTTTGTTCTGGTCTAGTTACTCCAGAAAAAAATAAATCAGATTCATATTCTCCACCATAATTTCTAAACAATTCTTCATTAGCAGACCACATGATTCTATGAAATGGAACTCCAGTAGTTTTTTTATATTCATCAATATCATGATGGACAGTAAATGCTGCTGTTGGATTCATTTGCTTAATCCATTCTAACTTTGGTTTTAATCCTGTATATTCTTTGTTTAATATTGGGAATAAAGGTATATCATTATCTCTAACAATTAAAGGTGGTCCATTATCTCCACAATCAGTATGACCAAATCCCATAATGATAGCATCCCATCCTTGACCAAGTTGACTTATTTTAGAAGGAGAAATACATGAAGTTGTAACATCAAAAATTTTATCTAACGCATAATATATTTCACCATAATAAGAACAATATCCAATTTTTTGTATACCTTTACTTGGATGCTCATTAAAAAGAATCCTCATCTTTTTTTCCAAGTAAGATTAACTTTATTATCAAGATTACCTTTGTTCCTAATAAACGTTAATCCATACCCATAAGGTAAAGTACAATACTCAACATCTTTATCTTTTACAAATTCCTCTACTGCTTTACTCATACCTGCTCCAAGAGTATGATGTCTTGTATCATGAGTGATTAAAATACCATCATGTTTTAGGTAAGGATAAATGTTATTTAAATCAACCAATACTTCTTCTCCAACATGAGATCCATCATGAAGTATTAATTCATATTGTTCCATCTCAATATCTTCAAATATCTCTGTACTATTACCATTATAAAAATTCCACTTATCACTATTCTTTGTAAATTCTGTTATAGATGGATTCTGATTGTAATCAGTAACATCACAACTTGTTAATACACCACCAGTTTTTTCTAAAGCATTTAAAATAACATGTGTAGAGTATCCAGTGCCAAACTCAAAAACATTTTCACACTCTAAACCTACTACACATGAATATAAAAATGGGTAATGAAGAGAAAATCCTGTCGTACCAGATTCAGACTTTCTTATAATTTCTTCGAAGATGTTCATACTGTTCTACTATGATTTGATACAACTAATTGTGGCATAATTTTATTTCCTCTAATAGTATTAGCTACGCCTGGAAGTATAGATGGTTTAATACCTAATTGATGACAAACAAATGGAAAACTAATTTGATCTCTTGATGAAAACATACAAATCTGCTCCCACCACATCCAACCCATTTGTTGAGTTAACTTAGTATTTTTCTGAACTCTTACTGGTAATTCATATAAACCATTATTCTTAGGATAACACATATCACTATAAAAGGCAAGTTGATCTTCTAATAAATTAGCATGATCAAACTTAATTTTCTTAACAAATTCTCCTTCTATGTAGATACAATCTCTTTGTGGATGTTTGAAGACTGCTACATCACTATCTTTAAGATAAGTTTCAATTATTTTATATGGATCTTCTTCTAATATATGTGTAGAATCAATCCAAAAATAATAATCATAATCTGGTAGGAAAGCAAAAGGAAGAACTTTATATACCTTAGCATCTCTACGATTTTTATATCTAGGATCCGTAGAAAATGGAACTATAGGATGTTTTATCCAAGAAGTATTATCATCTTCATAATCAACAAAAGCATGATAATCTACACCATCATATGGTTTTGGATCTAGTAATTTTGTACTATCTATAGAAGAAGATACTACAGCAATTTTCATAGTAATGGAGTAGTGGAGTGTGGATTTCTATGTCGATTATTTAAATTTCTTAAAAATCTGAGAAGATGACTTCCAGTAAACTTTTCCATTTCATAAACATCTTTATTAAAACAATGACTATCCCATCCTAATGTACCATCATTTCCAGGAACTTTAGTATGAGATTGTCCTATCCTTTCATCCAATCCAACCATTTCAGCAAAGTCTAAGAATGAAGATTCACAACCTTGATCTTGATGTGCGATATACAATTCATTAAAGAAAGTTACTTTAAGAGCTAAGAAAGTATTCTCAGCATACTTGACTAATGCTGCTGTTCTTATATCAGTATATCTAATATTCTTAACATGATTCAATCTAGATTTAAAAATATGTCCTACAGTTATAGCAGCATCTTCATCACCTCCAATGATGAAAAACTTTTGACCCTGAAACATGTTTATCGGATCACTATTATTCAAATATTCTGGACTATGTACAATTTTTATATTAGTATATTTTTTACAAGCATCATAATAAAACTCAGGACTAGCAGTTGACTTACAACAAACTACTGTACCCTTCATAATATTTTCATTTAGATCCTCTAGAACAGAATCTAATAATTTAAATCCTTCTGCCTTTGGGGTATCAACTGAAACAAATACTACATCAAATTTATTACCAACATAATCTTTAATCTTATTATCATTGTACTTTGGATCAATAATTACTTTTTCACTATTGGAAAAAATAGATCCTACAGCAGATCCAACAAATCCATAACCAACAAACATCACTTTATACATTTAATTCTCTCCTTAATCTCTTCATATTAATATACTTTAGAATATTTGTCAATACAATAATCAACTTCTTTTTGAAGATTATTATTATCATATAACAATGATAATTGATTTTCATGAACTCTATTTGAAATTAAAACATCATTAAGATAAATTGGATCTCCAAAATTTTCTTTATGATTATAATAACAATCACAATCCATCATCATCACTAAACTCTCATCAAATTTAACCTTTTCAAAACACTCTTTTCTTACAGATAACACAGAAGGAGAACTAATAGTATTAACACCTTCTAAAATTTTATCATTCCATCTAGGAAACATCTCCCAATAAAAGGAATTACCATCATCTTGTGTATGATTACACCCATTTAACAACCACTTCTTATCACTGGTTTCAAATTCATTATAAATTTTTTCAAGTGCTTCATCATCATAGAAAAAATCATCCTGAAACATTACCTTTATAATGTCACCAGAACAATGTGCCATAGCATTATTAGTATTTGCTGGACCATTTCCCCTATCATTCTCATTCTTAAGATAAATTATTTTAAATTTATCTTTAAATTGATTAACTACTTCCAATAAATTATCATTCTTACTATGATCAGATACCACTACCTCATAATCTTTAAAGGTTTGAATTTCAATTGTTCTAAAAAGATCATCAAGAAACTCATTACCTCTACCCTCAGATTCCCATGTAGGAATAGCAATAGACATCTTCATAATAAAACCCACCCCTCACAATAAAGATCTTTAGTATCATGTCTTAGGTTTTCCCCAAACCATTTCTTAGGTGCTATAACTTTACCTTTATTTGATAACCAAGCACCCCACCATGAAAATGTAGAGTTGCCAATAATAAAATCATCACACATACTCATTAAACACATGTCATGAAATTGATGATTATTTTCAGCAACAATAAATCTATCATCATCAAATAATTTTTGTTCCTTACACCACTTAGTATCATCAGAAAATATAACAACAATTCTATTAGAATCAAATTGACCTAATGCTTTCTCATAATAATCCAATCCCAATGGAGGATGGTTACCTGAGTTTGTAAGGAAATCTCCTCTTCGAATATGAAGAGCTATTGGATTATCTACAGTTTCTATAAGTTCTTTACATGGAAAAAGAATTTCATCTTTGAATGTAAAGTCCTTTCTAATTTCATCTTCAATATGTTTAAAGTATTTTTCTGTTTGGAAAAATCCCCACAAAGAAAAATCTACATTATTAGATACATTAAAAAGATTACTATCAAAAGCAAAACCCTTTTCACTAATATAATCAGTTGTATTTAAAGAACCTCTTTTACCATCAAGTTTATCAAAAGCATCATATAAAAGAATAGTATATCTATTACCAATACCATCATCAAAGATTTCTCTATGATTTGGTATCATAAAATCAGAACTAATCTTAGATGCTATACCTTTTGTGGCAGCATATTGGAACATTTGGTTTCCCAATCTTCCCAACTTACCAAGATGATTAAATGCTACTGTCATTTATTTGCTCACTAATCCATACATAAGTTTTACGAATACCTTCTTCAAGAGGTTGAGAATAATCCCAACCTAACTTTTCACGAATTAAATCATTATTAGAATTACGTCCTCTAACCCCAAGTGGTCCATCAATATGGTTTTTAGTAACTCTCTTATGAGCAACCTTGGCAGCAGTATCTACTAACTGATTAATAGTAACCATCTCTTCAGAACCAATGTTAACTGGTCCCATGAAGTCTGAATCCATTAATCTTCTAGTTGCTTCGATGCATTCATCAATGTACAGGAAGGAACGAGTTTGTAAGCCGTCTCCCCACACCTCGATAGATCCACCTTGCTCCTCGACGAGAGCAACTTTGCGGCAGATTGCAGCTGGTGCTTTCTCTCTTCCACCGTCCCAAGTTCCTTCGGGACCAAAGATATTGTGATAACGGGCAATCCTAACAGGAATGCCATGGTTACGATTGTAAGCCAAGTACAATCTCTCTGAAAAAAGTTTCTCCCATCCATATTCGGAATCTGGTGCTGCTGGATATGCTGACTCTTCACGACAATCTGGATTGTCAGGGTCTAGTTGGTTGTACTCTGGATACATACATGCTGATCCAGAGTAAAATATTTTAGTCTTATAATCTAATTTAGGTCTATTCGCTTCTGTCCATTCTTTATATATTCCAAAGGTTTTATTTAATAATCTTTGCTCTTCTAATACATTAAGATTAATAGTAACAGAATTTTGCATAATCTCAGCATCATTCTCACCAGTGAATACAAATCCTGCTCCACCCATATCAGCAGCAAACTGATAGATCTCATGAAATGGTTCAATCAATCTATATGGAACTTCATTATAGAAGTTCCCTTGCTCTCCTTTATACTCAAGTACTTTTTTTACAAAAGATCTATCGGTCAAATCTCCTTGAATAAATTCATTCGCTTGAGTATCAGAGAACTCTGGATATTTAAGATCTACACCTCTTACCCAATAACCTTCAGAACGAAGTCTATTTACCATATGACTTCCAATAAAGCCACCTGCTCCTAAAACCAAAGCAGTCTTCTTAAATTCACTCATAATTATTTAATTCTTATAGTATATATTAGAGAGAAATCCAACGTTTATTTTCAAGAGTCCACTTAGCTACATCAGCAATTCTCTCACGAACAGACTTGGCAGGAACCCAACCAAGTTCTCTCATCTTATCACCACTTAAAGCATAACGTAAATCATGGCCAGGACGTGATGAATGGAAATCAACCATCTCATACTTAAGTTCTTTACCTTGTGCTTCAGCAATAATAGTTGCCAGTTCAAGATTATCTAACTCTTCTGATCCAACAATATTAAACTTAGGACACTTGGCATTACCCCATGTAGGTTTAAATGTTCCTTCATAGTTCAAAAGAAATAGAACAGCAGAAGATACATCTTCAGCATGAATATAATGTCTTGAACCTGCTATTGTCCTTGTATGATCACTATGAATAGTAACAGTCTCACCATCCCGTGCTTTCTTAATACACATAGGAATGAACTTCTCTGGATGCTGACGTTCACCAAATACATTCATAGTATGTGTAATGTATATTGGAAGATTATATGTATTCTGATATGCTACAGCAAGTTCTTCTCCACCTGCTTTAGTAGCACTATAAGGATTGGTAGAGTTATATCTATCATTCTCTTCATACTTAATACCATCTGGTGCTGGACCAAATATCTCATCTGTACTGAAGTATACAAATCTCTCAAGATTATCTTTCTGAGTACGAGCAAAATCTAAAATGTTACATGTTCCAACAACATTATCCATAACAAATTCCATTGGATAATCAATACTTCTATCCACATGAGAACCAGCAGCAAGATGTAATATGTAATCTACCTCACCTATCTCACTTCTAACCAAAGGATTTAGTTCTGCCTTCAGGTCATGATGAACAATCTTTACACGCTTCCTTACTTCAGGATCAAAGGATAACATCAAGTCATGAAGACGATTTAGATTACCACTATAATCCAATCTATCAAGACTGATAATTTCCCAATCAGTTGTTTGTAATATTTGTCCAATAAGATGGTGGGCAATAAATCCCGCACCACCAGTAATCAAAACTCTTTTCATTTAAGATCTCCCATAAGAATCATCAAATCTTTCTATATCATCTTCTTCCAAATAAGAACCACTCTGAACCTCAATGATCCTTAATGGTATCTTACCTGGATTAGATAATCTATGCTTGGAATTACAAGGAATATATGTACTATGATTTTCATGTACTAATTGTGTTTTTCCCTCAACCTCAACCAAAGCAGTACCTTCCACTACAACCCAATGTTCCGAACGATGGAAATGACGTTGTAGTGAAAGGCTATGTCCTGGATTAACCTCTATACT
>Ga0163179_10003718_pt1 | contig 10323 bp, 7 predicted proteins | sample AtlANTMetagenome_FD_109643 | JGI IMG/M metagenome (GOLD analysis project Ga0163179, IMG submission 109643) | Marine eukaryotic phytoplankton communities from the Atlantic Ocean - Atlantic ANT 2 Metagenome | ecosystem: Environmental > Aquatic > Marine > Oceanic | place: North Atlantic Ocean... | reverse complement strand
TGTAGACTCTTTATTTGCATGCCATTTCAATACGCGCCGGGTGGTAAATATAAGATTGGAGTCTAAGAATGGATCCTTTGTGACGAAAGAAAAAGATTTCCTCACATCTGATAGTATTGGATTTCACCCTACAGATATCCTAGAAGATGCCGATGGGTCTCTTTTATTGTTAGATACTGGGGGATGGCTTAGTTGGGGGTGCCCGTTTTCAAAGAGAGCTATGCCTGAAATTAAAGGGTCTATTTATCGTATTCAAAGAAAGGATATCTCCGTTCGGGATGACCCTAGAGGTTTGATGTTGTCATGGAATTCATTAAATGCCAAAGATCTAATTTATTTAATAAATGACTCAAGGCCGGCAGTTAGGGATAAAGCAGTTGAGACTATCATAGGCAGAGGTGAAGCTATCTTAGATTTAATGTCTAAATTAATCCTTGAATCATCTGATTCAATTTTTATAAAGCGTTGTCTTTGGGCAGTTTCAAGAATCAAAAGTAAAAGCAGTCTAACGATTCTTCAAAAAGCTTTGAAGGATTCGGATTCGGGTGTCCGTCAGGTAGCAGCTAGATCTTTGGGGCGTCTGAAGGATAAGACTTCGCTTGCGCCTTTGACAGAGCTTTTATCTGATACTAGCCAATCAGTTCGTGCGTCTGCCGCCACAGCAATAGGGCAATTAGATGATAAGAAGGCTTTATCATATTTATTTCGAAACTTGGATTCAAATGATCCTATTCACACGAAACATTCTTTTGTTTATGCTATTTCACAGATTGGTAACTCTGCGGAAGTTTCTTCATATTTGTCCGACAATAGATATCCGTATCGTCAACGAATTGCGCTGAAAGTTCTTGCTTCTTTGGGAAGTGAATTGGACTCAAAACAGGTTGTTCCATTATTGCAATCAGCTGACAGTAATGTTCGAGAGGAGGCACGGCGTTTGATTTCTAGTCGTAGGGAAATGAGAAAAGAAATTATTAAAATTTTCTCAAATATTGTTAAAGAAGAGGAGCAAGAATTGTCAGATGAAGAACTTATTGAAGGTATTATAATCGCTTATGCTCAAGATAGTGATTTTCAAGATATTTTGTTGAATATTTTGAATGATAAAGAAATAAAGACTGAAATAAAGATTCAGGTATTATCTTCTTTAAGTTTTCTAGACCGTTTTCCAGATCCGCTTCAATTAGCTATTCTTATTGGATTAAATCATTTTGAGCCTGATGTTCGGATGGAGGCACTAAATATTGCACGGAGATTCAATATTAAAGAAAATATTTTATCTAAGATAAAAATTATCGGTCAAGATTTGGATAAATCACAAAAGGAGCGTGCAAGCGCTATTCAAGTGCTAGTAAGACACCAAGGCCGTCTTTCAAGTGATTTATTTTTCTTTCTAGTTGATCTTCTTGAAAAGAAACAAACTCAAATTATCCTGAGGCGTCAAGCTGCACAATCTTTGGGCTCATTGCATCTTCATCTGCTTACTGATGGACAATCTGATGAGTTATTAAAGATAATATCCGAGGCTAGTCCCTACTATTTACCTGAAGTGATAAAACCTTTTACACGAGGACGTAAGCACACGGCATCTAAGGATCATGTCGTAAATAATGTGGATTGGAATCTTTTAGGAAATAGACTTTCTTTAGCGCTTGAAGGTAGCCCTGGCCTTAAAACGATTGGTAACAGTCAACGTCAAAAGATATTGAAAACTTTCTCTAGTCTTGATGGCAGTGCTACAAATAAGAATTTATTGAACGTAATGGGAAGCAGTCTTCAAAGTAAGAAGAAACAAGATGTTGAAATTGATTCATTAATAGGAATGCTAAATTTAGGTAATGCATCTCGTGGGCGAGTGTTGTTTCACGAAGAGAGAGTTTCTTGTAGTGCCTGCCATCGCGTTGGTGATCAGGGAGGTCAGCTAGGCCCTAACCTAAGTAAGATTTCAAAGATCAGACAACCGCGAGATTTGCTTGAGGCAATTCTTTATCCGAACTTGACGATAGTTAATGGCTATGAGTATTACACTTTGAGAACAACTGACGAAAAAACATTAGGGGGTATAATACAGCGAGAAAACAATACTACTGTCTACTTGAAAAATGCAAATATGCGTGATGTGAGAGTCCCAAGAGATAAGATTCATAGTATTAGTAATTCGTCGTTATCAATAATGCCATCAGGTTTTAGTCAAATTCTTTCGCAGCAGGAATTATTGGATATCGTTGCGTTTTTACAAACTTGTAGGTGAGAAATTAATTTTTAGGAAAGCAGCTTTTAATAACAATGAATAATACAAACAGTAGTGGCCGATTAGTTTCTCTAGACGCTTTAAGGGGTTTTACGATGTTTTGGATAATAGGGGGAGGCTCTTTGGCGGCTGCATTAAGCAAGCTAAGTTCAAATTCCTTTTTTCAAACTTTGGCTAATCAATTGGAGCATGCAGAATGGGAAGGGTTTAGATTTTACGATTTAATATTTCCAATGTTTGTTTTTATTGTTGGGGTCTCTACGGCTTTTTCAATCCCAAGAAGCATAGATAAAAAAGGCAAAAAAAATACAATAATGAAAATTATTATTAGGGCCTTATCACTCTATATAATTGGTCTTGTGTATTACGGTTGGGATCCAAAGGGGACTGGTGGTGATCAGTTGCGTTATGTGGGAGTTTTACAAAGAATTGCAATTTGTTATTTGGCTAGTGGTTTATTGTATTGTTTTTTGAATCTAAGAGGATTGTTGATTACTTTTGCATTATTATTAACAAGCTATTGGGTGGTCATGTGCTTTGTTCCTACTCCCGGCTTGGAAAAAGTTACCTTCGAAGAGGGTAAGAACCTTGCTAATTGGTTTGATGGGGAATATTTGCCGGGTCTCAAATGGTCTGGTAAATATGATCCAGAAGGTTTTTTAAGTACATTCCCTGCAATTGCTACCTGTTTGCTTGGAGTTTTAGTGGGAATTGTATTTAAGGATGAAAATAAAAATCCTAGTGAGAAATTGAAGTTGGTTTTTTCTTTTGGTGTTTTGCTAATAATTGCCGGTAGCATTTGGCATCTTCAGTTTCCTGTAATTAAGAAATTATGGACGAGTTCTTACGTTCTTGTAGCTGGGGGATGTAGCATGGTTCTTCTTGGTGTCTTTTATTATTTAATTGATATTAGAAACTTGAAAAAATGGTCAAATATATTTGTGTGGATTGGCATGAACTCAATTACAATTTATATTGCGTGGGCATTTGTTGGTTTTAATGAAATAGCGGAGCATATTGTTGGAAAGCCCGTTGAAAAATTTATTGATGGACTTACTTTTGAACACATGGGGAATCTTATAACATCCTTGATAAGTCTTTCACTTGCCGTGTTTTTATGCCGTTTCTTATATAAACATAAGATTTTTCTAAGATTGTAATAATTTTCTTAATCTATATTAGAGAAAATTATTTAGCTTTTTTAACGGCGTGTCCAACGAGTGGCCATAGCCACACTCCATTGATATTTTCGTGAGTGTTCGCGAATAAGAAAAGGGATATCCCATTTACCATTAAGCTCGAATGATGGATCTAGTATTTCCTGGATTTTATCGAGAGTTTGAAATGACTGATCGGATGATGTGCGGCCACCAAGCCATTCGGTTTTTGGGGTGTAATCCTCAAGCCATGTGCAGGGAGATGCGATGATGAGTTGACCTCCGGGGCAAATTAGCGAAGAGAGTTGCTCTAGGCACTTTTTAGGGCAGGGCAGTCGGTCAATTAGATTGATCATCGAAACAACGTTGAATACGCCAAGGCCTTTACGTAGAAACATGGCATCACCTTGCTCGAAGCTAACTCGTGAACGATCAATCTCGTTTGGTATTTTGGCGGTAGCTGATTGCCCAATTTCACCTTCTATTATAAAAGAGTAATCGATCTTCCCAGTTTTTTGTAGTTGTTTAGCTGCATTAATAAAGCCATCTGACAAGTCAATACCTATGGACTCGTCGCAATGTCGGGCTAGCTCGAAAGTTGAGCGACCCACTGCGCAACCGAGGTCGAGAGCCCTAGCATTGTTTGGTATTTGTTTGGCATCGATACATTCGGTAATACATCGTACGGGATAGTTAAGTGAATTTGAGGGGCCAAAGCCCCATGGGAGAACTTCATCGGCTTTACCGTAATGGAATAAAAGGTATTCAGATAAAGCTTTATTAGTTTCGTAAAAATCGTCGTGCATTAAATGGATTTGATATAAGTCAGCAAGTTGCTGGATTGCCGTCTTTTGCGTGTTTTGAAAGGTTCACCCTGTACGATTCCTCTGAGTTAGTTGTTACTTTTTTGTCTGTATCAGCTTTTTTAGGAACTCGGTTTTTGGTGTTTATTTTATTTAGCTGATGAAGCTTTTGGTTTGCTGTTCAGGTCAAAGGTTTCGTTTTTTGGGTTGATAATTTTCATGTCCTCCCGCTTTACAGCCCAAAGTAGTCCTCGAGCAACAAGCTTGAGATAACGAGAATCAGCCACTGTAACGTTGTTGTGCCCTATTGAAGTGCTAAATACTCGAGTGCCTTTGTAATTGTTCGTCCAAGCAACAACTGCCTTACGGTTCCCTTGAACACCTCGAGCCACGATTTTGGCTGAAGGGAGTATTTTTATGTTGTTGTAAAGTTCTTCCCGCTGGGTAGTCCAGTTTTGAATGCCTTTAGTTATAAATGGTACGTTGTTCTCAAATTTAATTTCTATTGGTTGTTGTGGGCCGTGGCCAGATGATTGTAGTCCAATATATTCAAACCATTTTGCATTGTCGGCTCCTGATTTGACCGGCTTACGAAAATCTCCAAAGCGGTATGAGTGCATTGCGCAATGCAAGTTCACTCCTGGTACTCCATTAGTGTGTGGCGACAGAACCCCTGCAATGATTTCTGGGTCTTTCATGTCAGCGGCGCATTCGTCATGTATTATGACATCATACCCTTTTGCATAATTGGCTTTACCAAAGATTGGAAGCGGAGGATTAGTGCTTTTGTCGTCTGAATGCGCATGATCAATAGTAATATTCAGTCGACGCTCAAGGCCTTGCTTTAGAATGTCTTTTTGTTTGGCATAGTCGTGGCAGCAGCCTCCTGTTACTAATAATGCCCGCAATGGCCTGTCGTAAGCTTGCAGATTCCAAGCCAAAATATTTAAGAACGTCAGAATGAATACTAGGCTTCGCATGCTTTGGGTAATCTTAAGTGCTTAGTGCGTCCCGAAGGTGCGCGGCAGGTTGATAATTTTCAAGCACAACGATCGTTTTATCATCGCGCTGCATTCGAACCTCACAGACAGTAATGTCAGGAGTTTTGCTTGGAGAAAACAGTATGTCATCGTGAGTTGCGTTTATAGGTTTAGCAAATTTATCAGGTGTAAGTGAGCCTCCGAGATGATCGCTTCGGCCTGTGGCTACATGCATTGTACCTAGAATTTTTTCATCTTGTATGTCTCGGCCCGAGACAGGTAGCTCCTGAGTACCAAAACCAAGTTCACCAAGTTCACCAGTTACAGGGTCGCTTTCGATTTTTTTATTATGTTCATCAATAGTTGATTGATTTCCGCGAATAAGTGACGAATTAATAATTTTTCCTTTTTCGACAGTTTGTAAACCAATAGTTCCATCCCCATATTGCATAATAAATTCACCTTCGCCTCCTGTAGGAACAAAGTAAACTTCACCGGCAGGTAAATTGGCAACATCTGGTTCGTTCACCAAACAAATGCCGTGGCTCTTTTGAGCTTCTTGTTGATCACAGTCGAGTTTGAGGGTGTAAATTTTATTTTCAACTTGGAAATCTATTTCGAAATGATCTGCGCGTGTAAGAGCTAAACGTAATTTCTCAGCGTCCTTACTGACTTCGTTGTAATCTACTGCTAGGCCACTTCTTAGGATAATGTCGTTAACGCCATGTAAAGTGGCGCCTCGAAAGCCAAATTGTTTTGCGAATGCAGTTAGGGGAGCTGTGGCGGAGTATGTTGATATGCACAATATAATATCATAGTTAGGATAAACATCGTTTTCTAGGCTTAATTCTGAGCCATCTGGAGCTATTGCTAAATCAGGCAGATCTAGGTTGCTGCCGCCTGTTTCCTTGTAAGCAAAAAAGTCTCCTCCAGTAAGTTTTAGTTCCCCCATTACGTTCTCGTGAAGGGCTTTATAAAAAGAATCATATGCATGTCTTTGAATAGAAAAGTTATCATTATTCAAGAAAGCCCAATCCTTAACTAAAGAAATTTCTGGAAGGTCGATTAGTATGCAGATTCTCTCATTCTCTTTAGGTCTGAATGTGTTTAAAAGGAGTCTGGATAGTGAAAAATCTGGAAATTTAGTTTCGATCATACGCTACGAAAAGTATCAATGTATGTTTTTTATGGCAAATTTTAGAAAAAAATAATTATTTTTTATCTAAGTTTACTTTTAGTTCTTTATTGGTAATTGTGGATTCAACGCCGTTCGTTGGCACTTTGGCTTTGGCAATCCATAGGAGTCCGTTAAGTACTGCTTTTCGATAATTGTCGTTACCCCAATTCACGTGTTTGTGGCCTCCTGTGAATCCAAAGCCTCGGCCTTCATTCTCACGAACGTATGACCACATCATTGTTTCTGAGCGACCTTTGTTTGTTTGTATATGTTTGTATGGCCCTTTTGGCCAGACGTAAGGGCCATTTCTAACCTTATCACTTGGGGTTGCAATTAGTAGCGGGGTTATTTTCCCTACGTTGTCATTGCGGAATCGCATGTTGAAATACCATTCGTCAACGACTTTAAATGGTTTTACCCCTCGAGTAATTGGATGCTTTGGGAAAGTCTTAAAATCTGGTGCCCACATAGGGTTTACAGAAAATGCGTGCTCATAGTAGCCGCCAATCCAGTTTTGCATGTACTTACCTGGATCTCCTTTTGGCACTTCTACTCCATAGTGAGCGCAACCAATCCCAATGCCCTTATTAGCTAAGTCATCAATTAGCTTCGCTCGGTTTTTTTGTATGGCTGGATGGCCCCCTCCACCATCAGCATATATCAAAACTGCATCAATATTATCAAAAGCAGAGTCCTCTTTAGGCCAGCCGTAATCGTGCACTTCTGCTAGAATGTTTTGTGTCTTATTAAGGCATTTTTGAAGCAGTAAAGCGCCTGCGCGAAATTCATGATCTCCTGGCCCGTGGCTAGGTTTGCCAGCAATCAGTAGTATCTTCTTGTTGGCCGCATAACTACTTCCAAAACTACTGACTATGAGAGAGGCTGCAAACAGTGAGACTCTTGCTAAGTAAAGCATTCAGAGAGAGAAAGCCATTTTGACGAAAAAATTAAGCTAAAAATCTCTTGGCCAACTAGATCAGGGCGAGTAGTTTCCCTGCCGGCTTAGCCGATTTATCAATGCTTTGGGGCTTTCTCATAATTCTTTTGGCGGGAGGTGTATTCCTAGTATCCATATTGACGGACGGTATGGAAATAGCCACCGTATATAAGCAGATGGGGTTTGGTGGAGCCGTAGGCTTGCTGGTTGGCATGGCCGTATTTGTCTATGTTGCTGGCTTGGTTTACGGCATGTCTACGCCCAATGGCAGGAAAACATTGTTAGGTTTAGGAGTTCTTACAATACTGCTTGGACTAGCCTGTATAATGTATTGGCCCGAGTTGAGGACTGTTTTGACGTTTCTCCCATCTAAAGAGGATGTGCCGGCTTTACCATTCATTGGTCTCCCTATCATTGGCACAGGGGCACTAATGTGTAAATTGGGTTCTTTAAAAGATTAGCTGTTTCGCGTGGGTGCATAATTCCCGTGAATTCCCTTAGCAAAGTATCTATTTCTCCAGTTTCAAGTCTTTACGTCCATGTGCCGTTTTGCGCCACCAAGTGTGAGTACTGTGCTTTTTACTCTGAAGCTTCTAATGGCGAGCAAATGTCTAGATATGTTGATGCCCTTATACTAGAGCTAGAGCTGGTGTCTGCGTCCTTAAAGCCTAGAACCGTTTTCTTTGGTGGTGGCACACCTTCGTTACTAAGTTTAGATAATTGGCGACGTATCATGAATGCCATGGAGCGTCTCGATTTACTTGGGGCAGAAGAGTGGACGGTTGAGTGTAATCCGGCCACGGTTTCTTCGGAGAAAGCAAATCTGTTTAGAAAGTTTGGAGTAAACCGTATATCCATGGGAGTTCAGTCTCTTGATGAAGATCTTTTAATACGTTTGGGTCGAATCCATTCGCGGGATATGGTCATGAAATCATTTAACCGATTAAGAGAAGCGGGATTTGACAATATCAATCTTGATCTAATGTTTGCTATTCCTGGTCAAACAATGGAAATCTGGAAGTCGACAATGGAAGAAGCAATCGCTCTAGGTAGTGAGCACTTGTCTTGTTACGAGGTGATTTATGAAGAGGATACTCCGCTTTTTGAGCAATTGCAGGCTGGAGAGTTTGAAGTAAATGAAGAGCTTTCATGTGATATGTATGAAGAGCTTATTGATACAGCAGCCTCGGCTGGATACATTCAATATGAGATAGCCAACTTTGCAAAAGATAAAGAAACTTATGCCTCTGAATTGCCCTCCTATGCTTGTAAGCATAATATAAACTACTGGCGCGGGGGCGAATGCCAAGCATTAGGCCCGAGTGCAAGTGGGTTTGTAGATGGGCGTCGCATTCGCAACATTTCTAATACTGAGAGATATTGCAAACAACTAGAACTTGGTCATCGTGCTCACGAGTCTGTAGAGCAGCTATCCCCTTTGGCTCTTGCTGGAGAGACTGCTGCATTTGGATTGCGCATGAATGCCGGTTGGGAGTTTGATTATTTTATGAAAGTAACAGGTTATGACCTTCGCACCGAATGGAAAGATGATATGCAGCGTTCAGTTGATTCCAATTGGGCTGTGAAAACGGAAGAAAGTTTTCGGCTTAATAGAGAAGGTCTTCGATTTGCTGATTTAGTAGCAGAGTGGTTCATTCGGCCAAATTTGTGAGGCCATGAGATTGATTGTGTTTTATGTTATGGTATTTCCTGATGGCCGGGTTCTTTAGTATTGTGCGTTTTCCGTCCGGCCATTGTACTTCAACTTCTTCAACCGACTTTGTTTGCTTGAGTCCAAAGTGTGCTATTGGTGCGTGTTGAGACCGATATGAGTCGCCGTTGACAATAAATCGCCATTGATCTTTTCCGTTAGCGCGGAGCCGGACTTTAGTGCCATTAAGAGATGGGCAAGATGTGCTTTGAGATAACCGAAAACCTACCCAATTATTTTCTCCTGGCCACAGGTTTCGGGCAATCAAAAGCCCCTGCGTTGTAGGTTCAGGCCAAACAGAGAAATGAGTAAAAATTAAGTCAAGACGCCCATCACCATCAATATCACCACTAACTACATTTCGTGAATCAATTTCGTGTGATGTGTTCATTAAAAAAGCTATATCGTCTAGATTTCTATTTTCACGGTTTAGTAATAAGCGATTTTTTTCATAACCTCCGTAAGAATAGCCAGCGCCATATAATCGACCAGAGATGCTTTGAAAATAAACCTCCATTGCTGGGTTAGAATTAGAATTCGCATGGTAAATATCATGGCACCAGAATTGTCTTTCATAGTCTTTAACTGATTTGCGGCTTTTATGTCCATTGGCAATATAAAGGTCTATGTCTCCATCATTATCTGCGTCGAATGAGGTGGCACCCCATGACCACCCGGTGTTGGCAGCTTTATCGCCCATAGGTCGCTGTTCAAATTTTTTGTCATTACCAAAGTAAAGTCTGTTTCCAAAAGTTAGATCATCAAGCTTATCATAGTAATGACGGTGAGTGGGTGGAGCGAGAGTCATAGAAAGTAATCGTTCTGCCGTCCATGAGTTCATTCCAATCATAATAAGATCCATTTTTCCGTTTGCATCGTAATCTCCAAAATTATGAGCCATGCCAAAGCCATAATGATTATCTATCAATTTCATAGTAGCGTCTTCGAAATTACCTAAGCCATCGTTAAGGTGGAGATCAGCACCTGAAAAATCACTAATTACTATAAGGTCTAAGTCATGATCGTTATCAAGATCAGCAAATGATGCGCTATATGATCGTCGATAGCGTTTAGCTTCTAGCCCAGCGGCTTTTGTACGGTCGCTAAGATTGCCACTGCCATCATTTATCAGAAGGTAGCCAGGGAATCCGTCATTGCTGTCGTGAATCGGGCTTGGCATTTGTCCCTTTACGTAAGGAAGCTTGTACTGAGAAAACCATAAATCAGCGTCACCATCATTATCGATGTCACCTGTAGTGACTACCATTGGGTCGAGCACTTTCTTTGGGGCTGACCAAATCAATCGT
>Ga0163179_10003717_pt1 | contig 10323 bp, 13 predicted proteins | sample AtlANTMetagenome_FD_109643 | JGI IMG/M metagenome (GOLD analysis project Ga0163179, IMG submission 109643) | Marine eukaryotic phytoplankton communities from the Atlantic Ocean - Atlantic ANT 2 Metagenome | ecosystem: Environmental > Aquatic > Marine > Oceanic | place: North Atlantic Ocean... | reverse complement strand
TCCTTCTGTATCCTTCTAAGGAAAGCGTAATGGATAATTTGAGTAAAGTATGCAAATGGATTTCTAGACTTCTCTGGATCAAAGTTATGTATGTACTGTACGCAATTTTCAATACCATCAGAGATCATATCATCTCTAAACATATAATTCACAAAGTTTGGCTTATATGATAAGTGTGTAGCAATCTTTAAAAAACACTCACCAAGATAGTTTGTAATACGAGGTTTGGGTAGATCATTCTCCTTTGCGTGAGCAACCTTTTCCCTATAAACAATTAGTGCTTCTAACAGTTGTTTGTTATTTACGTAGTGTTCTGATTTCTTTTTAGGCATAGCATTGTTGTTCCCGTCTTAACATATAGGTATTATAGCATACTTCTTGGGCTTGACAAGTTATCAAATTATACTTAGAATACCTTTGTAAGGGTTGATGGGCAATATCTAGCTTTCTTTTGTATTACTACTTTTAAATATATCTTCTAGTTTCTTTCTGGCCGATTCTACGCTAGATAGATATCCCATATCACTAGAGACATTAACTTTTCCTTGAGTATTTGGTGTATTAAACCTTACTGTCTCACTTTGAGACTCCTCAATGTATTTGTTGTAAATAGAAATTATTTTTTCATCTCTACTTTCAGATATAGTAACGACCTTATCATATTTTAAAACAAAAATATCATCATCAGCTAATTCTAACCAGGATTTAACTTTAACATAAGATGCTCCACCAGGATGGTTAATCATATTCATAATTACAGGATTATGAAGAATAAGACTAGGATTCTGATCACCACTTTCTTCATCAACACAAGTCAATGCTAGGATTTCTTCCCCTGATATTAATTTAATTATAGCGTAGAACTCTTCTCCCATTAGTTTTTCAGTGGTATGTTAACTATATCATAATTAAATTTTTCTTCGTTGTAGACTTTAATTCTTTCTATAAGATGGTTTAATGTGTAATTTTTTCTGGATTTATAACGAATATCATCAGCAATGTCATATAAAGTTGCTTTGGATTTATTATCTCCTTTTCTTAAGACTCTTCCAATTGACTGGAGATTCCTAATTCTAGACTTAGACGGAGAAGCAAAAATGACGTTGTGAAGGTTTTTAATATTAATACCTGTGGAGAATGTTCCATAAGACGCTACAATAATCGCATTATTTTCTCTTTCAGTGATATCACGAACTTGTTCTCTATCCTGGGTATCTACACCACCATGCACAAAGAACACATGGCGATTATCACTTGTATTATTATTTATCATTTCATATAATGGTTGTCCATGTCCTTCTACTCTAGCATAAAGAATCAATGTATTTCCTTTAAGATCAAGTGCTAAGTTTTTAATAAAGTTATTTCTACGTGTGTGTCCAATAATATACTTAACTTCTTCTTCAAATGTTTCAAATTTATTCGGTGGGTGTTTCAATAGAAGTACATTGATATCCAGTTTCGCCAAATGCCCCTTCTTCATTAACTCATCAGTTTTTATGATCTTATAGGAAGGTCCAAACAATCCCTCAAGAACCCATTTATGTGTTTGGGTTCCATCAAGAGTTCCTGTAAATCCGTAACGATATTTTGCATCAGAAAGTTTTGTCATTATAGATATAAGTGATTTACTTTTGAACTGGTGAGCTTCATCCCCAATAACCACAGAGAATCTCTCAAAATATTTTCGGGGAAGTTTGTAGATTGATTGCCACGTAGTGATGATGACTTGAGAGTCTGTCTCTCTTTCTTTTCCAGCGTATATCTTGTGACAAAATGAGCCTACATTCCAGCCATAGTCTTCAAAGTCTTTATACATCTGCTCTACTAGCGAAGTCGTCGGAACAACTATCAGAATATTTTCTCCTTTCTCTACAAAATAGCGAGAAATCCCATATATCATTAGGGACTTTCCAGAAGCAGTTGGGGATATTAACAACTTTCTATTATACCTTAGAGCGTCGTATATTGCTTCAATCTGATAATCTCTAGGTTTATGTCTTGATATTCCTTTAACGTAATCTGTTACACCTTGCTTTGAAATCATTTCATTGACTTCAAATGGGGGACCGTAATGTTTATTATCTAAAAATTCGTAAGTATAATTATGATCTCTACAGAATTGTATAACTTTATCTAATAAACCAACATATATTTCTCCTTTCTGGGTATTAAACAGTCTTATCTTACCGTCCCAAAATTTTTTCTTATAAGCAGGTGAGAACTTTGCTCCAGGTACTTCAAAAGTAAACTGATCTGCTAATTCATAATATACATGAGGTTCTGCTTTCACACACAGAAATACCTCATTTTTCTTTATAATAACCAAGTGTGACATGAATCTGTCTCATATGGTTTTATTTATCATCCAAATCCAGACTGAAATTTATGCCATTCTATAGCATTTTTTATTTGATAAGTTCTATTACTTAGTGCTCTGATTATTTCTTCTAGGAATTTTAAAGTAGCATCATAATATCTTATCTTCATATCTATCTTACTAAGCTTCTCATCTGCTTCTAAATGCCTCTGTATTGCGTCTTTTTCTCTAACCTTATACGGAAATGGTTCTTCAGCATAAACTTCTGCTGGTGCTTTACCAGTATAGAAATTATATCGTTCTAGTTTTATTTTACTATGCTGTTCTCTTGCACGTTCACGCATTAAAGTAATAGTATTATAGATTGTATAATACTTTGCGTGTAATTGTGGTGTTTTTAACGACTCATCATGTAGGTTATCAGGGTCAATGACAGCATCTCGCTCCCACATCTCCTGAATTTTATCAAGATTCATAAGGGTGTTCTATGATCTGGCTTTACTATATTATACACAGTATACTTGAAAGATGCCTCTGCTGTAAAGTAGTTGATATCTGTTTCTGTTGAATCAAACTCTAAAGAAGTTATTGATGTTGGAAATAAATCACTAAATTTTACAATAGCCATTGTTTGGAAATTAGAATTTAATATTCTAAGAGATCCATCACTGAACTGTTCGTTCATATCTCTTTGACTTTCCTCATCAGTAGTCTTATCAGTAAACTGTTGAGGAGTTTCTGGAAAACCAAGACCAGTCAACCAATTATGAATAGACATATAATTTTCTAGATTTTCATCAACTAAAAATCTAAGAGAGAAATCACCATATTGTAATTTCTCACCAGGAATATCAATATCCTTTAAATAACCAGGTTGTATTATAGTTCCAAGTACTATCTCTGGTATTCTAGCAGAATTTGAAAAGAATGATGCTTTTGGGAATTTAGCTAAGTCAAATTTAAATCCTACTGGTGCAAGGAAATTCCTATTCTGTATCTGATTTACAAAGGCAGACATTTATTAGTTCCAAAGTTTCTGTACTTTTGCTTCAAGGTCAAGAATTTTAGCATGATCAGATGAGTCACTACCACCACCAGATGATTTAAGTGCTTTAACCGCTTTTTCAAGAGCATCAAGTCTATCATTAACTTCTTTCTGTGTCTTACCAGTAGGAGTTGGATGTGCTTGTGCTTCTAATGCTTTAAGTCTTGCTTCTACTTCTACATCATACTTAGACATAGATGCTCCAGTTGAAGAGACAGATGCTTTTCCTTTTGCCATTTTAATAACCTCAAAATATTCTATATGTTTTATTTAGACAAGAAAAAAGACCCTCCCGAAGGAGAGTCTTTATAAGTGAGAAGATATAAACTTCTAATCACATTAGGTTGTTAACACGTACTCTTCTGTAGTATGCGTTAGCGTTGGCGTTAAGAGCACCTGAACCTTGAGTAGTTCCTTGTGCGAATGGGTTTGCTACGATTCCGTAACGAGTCTTAAAGCCAATTTTTGGCTGGAAGGTGTTCTCACCAACTGCACGAACCATCTGTAGAGGAACGTAAGGGCAATAGAACAGACCAGCATCGTAAGGTGAAGAACCTTTGTATCCAGCAACGTAGTACTGAGAAGCAGCAACGTTAGCAGCATAAGGGTCGATGTATACCTTGAACTTACCGCCAAGTACACCAGCAAATGTATTGCCTGTGTCATCAACGTTAAGGTTAGCGTTAAGAGCAGGAGTATAATCCAATACACCAGCCATAGTTAGAGCACTTGCAACGTCTGCAGAGCAGAGGATTACATTACCCTTCCCACGACGAGTCTCTTGGGCGATTGCGTTAGCATCACGCTCAATTTGGAAGATTAGACCCTTGAATTTCTCAACTGACCACCTACCATTACTATCAACGTCTAGGTCGAAAGTACCAGCAGATGCTGTATTTGCTTGAGCACCAGACTTAGCAGTTCTGTAGATAGTTCTGATAACTTCACGGTTAATTTCAGCAAGAATCTCTGTAGAGAGAATATTTGCTAATTCCGCTTCAGCATTCAGACCATGAATTGCTTTCAAGTCTTGAGCGAGCTCTAGTGAGTACTCAGCTTTTAACGCACGAGACTTAGCGGTAACTGTGACCTTCTCGATTGAGAATGCCATCTGGTTGAAGTTATCACCAGAAGTACCTAAATCTTCAGCGTCGTCGGTACGCATACCTTGACCGACTGTGTACTGAGTTGCGGTCTGTGAACCCTCTGGGTTAAGAAGACCTGGGTTTGTTCCCTGTTGTAGGGTAGAACCGATACCAACTGAAGCACCAGTCATGCCGTTGGTAACGTCGAAGCCTTCATTCTGGCCAGAGAAGGCTGAATCTGCTTCGTCGAAGAATGCTTCAGTTCCACTGTTAGAAGTGTAACGTGAACGCATTGCGAAAATAAGTCCTGTTGGTCCGTTCATTGGTTGAACACCAGCAAGGTCATAAGCGACCAAGTTAGGCATTGAACGACGGATTAAGCTAATCAGAACGGGGTCGAAACCTGCGGTTGGACCTGTTGCTGTAGCACTTGCACTGAAACCAGCATTAGAGCCAGATGCAGTACTGTTTGTTGGTGTCTCAGAAAGGAATTCTCTTTCTTCCTTAATAGACTGTTCTTGGTTCTCTAGAAGAACTGCGGTGACCATTCTACGATGACTGTCCTTAATAGGATCAAGACCTTCGTAGTCTAGTAATGGTGCCCACTTTTCCTGCAGAGACTCCTGATTAATAGGGGCTTGCATTTTACCTTTTTTAAAAGATTTGGGTTTGAAATTTATGATTTAAAAATCATTTCTTGGAAACTTTACTCAAAGTCTGAAGATATCTGTCCATAGAAGCACTAGGTGCGTTCTGATAGGCGGTAGATTCTTTTTCTTCAGATAAGTTCTCTGATTCGTCTCTCTGGATGCCAGCATTCTCAGGGAAATATGACTTCCGAAGAGTAACTAGTTTCTCACGATAGGATTCTTCACTTTCAAACTCAACGTTTTCTGCAAGAGATGCGAACTTGTCCTTTTGACTAAGGGCAAGACCTTCAGCTACATCAGCAAATATTACATCTGCAGATGATTCAGCTAATCTCTTATTGAGCGAAACATTTTTCTCTATTTGCTCATTGAGTTTTGCTTCCATTTCATCAAGTTTATCTACCATGCTCTCGATAACATTGTATTTTTCTTCAGGGATAGTTACATAATGTTCTTCAAAAAGACTCTTCATTCCTTCTAGGAATGATTCTGTCATTTCGGTCTTAAGACCATGCTCAACTGCGAGTTGATTTTCAGCAACCCACTCGTCGGCAACATATTCTAAGTATGAATCAACACGCTCTGTTAATTCATTTTTGATTGAAGCAACTTGCTCAACCAAATTCTCTTCATGCTCAGCCTTAACTTGCTCTTTCATTTCAGCAACTTTAGACTTGATAGCAGTTTCAAAAATAGTACGTGCTTTATCTTGATTTTCTTCAGATAATTCAAGACCAGCAACAAGAGCATTGAGATCTTCTTCGACATCAATCTTCTCTTCTACTACTTCTGCTTCAGTAGTTTCTTCTTCAGCAACTACTTCTTCCGTTGATGTTTCTTCTTCTGAAACAACTGTTTCTTCTTCCTTAGCAGGCTCTTCAGCAACAACCTCTTGGTCTGCTTCTAATTCTACTTGGTCTCCAGCGTTTTGAAGTGAAGCACCTGGCTTAACATCTCCAGACTTTTCAGCAGACTTAGCACCTTTGTTTACAACATCCTTAACTGTTTTAAGGGTTGCTCCAGGTGTTTTTAGTTTTGCTGAATCGTCATCAGGCTTATAGTTCTCAGGAGTAGGACCACCAAGGTCTTCTACTGAGCCACCATTACCAGGGGTAATACCAGCTACCTTTTCTTGAGGCATTGCTGGTTTAGCACCCTTGGTTACTACGTTTTCTTCGATGTTTTCCATGTCTTGTAAATCTGTACCAACGGACATTTTTGTTATGATTAGTTAATTAATCTGTATTTATTTATAGATCTTAAAGATTTGATAGAAAATTGTTGAACAGTTCCAACTTCCTTTCATCTAGTCTTTTTTGATCGACAAGAGTATTAATTCTCTTTTGTGTTCTTTCTGCGAGTTGTTCACGAAGACTTCCACCTTCCCAAATCCACTCTTTACCTTCCATAATTCCTGAAACAAATGCATCAGGTGCAGATGGATCTGCAACAATATCAGCAGCAGTTGCTAACATAAAGTCTTCACCAACTACTTTGTAACCTTCATTACTAGTTTGAAGTGATCCAACACCACGAGATGAAACTCCAAGTGTTACACCTTCACCAATAAGAGATTTTGCAATCTTACCCATAGGTGTATCAAGTAGTTGTGCCTTACCCATATAATTATTTCCTTCTCTACGAAGTTGTGTAATTTTATGAGAAACACGATCTAAGTTTACAGTAGGACCATCTGGATGTCCAAGTTCACCAAGAGCACGACCCTTATTAATAAAAGATTCGCTATAGCGACCAACTTCACGATTAAGAGTTTCTATGGGATACATACGACCATTACGGTTCTTTATATTTCCTTGTAAGAAAACACCCTCAATGTACATTTTCTTGTTGGCACCTTTTCCTTCGGTGACAAACTTAACATTAGATACTTCTTCTGTAATTAGTTTCATTTTTCTTAGTTACTATATCCTATTGCAGAAGCTTTAACTCCAGCATTTGCAGCGAACACACCTTGAAGTGGTTCTTTTTCCAATTCAACTGAGTCACCACCTGCTAAAGTGAATGAACCAACGACTGATCCACCAACTGATGCTACTAGTGTAACTAGATGTGCATTGGCAGTAGTATTCACAACACGAACTAATCGTGCATTACTAAAGATTTTCGCAGCACCAGTATTAGCACCTAGTGCCTCTTCTGCACTTTTTATTAAAAGTCTAGCCATCTTCTTGTGATTCCTCTTCGGGTTCTACTTCACCGTCAAACATAGAGTTTGCGACTGAAGAACGAATTTTTTCGATCTTATCAGATGCTTTAGTGTACAACATATCTTTGATTTTTTCTGTTGTATCTGCAGCAGAACTATCAGTTGCAATCAAATCGACAACATTATCCATGAAATTTAAGTATAGTTATATATTTTATTTATATCTCGGCCAATTTGGTCAAAATTTAGAAGGATTAAAATCAATATTACCAGCAACAATTAATCGTTGTTCATCAGTTGGTATTGTTTCATGCCATGCCCAAGAAGGAAAACAAATCATATCACCATTACTCTGTTCATCAGGAACTAGTGTATTACCCTTAGTATCTGTAAATCTAAAGCATTTTTTCTCTGGTACATCTAAAAAATGAACCCAAGATAAATCTGATGGAAGATGGTTATGTTCTCCAATATAATCACCCTTATTATATAATTGTGCCCAAAATTTATATCTGTACGTTGCTTTATGAAACATCCCAACACTCTTTACCAAGTTTTCTACAATAACATTATATCGTTCATTGATAAAAGAAGTTGGGTATACTTCTTTATCTTTCATATGATAAGAGGTTCTATGATTACTACGTACTTCAATCTCCGATAAATTTAATCTCAATTTTTCAATTGATTCATCGTAGAGTTTAATATTATCATAAAGCCAATAAGGTGGCTTAAACACTATAATTCAGCTAATTTAGTATCTTTCTTTAATTGATCGTAAGTTGTACCACCATCTAATGGTTGATCCATTGGATCACCCATCGCCATTACATCCTCTTCAGTTCCAGGTGGTAATGGTTCTCCAGTTATTGGATCAATAGCATCTGGATCTGGTATAGTTCCATCTTTAATTTCTTTCTCAATTTGCTTATCAAGTTCTTTCATTTCTTGACTACTTTGTCTAAGAACTTTTGTTCTTACCCATTCTTGAGAATAATATCTACCAATGTATGGTTCTATTGTTGCAAGAGTTCCTAGTCTTTCATTTAATAATTCAGACTCTTTAAGTTCAGCAAACTGATTGTCATATAAGAAATCATATTGAATATGATCACTTAACTGTTCCCAATCTTCTGGAGCAATAATATTTTTAAGAATTAATTGAGTTTTTAAAAGATTACTAAACAAATTAGCAAATCTCTTTCTTAAACGTCCTACAAACTTAGCAAATTTAAGTTCATCTCTTAAGATTTCTGAAGATCTACCTAAATTAAATCCACCATCATTAGCAATTCTAGATTCTGGAACACCTAATGATCTGTATAATTTCTTCTGGAAATATTCAATATCAGAAAGTTCTCCTAAGTTTTGTCCACCAGGAAGTGTTGTAATTTCTGTTCCTCTACCACCTTCTCTACGTGGTAACCAGAAATCTTCCATCATAGACATGAACTTACGATCATCTCTAATTTCACCAGTTCCTGCATCATAAACTAACTTATTCCTATAGCGAGACATTACCTCTTTAAGATATTGTTCTGCCTTAACTTTAGGTAAATTTCCTACATCAATATAGAAAATTCTTCTTTCTGGTGCTCTTGATAATCTGTAGATAACAAGACTATCTTCAACCATTCTAAGTTGGTTAAGAGACTTAATTGCTTTATGAAGATATGAAAGACAAGTTCCTTTATTTCTATCAAATAATCCTGAAGTTACATAACAAATAGAATCTTTTGCAATTTTTACTGATCCTTTACCACCAGCAGCACTTCCTGCAGAGAACATCTGTGTTGGAAAGTTTGGTTTTGGTGTATAAAGATAATACTCATCTATCTCTGGATAGACTGCTTTTTTAAGATCTTGTCCATTATTGGACATATTATATTCATTTTGATTTTTCTTCTTTTCTTGCCTGATGAATTTCATTTTCATCGGGTCAATATATCTTACTTCTTGAATACCGTCCTGTGGTCTTTTGGTATCAATTACTTTCATATAATATAATCTACCATCTACATACCAGTTTCTAAAGATTTCATGGGCTTTTTTATCAAAGTCCATCATTTCTTTGAGACCTTTAAATTCTGCTCTAATAGCATCTTTTAAAGTATCACTAGCATTAACATTAGATAATTCTATTTCTATAGGAGAATCATATAGATCACTAACTAAAGCTTCATTAACAACATCCTCCACCGCAGAATCTGCTTCTGGATGAAGTACCATTTCACGATATCTTTTAATAAGATCGTATTCTGTTCTATAAACACCCTCTATATCAACATACTGACCATAAAAACCACTCGCAATGTAATTGTCTACTCCGTCCTCATTAGTTTGAGGGACGGGAGCAACTACAGAGGGTGGTTTCTTCTGGCTATCGTCAATCGAGAATCCAAAAAGTCTTGGCATAGTATAAACTGTTTCCTATATTATAGCACTATTTATTAATTTATGCTCTCCCCTCCAGCGTTAGCACCGACACCTTTAAGTGATTCGTAGTAAAGAACTTGTAGTTCTACTGTGAATTCTTCGATGGTATCTGTTGTTTCGTAAGAAAGATCCATCTGACTTAGGTTAGTTGGGAACACATCAAAGAACTTATATGTTCTAAGAGTTGAACCATCACGGTCTAGCTGGTGAATAAATGCATCCTGCTGATAATCTGCTGGATTATTAAATCCAGTAGCATCAGAAAGTCTGTTGATAACGTTCATCCACTTTTCAAAAGCAGAACGAATGGAGAAATCAGTATCGTTAATAACGGTAACTGTCCATGTATCAAAGGTTCTATCTCCAGCAATCTTCAGGATTCTTCCCCTGAAGTTTACATCGATTGGAGTGATATTGGAAGCAGGAAGTGCTGCTGCCTTTACCAAGAACCTAGATTTTTCTTTTACATCATTGTCGATTGCTATCGAATCTGGAAAAGCAAGTTCTACCTCAAATAGATTGGGTCTTGCACCACCACCGATTAACTTACTTTTAAAGTCGGTAATCTTTCTTAGTGGCGGTCTGTTAAGTTGGGTTGCCATTTGTTTTTTATACCTCTA
>Ga0163179_10003713_pt1 | contig 10329 bp, 6 predicted proteins | sample AtlANTMetagenome_FD_109643 | JGI IMG/M metagenome (GOLD analysis project Ga0163179, IMG submission 109643) | Marine eukaryotic phytoplankton communities from the Atlantic Ocean - Atlantic ANT 2 Metagenome | ecosystem: Environmental > Aquatic > Marine > Oceanic | place: North Atlantic Ocean... | reverse complement strand
TTTTGCTTTTAGATATTCATAAGCATAGTCTGAATTTACAACTTTCATACCAGACCTAGTTAGACCAGATTGTATTTTACCTTTTGGAGGTATACCGAATATTTTATTTACAACAGAAGATTTGCCAGATGCAGGACCACCAGCTAAAAATACAGCTTTGAATGCATACTTATTTTGAACAGCTTCTGTTAAAGGTTCTTTAATCTTTTCACCATCTGGAGATGCTTGAGGTATTTCTAAGAATTCTAACCAATCTAAAAAATCAAACCCAACTTGAGTTGCTATGGGCGTAATTCTTTTTTTCCATTTTTTATAAGCAGTAGTATTTTTATAATCTTTTCCACTTGCAGCTGTTGTAGCACCAGGAACTCCAGAAGGATAGAATGTTGGTATATTTGTATTAGTAGTTGAAAAGTCTCCTTTTGCACCAGGAGATAATAAAAAGTCTATAACTTGAAAGCCTAATTTTTTTGCTATATTTATAGTACTCTTTTTATAATCATTAAAGTTTCTATAAAACGTTGTGGGACCGTCATCTACTTCTGCTCCATTTGTTGAAGTAGCAGATGCTTCTAATAAAGTCTTTATTCGGCCTGATACAATAAAATCTTCTATTGTATCTACATCAACGTACTCATAGAGTAAATTCTTTGCTAACCAATCTGCTAGTTTCATATTGACTTTTTCAACTCTAATTCTTTTTTAATCCAATTCTTTGCAACAGGGTTTTTAATAGGTTTATTAACGAATTTTGAAGCAGACCTCTTTACTACAGATGGAAATTCTTGATAAGAAGAATTATCAACTATTAGCATATTACTTGCTCCAAACAAACCTTGAAATTTACCCATATTATCTTGTACTGCATGCCAAGATTTCTTTAATATATCTAAAGGAACTTTCCTTGGTCTTTTATCATTTCTTTCTATTGCTACTTTTAATGTAGTATTTACAAATATCATAAAGCAATCATAACCGTGATTTTGTAATTCTCTTTTCATATTTGCAATTTTAGAATAATCTTTTCCCGTTCCATCTATTAACATACCAAGTTTTCCATTTATATAACTATGCATTCTTTTTACAGTTACACGTTTTGCTTGATTTCTTAATTCCATTGCTTTTGCATATTCATCTGCGCTTAAAGATTTTATATCTTGTGATAAACCTGCCTTATCTAAATAATTTTCAAAAGCTGAATCTGAATTTACACCTTTCAAACCTTTTGCAGAAACATATGGCATTTTTTCAGGCATACCAAACAATGTTGAAGCCGTATAAGATTTTCCACTACCAGGACCCCAGCAGTAAATACTGCTTTGAATATACCTGGGTCGTATACACCTTCTTTTAATATGTTTGTTAGTTTAATCATTATATTATAAATATCTTGTTGGTCTATAATTGTGTCAGATAAAGTGCTGCACCATATACTATCTGTTTATTTTTAACTTTTACAGTTATTGTACAAGAATTACCTGGAACATCTCCTTTGAAGAAACCGGCAACTGGAGTCCAGTCGTACATATGAACTGCCCAACCTTCTGGTGAGAATTCATCTGGGCAAACTTTACTTGCTTGTTCGTCTATTCTTAATGTTTTGCTACAAAAGTTTCCGCTGTAGACGTAATAGGGTAAAGAAGCTCCATTATCAATAACTACTCCCCTTGTTACTTGCCATCCAGCTGGTATTATATATGATACAGTTGCATTAAAGTCTTTACCAGCTTCTAAACCAAGAGGGCTCCATGCAGCAAATTGCGGTCTATCTGCCTGAAATGCTGTATGAGGAATGAACATAAATACCCCTATAGTATCACCCCAACCTTGCGTTCCAGCTACAGCATAGTTAGCATAACCAAGGTGACCAAAGTAACTAGCGTTCATTCCGTGAGTAAAAACTCTCTTTGTGGATGGGTCTAGGTATAAGTCACCTGCAATATCTATTTCCGGCGTTGTATCTAAATTGAAAGTTAACCTTGTAGTTCCATTATCCTTCATTTAAATTTGGTCACCGGCGGCATCTAATGTAATATCAGCAGCTGAATCTAATGTTATAGAAGAACCTTCTAATTCTGTACCAACAAATTTAGTTTGGGCTGTTATTGTAGAACCGCTTATATTACCACTTGCACTTACATCACTTGCACTTACATCACCAGTTGCGTGTACTAAAGGTGTATTAAATTTCGAATTAACATCTGAATTGACTATTAAGTAATCGTCAGATTCAATTGTTATTGCATTTGTAGAACCAACTATTGTTTGACTCGAATCAACAAAGTGTACACCCTTAGCTGAATCAAATGTGATATTTCCTGTGCTTGTACCATCGCCCTTGTTTTGTAGTGTACCAATTAAGTTTCCACTTGAGCTTATATCACCAGAAGCTGTTATAGTACCACCGCCATTTCCAGAACCACTAGCATAAATATGACCAGAAAATGATACGTGACTTGCGCTCATATGAATATTTTTACCTTCTAAGGTAGTGTCAACTAAAGTGTTTGCTACGAAAGTCCTATTGCTAATTGCGTCGTAAGTTGCAAAAGTTTTACCTTGCATATCGTATCTAAGACCTTGAATTCTACTTCCACTTATATCACCTGATGCTGTTATTGAACCATGCATTAACCTTATATTTGTACTACCAGTTGAAACCCCTATATCAGAAGCTTTTAATCTGGCTGTTGGAATATTTGTACCTTTTATAGTTAATTCGTCATTTGCTGTAAAGGAAAGTTCACCCTTCTTTGTTCCATTGTGTCTAAATTCTATACTTCCAGTAGAAGTAATAATGTGAGCAAATGAACCAGTTGAAGTTTGAGAACCACTTATACTTCCAGTTATAATTAAATCTCCAGACATGGAAATAGACCCACTATGAATAGTAACATCAGAACCTTTTGTTTTAATACCCCCTTCAACTACTAAGTATCTTTCGCCAGGATTAACTCTTAGGAAACCAGTTGTATGAAGGTCTTCACAAGTTGCTTCGGAATTATTTGAATCTACAAAAGCTAAATAATATTCTGCAGCTGTTTCAGTATTTACAGTTTTTATTTTATCTGCACAATCAGCAGAAGTTGCATTTGCAACTGACGTTACTGTTACATCTTTATTTGTTCCATCTTGTAGTGTTAACCTTACTACATTGTTTGTTCCACCATTAGTAAAGTCTTTAACTATATTTGAACCAGATATAATAGAACCAGATATCATTCCAGAAGAAGAAATATTAGGAACAGTTAATATATTTGCATCTGTATTATATTTTAGTTCAGAGTCTTCATGAAGAGTTCTATAGCCAGCTCCAGGATTTGTTATAAACGGTATATAAGTTTCCGTATCTCCAGATTCTAAATTGTTAACATATGTTTGTGAAGCATAGGTAGCATGAGAAGATGTTCCTTGTATATTTATTCCAGTTGGTTTATCTTCTACTACTATATGAGAAAAAGACCCAGTTCCACTTGCACTTATATTACCTGAGGCTGTTATATGAGTTGTTGATTCTTTTCCTAATTCAATTGTAGAACCTGATATTACAGTTCCTGCTCCTTGTCTCCCAAAATGGTATTTAGTACTATCAATATAAACAACTTTTACTCCATCTAATTTATATCCTATACCACTTGTAGTTGCATCATAATAATCTGCTACTATATTACCACTTGCACTTATATTGCCAGATGCTGTTATGTTGCTAGTTATAGAGCCTGTAATGGATAAACTACCAGTTAGTTGGTGAATATCATCGTCGCTGTTTCCGAAAACCGTAGAACCAGAAGTGACAGTGGTTACACTTTCTGAAACAACATAAGATTGTGCATGCAATGTACCAGAAACGTGTACATCATTTCCATCGAAAGTAATAGGCTGTCTACTACCAGTCCCATCATAAATGGAACCCGTCGAGTCTACTGTTAATAACCTATTAAAAGTAGATGATATATTAGAGCCTGATAAATTTGGCAAACTCATAACCTACTCCTATTTACGTTTTTCTAAAACTTTAACTACCTTTTCTATTATAGCTGGTCTGTGTTCAGTTTTGATAGGATTATCTTGTATATATTCTGCAACTATATTATTTAACTTGTTTCTTTTTACTTTCAAGTTCTTTAAGTTTATACTTTCTTTTATTAAAAGTTTTAATAAATTTATTACATGTTCCTTTTCTGTTATAGTCGGTTCGGTTTGTGAAATAACTTTTACAGATGTTTTCTTTTCGCTAATAACTTTTTCATTCGATTGAGATTTTATTTCTACAGTTACTTTCTTAGATTGTTCTACTTCGAAATCAGATTCCCATGGTACAAAATAAACATCTTCTGCAATTACTTCTAATTTTATAGTACCTTTAGTATCTTCTTCAATTAAACCTTTTAATCTTTTTACTGGTATTGAAACAACTCCGTCCCCATTTATTTTTCCATGGAACATTAAGTCAAAATCTTGAGATTCAACTACTAATCTTGCTTTTGCATCTTTTACAGAAGCACCTTCTAATTGTATCTTTGCTTCAAATTTTTCAATTTTGTCTGTGTACAATTTATATGCCATTATTTATTCTCCTTATATGGAAACATTTTATTGAGCGTTTCTTTTCTTTCGTTACAACCACAGTCATTACCAAAAGTTTTAGTCACAATCTTTTTAATACCAGTTGCTTCTGTTATTTTTTCGATTGTGTCACCTAATCCTTTTGATTTTATATTGTTACTTTGATTTGCGATTTTAATTCCTCAACTATTATTTTAATATCTTCTGCATAAGCTTGTATATTATCAATGCATTTTTCTTCATCGTATACTTTGATATTTTTTCTTAACATTACAAGTTTTATACATTTTTTCTTTTTATCCTGTGACAGTTGTTCTAAAGCTTCAGGAGAAGTACCAGCATTTGCAAGTTCTTTTACTAAAAATACTTCTTCCCAAGTATAGTGCTCATGACCGGTGTAGTTCAAATAAGGAGAATTACCTTTTGCATCATCCCATTTATCATCTACTTCTTCCCATTTTAACCACTTATCAATCGCTGTTGCCATATATAAATATCACCTAAATCTTTTTTAATTGCTTTTACTTATTCTCTAATGCTACTATTCTAGCTTTCAAATCTTCAATAATAACTTGCTGCTCTTTAATTGCTTCTACAAAGTGACCAGCTAAATGTTCATATTGCATAGATTTCATATTATCTATTAAAGGAATCATTTTTTCACCTTCAGATGTTACTTGAGCATTTTCTGCTGTATCAGGAGATGTAGCTATTAGTTCTGGTATTACTTTTTCTACTTCTTGTGCAATTAAACCAAAATCCTTTGTACCAGCATCAAAAGACGATGAAGCGTTCCATTCGTATGAAACCCCTCTTAGTTTTTTAATTGTATCTAAAGAGCCAGTAATAGTTTGAATGTTATCTTTTAATCTTTCATCAGATGTTACGGTTGAACCGTTGGAAGTAGCTACACCAGTTTGTGAAAATTTGAAAGATGGCCAAGAGCCTGCTCCAGCAGGATTGTATTGTTGAATTAACCAATCGTTACTGGAAGCATTATATCCAACATAGCATCTTTGGTCTGTAGTAGCATCATCGTCCATCCATTTAATATATCCAACATATTCTCCATCAATACTAATTATCATTGCATCTCTATTTGCACCAGTTGCAACCTTAAGAATTCTAATTTGACCAGAATCGTGACTATTTATTATTATATCTTTATCATTAGCTAATTCCATATCTCCACCAAACCAACTTTGACCATTTGACATATTAAACTTAATGTATTCTGTACCATTTGCAACCCAGGAATATGTATGACCAGTTCCTATACCGGCCAATGAATGGTGACCAGAATAATAATAGGCAGTTCCATATAAATTACCCATGTCCCCCTCTTCTGAACCGGCACTATAGTCTGGTTGATATGCTGCACCTATAGACCAAATACTTTGAAGCCTATAAGAATTATACGTTCCACAAACACCAGCTCGACCAGTTCTTATTAGACCAACTTGATGAGCAGAATCTGTACCAGGATTGGCATCTAATACAATATAATTATCATCAGCTGTATCATGTTGACCTTTTTGTAAGGCAAGACATTGATAAAAATCAGTTGCCCAGCTTGGTGAATGCCAAGCACTTATCATTAACTTATCGGGTTTGGTTTTATCCATCCCAATACTCCAATCATAAGTATCATTGACATTAAATGCAATACCAGCGTCTCCTCCTCCAATATTCCTGCAAAGTATATTAGGCCCATGACTGGTTACTGTACTGTTTAAGTCTATTGAAAGGTGAGGTGAATTTTTTGCATTCGTATCATACAAGTAAACTTGATTTGTAAAATATTGTTTTGCAACGTTATCTGATGACTCTACCAGTATAGGGGTCCCTTGATTGTTTTCAAATACATATCTATGTCCCTCTGTCATTGCTACATTATCACTCATAATTTTCTCCTTTTATCTTTCTAGGTTCTGGTTATAGTTTGAACTATAAACTGAAGCTGTTGCAAAACCTGAAACGGTTGTTGCTATATCTAATATAATTTCTGATGAAGATGATACTCCCATCTCTGTTGTTACAAAGCCGTATAACTCGCCAGGGTCTGTAGCTAGAATCATATGTAAACATCTTTCTCCCCCTCCAGAACCATCGAATACTAAGTAATTTTTAGTGTTACTATGCGATTGACTTCTATATGATGATAGGTTACCCGCTGTTACTGTTACAACTTTGGCTGCAAAATTTGTTGCTATACATGAACCTGATAATATTATATCCGATGCTGTTATTTGCCCATTAGATTTTAATATAGTTCCTAGTCCATTAGAGCCTCCAAGCGTTATAGTTCCAGCATTTAAGTCTAATTCTGAGCCAGCATCAGTTGCCCAGTTTGTTGAAATTATTCTACCAGTTGAAATATTGCCACCATCAATAACTGTTGGTGAAACCCCTGCCGGTAAAACTTCTATTTTATCTATATGAAAAGTCTTTTCATGCCTTAATGCCCAAACCCCTACATCAACTATTTCTGAAGTTCCCTTGTTACCTTGTCCTGAAGTATCATATTCACAAAGTGACCCAGATAGATTAGGGAATGCATAGATTTTCCAGTGTGCTCCACCATCTGCATGCAGTTTACTAGTTATTCTATACTTTTTATTGGTCTCTACCAAGCTTGAACCATTACCAACTGTGTCCCATACTCCTAAACCGTGTTCTTCAGCATATACATATAAATCATCTGCTGTAAAATAAGCTGCTTCAGAGTTAGCTACGTAGCTAGCAACTGATGCTGTTGCATTTCCCCATCCAACCATCATTCTTGGTGAAGATTGACCACCAGTTACATCTGAAATAGTTATATCTATAACCATAGTTGGTTCATCTTTTCTATTAAACTGGTCTTTACTTCTTATACTTGCATCCCAACTAGCTCCCGTATTTGAAGAGCTCATATAAAGAATACCGTGTTCTTGCATAGCTCTTGTATTACTACCAGATATATTCCATTGTAAACTAATATCAGATGCTGCTAATGTTGAACCAGAAGCTCCTCCGAAGTTTGCTACAAAACCACTACCTGGAGAGTTTTGAACTTGTATTTTTCCAGATACATTTAATTGCTCGTTTGATGCATCCCAAACTAAATACCCATTTGAACCAGTTAAGTAAAAATCTCCAGAAGAAGACATTAAAGTAGTAAACTTATTAGAATCGTAAAAGCCTAAATCGTTAGAAGTTATATACAGCCCTTGACCGGATGGTGCACCCGTTATATCTATTAAACCATTTGCATCATTAGGAATTGCAGCTACTTCATTTAACAATGAACCAGTAGTTGTATTAACAGAACCACTGAAAGTATGTAAAGCTGCTGTCTGAGCCATTAGTGAAGCTGTTGCCGACCCAAAGGAGGCTGTTGCTGTATTTATAGAAGATACAGAAGCATTTAATGAAGCTGTTGCTGCTCCAAAAGAAGCTGTTGCAGAATATATTGAACCTGTGGCAGAATTTAGAGATGCAGTTGCAGCCATTAAAGAACCCGTAGTAGAATTCAATGAACCGGTAGTAGAATTTATTGAAGAAGTTGCAGCGGATAAATTACTTAAATGAGTTCCAGCTGTTCCTCCTGTAATATTCATTGCTCCATCTACAGTTAAAGTAGTTGTTGCAGGGTCCCAATGTAATTTTGGTGAAGAGCTTCCCCCAAGTCTTAATTCAGAAGTATTCAAATTAAATTCTGAACCTACCGTTGTACTCCAATTTGTAGATTGTATTTTACCAGTAGTTATACCATCACCAGATATTTTTGTACCAGCATTACCTCTTGGTGTAGACCATAAAGCATGTACTTCTAATTCTGATAATACTCTGTCTGAACCACTGTAATATCTTATTTCTGCATATGAACCAGATATATTATCAGCATTATAATGTGATAGTGATGAAGCGTGTTCAGAATTACAAGCAATGTTTACTGACCTACCAGCATTACCATCTGGGTCTGCTGGACTGGATAAAGATTTTGACGTATGTATTAAAGTAGAATCTGGTTTGTAAATATACAAATGAGACATATTGTTTTGATAATCATAAGTCATAGCTATGAAATGCCAAGAACCAGTAATAACTGCATCAGTAATTGTTGTGTATGCACCAGCACTATAATACCAGTTTATATCTGATGCTCCGTTTGAATCATAGGGGTCTGTTGTTGCATTTGGGTAAACTAATCCCCAGTGGTCAGATAAATCTCTTGTAATAATTCTACCATCTGCATCTGGTAGGTCAGCGTCTGCAGGTTTGAACCAAAGAGTATAAGATTGATATACGTCATTATTTATATCGGTATTTTCTAATAACATCATTCCCTGTGAATCACCAAATTCTGCAGCATGACCTCCATCTGGCCCTGGTACTAATTTTAGTACTGCTGATGAACCTGTAGAAGCTGTATTTCCAACTCCTGAATAATCTGTTAAGTGGTCATTAGCGTCTTCAAAAGTCCATCTTCCTTTCAATCCAGATTCATCTGGTAAATTAGGTAATGCTCCTACTTCAATTCTACCAGCAATTGCAAAGTCTCCTTCAATTCTACCAGAGCTAGCACTAATACTACCAGATATTGCTAAACTTTCATTTTCTGCATCCCAAACTAAATATCCATGTGAGCCTGTTAAATAAAAGTCGCCCGATGCTGACATTAGTGTTGCCCAGTTAGAAGAATCATAGAATCCCATCTTTTCAGAAGTTAAGTATAAACCTTGTCCAGAAGGTGAACCCCCTAAATCTATTAAACCGTTTGCATCAGTTGGTATAGAACCAGTTGCTGTATTTACAGAAGAAGAGAAAGAATATATAGATGCTGTTGCGGCCATTAAAGCAGATTGAGCTGCTTGTAAAGAACCAGTTGCTGCATTTACAGAAGCTGACATTGCATATAAAGAGGCAGTAGCTGCTCCAAAAGAAGCTGTTGCAGAATATATTGAACCTGTGGCAGAATTCAATGAAGCAGTTGCATTCATCAAAGAACTTGTTGCTGAATTTATAGAACCTGTTGTAGCATTCAATGAAGAAGTTGCTTGTGACAAGTTACTTAAAGTATTAGCAGCTGCACCACCAGTAATATCAATTGAACCAACTATAGATAAAGTACTACCATCCCAATGGAACTTAGGAGAAGCACTTCCTCCCATTTTAATTATTCCATCATCTAAATTTATATTAGAACCATAAGATGCACCCCAATTATTAGATTGAATAATACCAGTTTTAATTCTATTTCCTTCTATAATAGTTGAACCAGGGGAGGTTCCTTGAGGGTTTGTAAATAAACCTATAACTTGAGCTTCTGTTAGGGTTTCTCCAAAATAAACTCTTACTTCGTCAATTGAACCAGTAAAGAAATTCTTTGCATTACCAGTAACTTGATGATAATTTGCTTGTTCAATTGCAAAGTTGGCATCATTGTGAACTGCTCCTATCGCCATCTTACCAGTATAAACATATGAATTGAATCCAGATGCTTCGTCAGTTTGTTTATGTACACCATCTATATAAAGACTACCAGTTATTCCACCAGTTCCGCCTCTTTGTGTAGTTCCTACTGCATGGTACCAAGTATCATCTGCAATACTTGCAGAGCATAATATTCTAGTAGTTGCATTTCCACCAGCTGATTGATAAACATTAAAGAATGCCATCGAATTAGAAACGTATAAGTTTACACCACCTGACGTTCCACCTTCTTCATAAATACATTGAGCTTCATCTGCTCCATCAACAATATCACACTTGAACCAC
>Ga0163179_10003711_pt1 | contig 10329 bp, 10 predicted proteins | sample AtlANTMetagenome_FD_109643 | JGI IMG/M metagenome (GOLD analysis project Ga0163179, IMG submission 109643) | Marine eukaryotic phytoplankton communities from the Atlantic Ocean - Atlantic ANT 2 Metagenome | ecosystem: Environmental > Aquatic > Marine > Oceanic | place: North Atlantic Ocean... | reverse complement strand
TAGCAAGTCAAATGCTTTTTGATAATCATTAATTGATAAGCTATTCACATCGCCTGCTTTTGGACCTTGTGTATTATTAACTAAAATGTCAATTCTGTTTTTATTTAAATAATCTCCAATAATCTTTGAATATTTTTCGTGATCATTATAATCGCAAACAATATATTCATGTTTACAATCAGTACTTTTATTAAGCTCATCGATTGACTTTTTCAGTAAATCTTCACTTCTTGCTACTAGGGTAACTTTAGCTCCAGAATAAGCTAATTGTTTAGCAACCGCATAACCCAATCCCTTACTGCTACCTCCAATTAAAGCATGTCTTGATTTTAATGAAATTTTCATTTGTATTCTTCTCTAACAGGTGAAAATACATCCATTAATCTACATTCAGTCAATGCTTTACCTGAATGAGGAATATTTGATGGTATAACTACCACATCACCACTTTTATAAATTTTTTTATTTCCATTTAAAATAAATTCAAATTCACCATCAATTACATGCATAATCTGTTCATGATGATGAGAGTGTTCAGGTACCTCTGCACCTTTTTCAACATCCCAAAAAGCCCATGTGATTTTATCACCATGCACGAGTTTACCTTTTAAACCAGGAAAAAATTCCTTTTGCTTTATATTTTCTAAATTCATTTTATATAAACTTTATTATTAACATAAACAGAAAAAGTCACTTTGGCTGAAGCTTCTAAGGTTTTTGATACAGAACAATATTTTGTAAATGACAACTCACTTGCTTTATAAGCTTTTTTTGAATCCACATTTCCCTCAATAAATACTTTTGCATGAATTTCTGTAAATAGTGATGGTAGTTCTTTACCTTCTCTTTTACCTTCAACTTCTATATATAAGTTGTCAAAATTTTGTTTTTGTTTTTTTAAAATTGAAATAATGTCAATGCTGCTACAGCCAGCTACACCCATTAATAGTAACTCCATAGGACTTACGCCTTTTGGAGATAAGTCAGATTTATTATCAATTTCTATTGAATTTCCATTCTGATTCTCAATTTTTGAATGATAACCAGATTTGTGAATTAACTTTACTTTCATTTTAAAACTGGAATCAATACGGCACTCAAATCAGGATCTTCCATATCCTTATCTAAGGGGAACATTGGTCGTTTAATGTTTTTGTATCCTAATCTTTCTAAGTCTTGATCAACTCCACCTGGTGTTAAAGCCATTACCCAATCTCCTCTTATGTCATAAAGTTCAGGTACTAAATAACCAATTTTGACCATGAGGATATCTGTTTTTGAAGGATTTAAACTAAGGTTTGTAAAGTCAGATATATAGTGATAAGGTTTTCTTTTATTAGTAACTATGACCTTAATACTCCCGACCTGAACTACAACTTCAGCTTCAGCATTTTTATCTCCTAAATGAACTGCCCTTAAAGTCCCATTTAATAATATTGGAGGAGAAAATCTATTATCAACTATAGCTCCAACATATCCACTAACTTCTTCTCCAATTTTTGTATTAAGTGCATTTTTAATTAAGTCAGGCCCAGGAATTGATGCATAAATTATTTCGGGGCCATTTTTAGATTTAAATTCTTTAGATTTTAATAGCTTATCCAAAGTCCAAGTAACATCTCCTGCACCACCAGCTGTGGGATTATCCCCCATATCACTAATTATAAAAGGTTTGTTGTCTTGTTTATTTTTTAAATATTTAAATGCTTGGCTTAATGCATCGTTTAATGTGGTAGTGGGGGCTACAAAATCAAATTCATCCCTTGCATCCCAAAAACTTTTTGCTAATTCCTCAGCTCCCTTTACAACTGCATTTTTATTATCACCAACAGTCATTACTACTGCATGATTTCTAGGTGCATCACCCCATGCATATCCAACCCAGATAGCAGCATCTACAACCCCTTCGCTATCAGCAATTGGTTTGACTTTTTCATAAAGGGATTTTCCAGGCTCAACTCTTGTGCTTGTTTGTTCTCCAGGAAGTAGTATTGGAACAGGAATCCAAGCTTTATATTTAGGCTTGCCTTCACCGGATTTAAGTCTTTCAACAAGATTATCTAAAGCCCTTTGTTTAGATTCTAGTGCATCTGTATGAGGAGCTTTTCTGTAGCAAGTTATTATATCTGAATTTAAAGCTAGTGTTTCAGAAACATTTCCATGAGAATCCATTGAAGTTGATATAATTGTTTTGTTCCCAATAACACTTCGAATTCTTTCAATAAAATCCCCCTCCGGATCATCCATTCCTTCAACATTCATAGCTCCATGTATATCAAAAAATAATCCATCCAAAGGAAGAGTTTGTTTTGTTAACTCAATTATTTGTAAAACCATAGATTCATACGATTCTTTTGAAACTACCCCACCAGGCAAAGCTCTTGCTCTCATTGTTGGAAACCAATCCGCATTATCTATGTAACTCTGATCAAAGAATGGATAACTTCTAAATATATCTCCACCATACCTAATATCAAATTCTTTTTCAGTTGTTATTGCTGGTGAAAATGTACTAGATTCAATTGCCAATCCAGTTATACCAATTCTTAGTTTCTTGTTTGAAGTATTACATGAAAATAGGACTGTAATACTTATAAAATATAATAATTGCTTGATCTTCATATGTATTGTTGAATTTATAAAAAATTTACAATTACTTTTTTAATTATTTCATTAATTTTTTATTTCAATTAATATTTTGTACAATGTAAGTTATGGAACCAAATTTACTAATGTCCAGAACATTCTTAATTCTGGGAGGTATGTTAATTATTACAACAATTACAGCTCGTTTAAATAAAGCATATGAAACATCAACTGAATTATTTATAACTGTTGGAGGAAGTTTTTTATTTCTTTTCTCTGTCATGATATTTGCTGATTCTTATCCAATAAATTTAATAGTCGTTGCAATTTTCTCTGGTTTTATTGGATGGTCATTAGGACCAACAATTGCATACATTGGAGAGTCATTTAAATTTAGAAAGTATCTAAAATCAAAAATGGTCTTATCAAAGAGTATCAAAAGAGAACAAAGTCCAACATTTTGGGAAAAATTTATGGGAGCTAATGAGGAAAAAAAAACAGGTTATTATTATAAATCTGAACCATCAAAAATTTTTGATAGAAACTCAAATGAATTCAAAGAATTAAAAGATGACTTTGATAAAAATGTACTGCATCACGATAGATATAATCAGGAATGGCAAAATGTTGTATTTCAGGCAATGGTTGGTACGACTTTAGCTGTTATAATAGCAGGGACTATTGTTGCGTTCATTCCAACAGATTTTAGTTTTCTAGGTATCTTTTTATGGATTGCATTACTAGCACTAATAGTTGTAGAAATTCTAAATGCCTTTGTGTTTAAATCAGAAAGAAGAAGGATATTATATTCTTATTGCGGGGTAGTCATTTTTTCTTTGTATTTAATTTATGATTTTAATTATTTAGAAAAAGCAATTGCTGCTGGAGATAATTCATGGGGAACTGCCGTTAAGATTGCAGTTAATTTATATTTAGATATTATAAATCTATTTATTGATTTACTTGAGATATTAGCTTCTTCAGATTAGAACATATTTTTTTCTAGTCCAATTAAAAAAGCGTATTCCATGGCAACTTCTTTTAATGCTTCGAATCTTCCTGAGGCTCCACTATGTCCTGTTTCCATATTTGTATGTAAAAGAATTGTACTATTAGAACTATTATAATCCCTTAATTTAGCAACCCATTTAGCAGGCTCCCAATATTGAACTTGTGAATCGTGCAATCCAGTTGTAACTAAAATATTTGTATAAGTTCCGTTTATAATATTATCATAAGGCGAATATGAAAGCATATAATCATAATAGTCTTTGTTATTTGGATTTCCCCACTCATCATATTCAAGTGTAGTTAACGGAATAGATTCATCCAACATAGTAGTCATTACATCAACGAAAGGCACTGCAGAAATTACTCCATTAAATAACATTGGTTCTAAATTTAGAACAGCACCCATCAAAAGTCCACCAGCTGAACCACCCATTGCATAAATATGTTCTTCGGATGTATATTCCTCATTAATTAGATATTTAGCACAATAAATAAAATCAAGAAAAGTGTTTTTTTTATTTAAAAGTTTACCATCTTCATACCAATCTCTACCCAAATATTCACTTCCCCTAATGTGCGCTATTGCGTATACAAAACCCCTATCTAATAAGCTTAGTCTTACAGATGAAAAATATGGATCAAGAGTTATTCCATATGAACCATAACCATAAAGTAATAGAGGAGTATCTTGGTTTAACATAGTTTTTTTATGTCTTATTATTGATATGGCTACTTCTTTTCCATCATGAGATTGTACCCATTTTCTTTCCGTAATATAATTTTCCTCATCAAAACTATTTCCTAAAACTTCTTGCTTCTTTTTAATTTCAAATGATTTTGTTTCCATATCAAAATCAATAACAGATGATGGTGTGTTTAGAGATGAAAAAGAATATCTTAATTTTTTTGAATTAAAATCAATATTGGTACCTGGCGATAGACTGTATGTTTCTCCATTTATTGGCAAATAATAATCATCAGAATTATCCCATTTTTTTATATTCATTTTTACAAGACCTGAGTCTCTTTCTACTACTACTAGAAAATCATTAAATATTTCGATTCCCTCTAGCAAGACTTCGTTCCTGTGTTCAATAACATCTACCCATTTTTTCTCATCATTATAATCTAAAGAAGTCTTCATAAGCTTAAAGTTTTTAGAATTATCCTTATTTGTTATTATAAAAAAATTGTTCTGAAAATGGCTTATTGAGTATTCATGTCCTTCAACTCTTTTATTAAAGATTTTAAATTTTCCAGTTGGATTGTTTGCATCTAAATATCTTACTTCGCTTGTTAGTGTACTTCTTGAGTTAATAAATAAAAATCTTTCAGATTTAGATTTAGATATACCTACACTAAATGATTCGTCTTTTTCTTCGAATACTAATTGGTCATTTGTAGGATCTGCACCTAGTTCATGCTTAAAAATTTTATCGACTCTTAATGTTACTTCTTCTTTTTTAGAATAAAAAACTGTTTTATTATCATTAGCCCATACCAAACTGCCAGTAGTATTTTTAATTTTTTCATCATATAACTTTCCAGTTTCAAGATCTAAAAAGTTTATAGTATATAACCTTCTTGATAATGTATCTGATGAATAAGCTAATTTTTTATTATCAGGACTAATACTTATTCCACCTAAATTATAAAATGAATGATCTTTTGCTAAAATATTTACATCAATTAGAACTTCCTCTTTGTTGTCTAGGCTTTTATGTTTTCTTGTATAAATTGGATAATCTTTTCCTTTAATATATTTTTTTATATACCAATATTCATTGTAGAAATAGGGGACAGAGCTATCATCTTTTTTAATCCTATTTTTCATTTCATTAAATAGCTCTTTTTGTAATTTTTTAGTTGGCTTTAATCTACTATCCGTATAGTTATTTTCATCGTTCAAATATTGGATTACTTTCGGATTTTCTCTTTCATTTAACCAATAATAATCATCAACTCTTGTATCAAAATGCTTTATCAGTTTTTTAGGAATTTTTTCTGCTTCTGGAGGGTTGATTTTCATATTACATGAAAGATTTAAAGTTAAAAGAAAGCAAATAAACAATAAACTTTGGATATTGTGTCTCTTCATAATTCTTTTTTTGGTAAGATTCTAGAAAACCAAAGTTTCTTAATGATTTTAAAAAGCAATTCTCTACCAAAAATTTTAATGAAAAAGTTTATAATTTTTGTGTCTCTTCCTATGAAATTAGAAACTTTACTTTTTGTGATAGATTGTTTAAAAACAAAATTTGCAACATCATCGCTGTTTCCGAAACCAAAAGGAAATGGAGGTTCATTTTTTATTCCCTCTTCAAGAGCTTTTTTTAGGTTTTCTCTTATGTCATCTAATTCTTCTTTTTTTTCATTTTCAGTAAAGTTTACTGAATCATGAAATCCAGTTCTAAAAGATCCTGGCGCAACAGTTTTAATATCAATCCCAAACAAGCTTAATTCATAATGAAGACATTCAGTTAAACCCTCAACAGCAAACTTCGATGAGTTATATAGTGATGTGAAAGGTAATCCAAATCTTCCCGCAATTGAAGATATATTAATTATTACTCCATCTTTTTGTTTTCTCATTTGAGGTAAAACACCCCTAATACAATCAATTAGTCCAAAGTAATTAACATCAAATTGATTTCTTATTTCTTGTTCAGAAGCTTCCTCTAATAAACCAAATGCTCCATATCCAGCATTATTAATTAGGATATCAATTCTACCATATTTTTTAATCGTAAAGTCAACAACATTTTTAATATCAGATTTATTAGTAACATCTAACTTTTTAATATCTACATTATCTAGTTCCATTAAGCTTGGAGAACTATCCACATTTCTCATAGTAGCAATAACCTGAAATTTTTCCTTTTGAAATTTTTTTGCAATTAACTCTCCAAAACCTCTTGATGCACCTGTAATTATAACAACTTTTTTCATTTTATCTTAATATCATAAATGTAATTATAATCATTAAATCATAGCCCTTAATTAAATTTAAAATTTTGGGTTATTTGTAATTTAATTTGTTCATTTGCATAAATAATTATTATGAAAATTATTGAATTAAAAAACTCTGATATTTTTGGAGCTTCATCAAGCTCGTTGTGTTTTGCACATTGTCTGCTAACACCAATTCTATTTTTGTCTCCAATATGGTGGTGGTCAAGCTTAAATATCTTGTTTATTTCAGTTTCTTTTATAGCAGTATATAATTCCGTTAAGAAAACATCGAGAAAAATAATGAAGCCTTTATTTTGGATAGGTTTTTCTCTTTTAACTCTTTCAATTGTTAATGAAGAGTTTCATTTTTTACATGTTCCAGAAGTTTTAAATTACTCTGCTGCTGCTTTTCTTGCTGGTCTTCACATTTATAATCATCGATATTGTAAGTGTAATGATGAAGAATGTTGTACACCTTAATTTGATTTTTAAAAAAATATTTCCTGTGCTAATCTGTAAGTATTTGAGTGAGCTTCTAAAATATCCTTTATACTAATTGAATATCCTCCTCCCATACTAATTTGAATAGGAATATTATTTTTTTTACTTAGCTCTAATACAAATTGATCTCTTTTTTTACAACCATTAATTGTTAATGAAAGTCTTCCAAGTTTATCGTTTTCCAAGACATCAACACCTGCTAAGTAAAATATAAAATCAGGCTCAAATTCATCAAATACTTTCGGCAGTATTTCTTTTAATTTATTTATATAAAATTCATCATTAGTTTTATCAGGAAATTCGATATCTAAATCACTTTTTTCTTTTTTAAATGGATAATTTTTTTCGCCATGAAAAGAAAGAGTGAATACATTATTATTTTCTCTAAAAATGGAAGCTGTTCCATTGCCTTGATGAACATCTAAATCAATAATCAAAATTTTTTTTGCTTTATTATTTTTAATAAGATAGTTAGCTGCAATTGCTTGATCATTTAACATACAAAAAGCCTCTCCTTTATCTTTGAATGCATGATGAGTTCCCCCAGCTATATTCATTGAAATACCATTTTTAATTGAAAAATTAACACACTCAATTGTGCCTTGAGCTATTTTTTTTTCTCTTATTACAAGTTCTTCGCTCATTGGAAACCCTATTGGCCTAATTTCTTTTTTAGTTAATAAAAGAGATGAAAATCTATGATAATAATCCTCATCATGCGTTAATAATACATTATTATCTTTTAAACTTGAGGGTTTAAAAAAATTCTCATGGTTACATGTATTTTCTCTTAATAGTTGTTCTGGAATAAGATCATATTTAATCATAGGAAATCTATGATTTTCATCCAATGGATGTTTATAAATTTTATCAAAGGCAATTTTTAGCATCTATATTTAAAAATGTAAAAATATTTATAAATTTAGATATGACAGTTTTAATTGTTCTTTTAATAACCAGCCTTTCTTACATTGGTATTGCTTTTCTTGTTAATGAAAAAAATGCTAAGTATTTATTATCAGGATACAACACTATGAGTGAACCAGAAAAAGAAAAGTTTGATATAAAATCATATTTAATTTTTTTTAAAAAGTATTGGATTAATATTGGAGTTACATCATCACTTGTTACTTGTTTTTCTTTTTTACTTTTTTCAGAACTTATAATGTTAATCGCACATGCTCTAGTTGTGACAATCCCAATACCATATTTTATTTATAAATCTAATAAAGATTTTAAGCGTAATTAGATAATAACTGTCTCATTTTCAATTAATAATAAAAAGGTATATTTATCTGAATGAAGGAAAATTATTCTGATAAATTCTTTAATGTAAGCTCAAGTTTTGGGTTTCTCCCAGAAAAAAATCCTTTAACGGTTTTGCCAACTAGATATAAAGAATTACAAAGCTTGTTGGATAATATGCCTGTAAACTTAGCCAACGGATCTAAAGGATATCTAGCTATACCTAATAGAATTAAAATTGAAGTTGATAAGTTGCCAAACTATTTGATTGATGTAAAAAAAGAAACAGAAATTTTAGTAATTCAAGCGTTGTACAGAGGATATTGTTTTTTAGCATCTGCTTATACTTTAGAACTTTCATATCAAGAATTTGTTAAATCAAAAAAATATGGGAAAGCAAGGCAATTTCTCCCAATACAAATTGCTCAACCTTTTTTCGTAGTAGCGAAAAAACTTGATGTTTATCCATGGCTAGACTATCATTATGCTTATTCGTTAGGAAATTACAGGTTTTTAGATAAGTCAAAAGGTTTTCATTGGTCAAATCTTGATCAGTGTGTTAAATTTTCAGGTACCAGTGATGAGTCAGGTTTTATCATGAATCATGTTGATATAAATCAACATTCACCAAAGTTAGTTGAGTCAGTTTTGGAATCTTTAAAGTGTATTGAGAATGATCAAGCTGATGGATTAAATAAAAATTTAAAACAAAATTTTCATTCAATGGAACTTGTTAATGAGAGAAGAAAAGAAATGTGGGTTGCATCAAGATGGAAACATTATAATGATTTTAGAATTTTTATAATGGGAATAAAAGGGAATGAAGAAATTTTTGGTAATGGATTAATTTATGAAGGTGTTTCCAATGAACCACAGCAATATAGAGGTCAAACAGGAGCTCAAGACAACATAATTCCTATGGAGGATATTTTTACGGGTGTAATAAACTTTTACCCTGATAACCAATTAACAAAATATCTAATGGACCTTAGAACATATAGGCCAAAATGTATTCAAGATTTCTTTATTGACCTAAAAAATAACATTGACTCATTAAAGGGTGGTTCAATTTTTAATTACTTAAAACAACAACAAAACTCCTCAGGAATGTGTTATCTTTTAGCAATAGTAGAAGAGATTTATAAGTTCAGGAATGGTCATTGGCAATTTGTCCAAAAATATATTATGACCAATACTAAGTACTCAAAGGCAACTGGTGGAACTCCGATTATTAGCTGGATTCCAAATCAAATTAAATCAGTTTTAAATTTTATTGAGCTTATTTTAAATGAGCTTAATAAGATGGATAAAAATTTTAACGAAGAACAAAATTTAATCTTTACTAAATCGTCTGACACTTATCAATCAAAAAAGAAATTACTTGATCAACAACTTATTATTGTAGAAAAATCTAATTATAATCCTGGCAAAGTTTTTGAATTAAACAAAAAGTTCAAATTAGAAGATTCAAACATTGAAAAAAAGTAACCTACCCTCTAAAATCTGTATTATTTGCAATAAACCATTCAATTGGAGAAAAAAGTGGGAAAAAAACTGGGAAAATGTCAAGTATTGTAGTAAAAGATGTAGAGGAAAATAATTCATTGATTTGGTATCGAAATGATTTAAGAGTTGATAATCATTCTGGCCTTATTAATGCAATAAGAAATTCAGATAAAGTCTTAGGGTTTTACTGTTTCAATCCAAAAATGTTTGAGCTCAATGAGTTAAATTTTCATAAAACTGATAGCTATAGGGCTAAATTTTTAATTGAATCAGTAGAAAATCTAAAAACTGAACTAAATAAAAATAATATTTCTTTAATTATTAAAATTGGGGATCCAGTTGAAGAATTGACCAATATTATTTCAAAGAAAAATATTAATCATGTTTATTTTCAAAATGAGTGGACCGAAGAAGAATCCCAAGATGAAAAGTCTTTAAAAAATAAATGTGATCGTGTCAAATTCCATTCTTTCTATGGCCAGTTTCTATATGATCCTGAAGATTTAGAAATTCAAAATATTTCTAATG
>Ga0163179_10003709_pt1 | contig 10331 bp, 7 predicted proteins | sample AtlANTMetagenome_FD_109643 | JGI IMG/M metagenome (GOLD analysis project Ga0163179, IMG submission 109643) | Marine eukaryotic phytoplankton communities from the Atlantic Ocean - Atlantic ANT 2 Metagenome | ecosystem: Environmental > Aquatic > Marine > Oceanic | place: North Atlantic Ocean... | reverse complement strand
CTTCATTCATACTTTTTGTTTTAAGTTTATTTATTGCTGTTAATTAAAAATTCAGTTGATTATTCAACAGATAAATACTTTTCATTGAATTTCAGTTGAGGAATTTTATTCAATAAATAGCTCCCTTCGCTTTCGCTATTTTCTAATATTGAAGCATATCTCTTTGCCAATTCTATGACGCCTGAAACATCTAATGCATAAAATTGGCCAGGGTATTTAGACAGATAAGTTGTGCATCGTAAAAAAAGAACCTTGGCAGGCCTATAACGATTTTTTTGCAAATGCACAAATGCACCTGCAAATTGTATCATTCCTTTAAAAAAATCACCATCTGGACCAGAACGATCCTTCAGCCAAAGCGCTTCAAGTACATCATGGGCTTCATAAAATTGCTGAATATTAAAACAACGCAGATATCCAACTAGGTGGGGATCATGTTCTCCTACCTCAATTCCTTCCATTAAGGCTGCAACCTTGTGATCTTTCTTACTCACCAACAAAGTTTTGCTGGGAAAAATTCAGCAATTAAATCTTCATAATAAGGACGCAGTTTAACCAAATCCGGTGCCCCATGACTTTTAGTGTAGAGGTCATAACGATTGAACTCCAAAACCCATGAAAGCATTTCTCTATCTTGAGCATTTGTTAAATGAGCGTACTCGTTCTCTCGATGCCATGGGTAAAAGGAATGATATCGTAACATATACTGCGCCTCAATCGGTAGATACTCTTTAGTCACGTGATAAATATATTCATCATGACCCCACGAAAGAAGAACGTTGTCTAAACCACATCCTTCTTCATAAATTCCTAAAGAAGTTTGCAGGTCTTCATTTTGGTTATCTGGATTATCACCAAAGTATTCTGGAAAAACGATCTTGTCAGAATAAGCACAGCCAACAGGAAATGTATCACCAACCACCGCCCATTGAGGCTCACCATATAAACATAGGACTTTACCTAAATCATGAATGAAGCCAGCAAGGACAAACCAACGAGGATGACCATCCTTACGAATTTGTTCTGAAGTTTGAAGTAAATGTTCAAGCTGTGAAAGATCAGTATCAGGATCGCTATCGTCTACCAAAGTATTCAAAAACTCTGCAGCTTCCCATACACCCATTTGACTTCGGTTTAACTGCAAATAATCCGATCTCTTCTTTCGGACAAAATCGAGGGTTTGTCCGCGATGGTTCAAGCGGTAGAATTCTTTCACCGAATCTCGGGCCCCAGTCTCATAATCACGAAACTGCTCCTCTTTTTTTTCTGGATTAGTACCTACAAGTGAATTTTTTTCAGCCGGCTTAGGATAACGTTCCTTAATAAAATCATCCCATTCCTCCAAATCGCCTAAAGGATTTTCACTTTCATTGGATTTGCCTGAAATTGCCATCTGTCTTCAAAACAGGCTTTACGAATAACAGTATTAAATCAACTCTCAAATTTAAGTGAATAGAGTGTATCTTAATCAACTAATATAATTCTAAAATATTTCTGGTTTGATCTAAAATCATTAATTCGTATTACTTCACTAGAACCTTTACCTTTAAGCGTTCTTACGACAACCCAATTCGGGTTAACTAATGAAGTTGTTGATTCTATATTGTATACTCTATCTCTAACTGTATCTAATTTTAAATTTATAAAACCATTACCTTTCCCAATTGAAGTAAACTGAGGGGGTGGGGCTAGAAGTTTAACATTTAGCAAAAAATTATCGCTTGTTAGATTACCAAATGAATTTTCAACTTTAACACTATATATTCCTGCTTGAACCTCTTTAACATTTGTTAAATTTATTGTATTAGCGTTCTCCCCAACTAATTCAATACCCTTAAACATCCATTGATAAGTTAAAGGAGGCGTCCCCGTCGCCTCCACACTAAATGAGGCATTCTGTTTTTCATAAATCGAAATTGATTCAGGTTTAATACTGTTAATTTCCGGAGGCAAACCAGAAGCCTCTATTACAATTGATAAGTTTTTATATACTGTTCCATAACCCGGCTTAGATGCTGTCAACTTAACATTAGTAACTCCAGGAGTTGTTGGATTACCTGTGATATAACTTTTTAAACTTCCTGTTCCCATTTTTAAACCATCAGGCAAAGGGGATGCCATGAAAACTCTGGCAGATCTTGGAGCTGTAGTAATTCGATAAATAAAGTTCTCACCTACTTTTCCTGTAGCTTTTGAGGAACTTGTTATCTCAGTAGAGGCACCGGATACAGAGTCATACCCTCCCATCAAAGCGGCTGAAGCTACTGTAAATTTTGATACATAAGCAAAACTAGGCGTAATCTGTTTTATTAAATTTAGCAATGGTTTGGTTATTGGTGCTATATAAAGCGCCAAAGTCATGACCATCACAGAGGACTTAATTCTAAATGTTATATATCTAATTTTATTCATTATATTTTTTTAATTACAACCACAACCACCACCCCCAATTGACATCCCCCCTGATGCAGCTTCTCGCGAGAACCACATATGCTCCACAAGCATGTTTTCTAGAGGGTCTCGATCAGATCTCATGGTATAATCTGCTAAAATGTCTCTTTCCCAAGGCTTAACAGTTGTACAACCACATAGAATTAATGCGTTTAAAGTTAAGACTAATAATATAAATTTGGATATCATTTCGTAGTATTTTTTCCTGAAATTAATTTATCAATTACTTTGATGTATTTTTTCTTTGTAGTGTTTTTATTAAACCCAGCATGAACAGATTGAATAGTTCCATTTGAATCTACGATGAATGATGTGGGAAATGTTTTAATATCCATCTTGGAAACTAAGTCTTTTGACATGTCATGAAGAACTAAAAAATCACAACTATTTTTCTTTAGAAATCTAGTCATCAATTTTTTATCCCTATCAACATTTATACCAACAACTAACACTCCTTTTTCTATATATTCCTTTTGTATTTGATTAAGTACTGGGAACGCATCTTTACAAGGCCTACACCAGGACGCCCAGAAATCGATTAATAATATTTTACCATTTAGGTCATAAGTTTGATCAGTTTCTAAATTAAATTTTTTAAGATCAGGGAATTTTGAACTAACCACATTTTGGCTCACTGCTGTTGAGCAAAATACTAATAGGATATTAAACAAAAAAATCTTTTTAATAATTTTATGATACAACATGTTCATCGAATTTCTTTGTTTTTGAACGATACTTTTCAGTTGTTATGCAACCCTCTGCTCGATAATAACTTTCAATAAGTTTCAGACCACTTTCAACTCCCAAAATGAATGCAGTTGTAGAGAGTATACCAGCCATAACACAACTTGGTGAAATTACAGAAACTGACCTACATTCATGGCTAACCGGATATCCACTTCGAATATCAATAATGTGACTGTATCTAATATCGTTTAACACAAAATATCTTAAGTAATCACCGGAGCTAGCAACTGCAAAGTTATTTATTGCAACCCCAGCCCAACATTTGCCAGGATTAAGGGCATCATCTAGTCCAATGTGCCATGCAGGCTTACCAGACGGAGCTCCTAACGCGAATACATCTTGTCCAAAATCAATCATCAGATCATTTAAACCGAACTGAGTAACAGCAATTTTTACTATTTGATCGACTGCATATTCCTTGCCAACCCCTCCCAAATCAATTTGCATGCCTTTTTCAGGAAGAAAAAATGAGCTATTTCTGCGCTCAGCGCCTCTCCAGTTTATCAATTTCTTAGCTGATTCAATTGTCTTTTTTTCAGGAATGATTGGATTTTTAGTATTCCAATTCCACAGTTTAATCAATGGAAGAGCTGTCGGATCAAATACTCCTTTAGTAAAAAAGTACATCTCATCACAGACTTTGAATAGATTTTCGTCTTCTTCATTTATTTCCACTGGAGAAATCCCAGCATTAGAATTAATTAAGCCTATGACGCTATCTTTCAAAAATCTCGAATAGCGAGATTCAAACTCCACAATCCATGTGAGAACATAATCACAAAAAGGTTTGTAACCATTATCAGAAAAATATTTAAATTTTACCGTACAATTTGTACCTAATGCATGGAAATTTAATTCACATAAATTATTATTTAAACTTATGACTGCAGATGTTTTAGTTCTATCCTCAACAAGTTTATTTTTTTTTAAAACCATATCCTAAAACCACCAGTTATGATGTTTGCATTAGCATATGCGCTTGGGGAAGTTCTGTTATCTTTACCTTCCATTTCATATCTTTTAAATGATAAATCTAATTTAAAGTTATCAGTTAAAATATAATTAAATTTAACTCCATAGGTAAAAGAGTCAAATTCTGACAATCGAAAATCTGCAGAATAATTACTTGGTGTTAAGTCTGGATGCTGGATTGGGCTACCAACATCAAATCTAGGGTTATAAAAATCTGCAGAAGATTGTCGGTAAAATCTAAAACTTGGAGAGAGTATTAATTGATCTCCAATTTTTTGCCTCAGAGTAAGTGATAAGGTATCAGAATTAATTCCAAAATCATCATGATAATATCTGTATGCTCCTTCAATACTTGCATTTAATTTTTCAATATAATGAGTAAGTGAAAACAAACCAACTTGACGGAATTTTTTTTGAGGTCTGTTTTCTGGAAAAAGAACATATGGATCCCCATTTTTATATTCAAATAAATCAATAATTTCATCTAGACTCAAAAATTCACTTAGTGATTTTTTTTCATCACTACTAGGAGAATAATGATCATCGAATAAAACCCCCTTATAAGGATCGTCTAAATAACCGGATGAATATCCAAGGGTAAGATTGGCTGTGAATACAGTTTTTGGATTAATTAGCTGAGTTAAACCTACAATTAATTGAGAGTTATCTTTGTTTTTTTCCTCAATAATGTTCATACCATAATTAGGAACAATTTTGTCAATATCGTGGCTTGCCCCTAAAGTTAGCGTGGTATTCTTGTCATTAAAATCAATTGAGTCTATCAATGATAAACCAACTGATTTGTAATCTGACTCACTACTGTAAGCCAATTGTGGTGATAGCTTATGATTACTAATTTCATAATTTGCAGCTATTAAACCAGCTCGTCTAATGTCTTTGATTTCAGTTGTTGCAACATTACTTTCATTTGGAATTGGAGGAGCGCCAGTAGGAGTTGCCCCTGAAACCCCATCATAAACATATGCTCCTTTTACAGTTAATTTAGGGATTAGATCACGCTCAAATAAAAAGGAAGTGGTTCTAATTTTAATACGCCCATTTTCTTCACTGTAATCTTCATGTTTGAAATCAACCCTATCCTCAGCTCTTACCCTCAATGCTGGAGAAGTACAGAGGACAATGATTAATTGTATTAATAAGATATATTTTCTTATTTTATATATCAAATCTGGTAATAATTAATTAGTTAAACACTAAATCTAAGGAGTAGAGATTTTTTGCCTTATACGATAGAAGCGTTCGCTAAACCACAATCTCTCGACGTATAAAACTAAACCATCTGTTTCGGCTAGCTTCTCCTTTACAGGAATCCAATCTACAAGATCTTTTGAATACTCAAGAGTATAACGTTCTCCAGGAACTGTTGGCCAATTAAGCCTAACAATTGCTGGCCAATACTGGCTTTCAATATCCAGTTGAATAGCCTGAGATGAAATCAAACTACTCTCATCTTTAGCCAAAGAAGTGTTCAATTTAAATTCACCGGAACGCGTGTCACGGTTTTTTACCAAAACCAACCAATCACCTTCGAGACTTGAAATAAAATCACCTTCACGCAAAACAATCTGCTCTGACATCTTATCTGGGTTGATACTATTACGGAAATACCGGCCATTAGAACTCAACAATTCAACATCAGCATCGACAGTTAAACCCGTTACTTCAAGTAATGCCGACGATATTCCAGAAGGAATATTCCAAACAAAACTAGTTATACCCTCACCATCTATACTAGCCAATTTACTTACATCGGAATCAGTTAGACGTTCAACAGAAGAAATTTCAGGAAGATCTTGATCATCACAATCACCATCCCATTTGGCCATAATATCATAAACCGCTCGCTCGGTTGCATTGGTATCTGTCTTCTGCACCGACAAATACAGCAACTCACCAGGCCGGATTGGTAAATGACCACTGTCATCCAATATTAACTCTGCAAAATAGGAGTCGTCCATATCAACACGAACATAATCATCGGATGAAATATCACCACTAGGAAAACCACCGTAACTTGCTAAAAGTGAAACTTTTGCATTCTTGGATTTTTTGATAGACGAAAGCTCAATCGTCAGTTTTTTAGAATCGTCACAAGTTTCAACAATCCAATAGTTAAATTCATCTTGAGCAATTCTACCTCGTGCTTTCTTACCGTTTTCCAGAGAATCAGCAGTATCATTGCGAGTGTAAGTTCGCCCCTTGTCATCGGTCACCTTTGTGTCTTCTGCGTCACTGCCAATGATCTTAATATACCAACTAACCAAAGAAGGGGTAATTTCTTTGCTTGCAACTAAATTATCATCTGGACCAACACGATGATCTCGGACTTCAAGCACCCACTCACCCATTGCCCGTTCGCCTTGCAAAACATCTAATGATTCCTCTGCTAAATTATGTGGACCCGGTCCGATTAGATCAACGGTATCTAATTCTACAAGAGAACTTTTTGTACGAATTGTAAATGGAGTAAAAGATCTAGCTGCTACAAATTTAATACTATTTGTTATCCAATCGGAGCTTTTGGGTATTAATTCTGTTACAGTAATTGCACCCTCAAGACTGTTAGTAATTACTCCGCCTAGTACATACTCCCCATCGTTACCATCTGAACGAGTAACAAAACTCAAACGATATTCTTGGCCAACCGCCGTCGGTAATTCACGCAGAATAGCACCACCAGAACTATTATCATTACCTGTATTATCGAACTCAGAAAAAGGCTCTAAAACAGAAAAGAAATCCCCACTATGCGATTGACTAGATTTTATCACATTAAACCATTCATTGGTCACAATCCAACCATCAACCTGTTCTTCAGCTACGTAACTACCGATCTGTGCCCCCTCAAAGCCACTAAATAAGACCTGTTCTTCGTCTATTGCATAAGGAGCATTACCAAATTTTATTTTGTCTTGGGCAAGATTTTCCAACTCAGAAAAAATTGCATATAAGGTAGCAGGCTCTACCTCTTCAACTAATACAGTATCGAGCATTACAGCATATTCATCTGAACCAAATGGTTTAAATTGAATTTCAGTTTCTTTATCAGTTGCAATAAACTCAATTATTTGCTGTTTCCAAGCCAATGAATTGTCTTGGTTCTCTACTGAAGCTTTTATTGTGAGGTTAGTAACGGAACCAACTTTAACTCGCATTTGAAGAGATTCATCGGCGTCAGGATTTTTAGCATAGGCAAAACTAAGCCGATACAATTGATCTGCCACAGTATTGAGATTAGTAGATATTGTCCCTGGTTCAAAACCATTCAATTCAATAAACTGATTTCCAGAGTGAGCCTTCCACCCATCTACTTCGTCAGAGAGGTATGCATATACCTCTCCAGCTTCAAGCTTCCATCCTGAATTCAACATTGTTGAATTATTAATAAAATCGTTATCAGCAGCTTCAAAACCATCCTCCATCATTGGTTTACCTTCCAGAACATCTGTTTGCGTAAGACCATATGATATATTGGTATACCCTCTGTTTTCTGAGAGCAAAAGACGTGTTCCTTGCGGACTAACCAAGTGCAAATCTAAATCAGCAATACGTGGATGATCAATTCGGATACCAACCTCCGTCATTCCAACCAGAAAATCATTTGTCACCGTAAGAAAAGACTTTGTTAGAAAATCATCTCCAATAGGCTCAGGCTCCTCACTTACGAGCTTAATCGAATTTTCAAGAGAAATATCATATTCAAAAATTACTCGAAGCCTAAAATCAACATCGTTCAATGTATCAGGGTTCTTTGTAGTCACAAACCAACGGCCTTCGCTAAGCGGAGGATTATCACCAAGCCCATAGTGTAACTCACCTCTTGGCGGACTACCGTCCCATTCTCCTTTCTTCGAATCAGCATCTACTGTGGATTTATCATATAGTTGCTCAAAATCATTAGGATCATCCCACTCTTTGGGTTCAATTTTTGGCTCATTATCTTTTTTAATGTAGACATCGACTGGACCAGTCATATCAGTGACTTGAACAATCATATTTGTTGCATTGAAAGGCACATCGATTAAGAAATCCTCACTAGCTCCAGGCTTTAGGTTAACATCTATTCCCTGACTTCCAACCAAGCTTAGATTCTTAATCGCATCTACTGTAATAGAAAGATTCTGCACTACGCCAGTAAAAGACATTGCACTATCAATCATATCTAACTGCCATACTCCCATCGCAGTCTCCCATTTAAAATCGTTCAAACTACCTGGCCCATCAGTAAACAATATACCCGTTGAATCTCGATAATCTTGAGGTGCATCAAGATCGTCATCATATTGAAAAACAAAATCGGTTGGATATGGCTCATTTGGCAACGGCTCAGCCAGTGTGTGGTTATTGAGCACCACAGAATTCCGATCGTGACTTAACTGCCCCCATAAATCTCCAATCTCCTGATGAAATATCGAGCTAACAGCAGTTACTGAACGAACACTTTCATAAGGCTGACCAACATAAATACCAAAAATAGAAATCCCACCTGGATCTGACGCTGAACCATCAGGTATCACCCCAGGTAATGGCATCATATTTAATCTCCCCCCATTATCCATTCCGCCAAACGGACTACTACTAGATAAACCAACTATACCGAATTCGGCACCCATTTGGTCCTCTGACTTAACGCCAATATAAAAGACTTCATCCTTGCCTACCTTGGCATCGTCAAAAGTTATATATTCGGAACCAGCACGACTGGTAGACTTGAAAGCATCACCAAGAACATTTGGGTCCAAAGTAGTTATTTTCGGATCACGCGAAACATATAAATCTATATCTGCTTCACGTTGACGAGGTGCAGAAAGATTAGGTGGCATAAATGTAATGAACGCTACATATTTACCAAAGTCAGGTTCATCAGCATTTTCTTCACTATCATTTTCGCCCAATTCATTTGTGTCGCCTTCTTCCTTTTCCGGCGGCGCATTTGTAAAAGTAAAGAAGTGCCACTGATTACTAATACCCCGACGATTAGCGTAAACCGAAAGATTAGTATCAGCAGTCTTTGCAAGCGCTGAATTCGCACCAACATGCTGACCGAGCATTGGAGCACCGTTTGTAAGAGTGGTAATTGCCGGCAGTTCTATTTCTTCCGGAGTCGCTTTCCTGAGATCGAAGGCACTCTCGACATCTGGATTACCACTAGACATAACAAGCGCAAAATCCTGAACCACATCAATATGATCTTTAGGTTCTTCTGAGTTATAAAAATCAGATAATGCATCAACGTTCACACGCCGCGCGTAAACAGTGACACGATATTTTTTGGAACCAGGTTCTTCTATGAAAACATTTTCAACATTATTGACTACATCGTTAGTTGCTCCAACAGAATTGAATACGCTTGAGCCAATATTATTACCATAATAGACATCCGATTCTTCCTCATCGAAAGTTTCCCCGGCTTCAGACCCCGGCTGATCAGAATCTGATAATGGAGTCACAATCAAATCAAGATCGTTTACAAGCTTCACAGCTGCATTTGGATTTCCAGCTGGATCGGTCCAAACTAAAGTAAAACGTAAGGGATACTTCATCGCATCTTCCCCTATTCTAATATCCCAAGAAAGGCTTTGACCTGTAGCTAAAGCATTCTCAGAACTCTGATCAATTATCCTAGTCGGCCAAAGATTCTCCCCATATCGATTAGCATCAGCCAAGGCTGGAGCAGCCCTCTGGAGATCTGGCAATCCCCATCCCTGATGATTCACTGTACTGTTAACATCGTGGGTATAGCGCCGATCGACTGACTGTGCGCTATTGATTAACAAAGCCTTCATCATCGCGGGACTATTGGTGCGCTTTAATCGCTTGGTATAAAATTCCTGCATCAAGGCAAGCATGCCACTAATAGCAGGAGCAGCCACACTTGTCCCAGACTCATACCGGTATTGGTCTCCAAGATCATCATTCAATTTCTCTAATGCATCAGCGTCTTCTTGTGCATTGGTTGATGTAATAGAGCTATCCCAATCGCTGGATCGTGTAGAAATAATAAATGTACCTGGCGCTACTAAGTCCGGTTTAAATCGACCATAAGTACCTTCAATACCAATCCCAACATTGCCTCGGCTTGAAAACGCAGCCACCTGATTATTAGAATCCGTCATCCCAGCAAATGGCGTATTTGTGGT
>Ga0163179_10003708_pt1 | contig 10331 bp, 8 predicted proteins | sample AtlANTMetagenome_FD_109643 | JGI IMG/M metagenome (GOLD analysis project Ga0163179, IMG submission 109643) | Marine eukaryotic phytoplankton communities from the Atlantic Ocean - Atlantic ANT 2 Metagenome | ecosystem: Environmental > Aquatic > Marine > Oceanic | place: North Atlantic Ocean... | reverse complement strand
CGATCGGCGAACAAAAATCCCTCGCTGCCTCATTTGCACGATATTCAGCGTAACTTCGTCTCCCTTGTTTTTGCTATGAAAAATCCGTGCGGCATCGATAATGTCGCCGATCTTTCGACCATCAATTGAAGTGACAACCAAACCGGGCCTTAGATTCGCCTCAGCCGCAGGCGTGTCTTTATCCACCTGGCTGATGACGAATCCATCCGTTGAATCAAGGCGCAGCGCCTCTGCGACCTCCGGCGTAAGTCTCTCCAGAATCGCACCGATTTTTTGCCGAATCAGACCAGCGTTAAAGACCGCATTTTCAGGAATGAGTTCGACTGTGCGGTCCAGTTTTTTTCCGTAACGTTCGATTTGAAACTGAATCGTCCTGTCCTTGCCAACGCCAACCAATTGACTGGCCAAATCGATGAATGAATCGTTTTCGCTGCCGTTCACTCGTAGAATTTTGTCCCCAACCGAAAGCCCTGCCTTGGCCGCCGGACTTTCCGCTTCGACACTGGCAACGCGAGGAGGGCGAGTCCCCGCGTCAATGGTTACACCGAACCAGTTATCATCGAGAAATTCTGGTGTGAAAAATCGGGACATGGATTCGTTGACTCGCTTGATTGGGATTGCAAACCCAATACCCTGACCATCGCGAAGCACGGCAACGTTTATTCCGATGATTTCACCGGACAAGTTGATCAGTGGCCCCCCGCTGTTTCCGGGGTTGATCGAGGCGTCGGTCTGAAGCCAATCCGGAATCTCAAGTCTCTGCCCATCGGTTTCCGTTCGCCGACTTTTGGAACTGAGAATCCCCTGGCTAACGGAGCCTCCAAGTCCGAAAGGGTTGCCAAGCGCCATGACCGTCTCCCCGAGCAGCAGATCGTCATCGGCAGCAAATGTGGCTGCAGCGAAAACCTCGCCCTTTTTTTCCGGTATAATTCTCAACAGGGCAATATCCGTGGTCAAGCTGCCGGCAATGGCTTCGGCTTGGTAAAGCTTCTGTTTTCCTGATTCATCCGTCAGTTTCACCCAAATTTCATCGGCATCGCGGACCACGTGGACATTGGTGAGAACGTACCCGGACTCGCTGATAATCACACCCGACCCGGCGCTTTCCTCAGGCGGCAACTGCTGTGCGTACGGGGTCCAGTTGTCTCTCCACCAGTCGTAAAGATACCCGACTCGCTGAACCCGGGTCTTGGTCGCGATATTGACCACACTGGGCATCACCTGAGAAACCGCCTTTACCGTCGGACTACGGCGGGTCACATCATCCGCTTGGCCAAGGGTAAGGGACAGGGCCAGAAAAGCGGCCAGCGCCATATTTTTTAAATTCATTTTCATATATAAAAGCACTGTCATTCTGACAGGCAAGTGGACAACTATGTTCATTCTCACATAGCCAAGCGTAACAACTTATCCACAACAGACTCAATTGGCTTGACGCTACCAGCGGTTTTGTTTGGGATGTCGCCCATGACTTTTCGCTTAGTCCTGCTCGCTTTGGTCGCCGTAATGGCTGGCGGCACCGTTGGCTGCGTCAGCACTCCCGGAGGTAATAAAGTCGGAGTTCCCGGCGTTCGAGACAAAATCGTCAGCCGCTACGAGCGTCCGCTTGACCAGATACTTAATTCTGCCCGTGAAGTGCTGTCCCGGACCGGCACCGTCACCAATGACGATGTGGTGACCAACACGCTGACCGCACGAATCGACAAGCGGACGGTATACGTCACCGTGAAGGAAGTGGAGCCACTCGTCACCGAGGTGACTGTGCAGGTTCGCACCTCACGCGGGACCGGGGACTTGACCGTAGCTTCGGAGATCGACAAGCAGATCGCGCTTGGCCTCGTTCTCCCGCAGAACTAACGGCTACATCAAACCAAGATCTTCCTCGTGCTGCTCAAGTTTGAGTGGCGCATTTTTTTTGTTCGCTGCACGAATCTCGATTGAAAGGTGCATGATTCGGCTTTGTGCCCTTGTTGCCCCAGCGCCTTCCGGGTTGATGTCGATCACACGCTGTAGTGTGGCCCGTGCCTCCTCGTGTGTCCCTCCGGATTTCACCTGAATATCGGCTGCCTTGTTTAGCCAGGCGACCTGCTGCTTCTCTGTCGCGCCCGGCATACCAAGCAGGTATTCGTACTGCTGTATTGCGAGTACCGGTTCGTTGGCGTGGCTGACATAAAGAGCAGCCAACTCTTCTCGATTTGTGATCGAGTCTGGATGCTCCTCCACACGGTTGATGCACTGGGCGAAGGCCGTCTCGTTGATGAGCAATGTGTCCTCTTCGCTCGCCGTGGGAATATCCAGCGGCCCCTTGAGTTGATCCTTTTCAGCCGACTCCGCTGCGAGTTGCTGATAAGTCTCATCTATGTCGGATGCCTCGCTCGAGGCTTCATCAAAAGAATCCATTGATGCGAGTCGTTGAGACGCAAGCTGTGCCGCTTTCGATTCCGGATAGTTTTTTCGAATGACCTCCAACGATTGCCTCGCCCCCTCCGGATCATCGAACAGATTCATCTGCCAATCGGCGAGCTTGTTGTATACGATTGGCAGATTGTACCTCAACCGCTCCTCATTGTTCAAAATCTCGTCGAGTGTCCCACGGGCAGTTCCAAGATCGAGATAATCCTCAGCCTCAATGGACGCCTTCAGCATAAGGCCTTCAAAGTCGCCCGGATGTTTCTCGAGCAATATGTCTACTTGCTCCAGTGCGCCTTCGTAATCGCCTCGGTTTCTGGCCGTCATGGTCGGCCCGTAAGCCGGTTTTTCCCAATGCTGATCAAGCCTCCCCTCAATCGCATTGGTTATGGGAGAAGCCATTAAATTCGAAATATATGGAGTTAGAATAATCGCGATTATGATTGCGCCCGGAACAACAACACCAATCAGTATGGCAACTAAAGAAACAGGCTCTGGCCTTGCCGCACCCCAGGATGAAGCAGCAAATATAATAGATATAATAAAGTATACTAAAGCCCATTTGACCACTAATTTACCGCCGTCAAAGCGTGCACTTGCTCTTAGTCTTTTTCGGATTGAGTGCCAAGCTATGGCTACATAGAAAGGAGTCAAGATAGCAAAAGTAAGAAAAACCTCCCCAAAGCTAATGCTGCCGATTGCAGACTGAAGATTCATTAGATCATTTAAAGTGAAGTCTTAGGCGGCTTCGAGTGCGTTCTGCCACATCGCGCATCTCCATCTCATCTACCTGCCAATGCCCGTCTTTTTTAGTCAACCCCTTGACTGAAAACCGCTTTCGCACTTTGCCGTCTGCGGAATAAAAATCGGCGGCAAGAATTCCGCCCGACTTGATGTCCACCCACGAAAGCACACGCAAAGTTCCCTCGGAATCAGAACGAGAACTCTCGAGCACATGGCAGGATCGGCTCTTGCGCCGTTGTTTCCGGATCGTCTTTTGTTTCGGCCAGTGAAGAAACTCCAAGCCAAGATCCGACAGGGTGAAAGAGGATCTGGCCAAGCCAATTTCGAAATCCTCCCGCTTGGCCAAGCGCTTGGCCTCTTTGTCTACGCGGTATTCATTTCGCTTGGCCAAGATCCGGCGAACGATCCAATACTCGCCGTTGCCTTCGCTTGGCTTGGTTTCGTAAGTCATCAGGCAATCGGCTTGGCCAAGCGGCTTGGTTTGGATGGTGAGGGGTGTCTTGATTCTTTTTCGATCACGCAGTGTCACCTCCATCGTTGCCTCAAGGGAGGCGCTCTCAGTTGGAATGGCGTCGCGGATGGAGCGCGCCAAATCCTGCCCATCGGGCAGTGAATCCGCCGACCGTATCGGTTGACTCCAGAGGAGGATGAATCCAAGCAGGGGAAGGGTGAATTGGCGACTCGTCATCTTCGCAAAGACGATCTTGCGCCAATCATTATTCAGCGCAAGTAAATTGAATCATTTCGCGTATTCAACGAAACGATTTTCACGCACCATTGTCACGCGAATGTGACCGGGGTACTGCAGCTCATCCTCGATTTTTCGGGCGATCTGCCGGGCCAGGTCGTACGAGGCCTCGTCGCTGACTTTCTTGGGATTAACCAGCACTCTCACCTCGCGGCCAGCCTGTACGGCGTAGCATTTTTCCACGCCATCGAATGAAGAACCGATTTTCTCAAGATTACTGAGCCGCTTGAGATAAGTGGTCATCGTCTCCGAACGGGCGCCCGGCCGTGATGCGCTGATGGCATCCGCAGCACTGACGAGGATGCCCCAGATGTAATCGCACGGCACCTCGCCGTGGTGGGATGCCACGCCGTTCACAACATCCTCCGGTTCGCCGTGCAGTTTGATAAAGTCCGCGCCGACAATCGCATGCGGACCCTCGACATCCTGCGTCATCGATTTGCCAATGTCGTGCAGCAAACCAATGCGCTTGGCCTTGGCGATGTCGAGCCCCATTTCACCGGCCAACAATCCCATGAGATGAGCGACCTCGACCGAATGAGCCAATACGTTTTGGGAGTAACTGCTCCTGTAGCGGAGCTTGCCAAGCATGGCCAACACCTCCTTGTTGAGAGAGCTGACTCCAGCCTTGTGGGCCGCCTCCTCGCCAAGGTTTGCCATGTTGTAGTCATTATCCTCGGTGACTTTATTGACGACCTCTTCGATCCGGGTGGGGTGGATGCGGCCGTCCTTGACCAGTCGCGTCATCGATTCACGGGCGATTTCCCGCTTAACCGGATCGAAACCGGAAAGCACCACGGAGTTGGGCGTATCATCGATGAGTACCGTTACTCCCGTGGCCGCCTCAAACGCCCGGACATTGCGCCCTTCGCGCCCGATGATGCGCCCCTTGATATCCTCGTCTCCGTTCAGTGAAACCGTGGCGGTGGTCGATTCGTAAGTGTGCTCCCCGGCGTATCGCTGAATCGCGAGCCCGATTAATCGGCGAGCGTCTTCCTCGGCACGTTCCTTGACCTCCTCGATAATTCCCTTCCCAAGCTGACTGGCTTCCATCGAAAACTCATTCCGGATGATCTCGAAAAATCGTTCTTTGGCTTCATCCTCACTCAGACCGGTCACGCCGGAAAGGGCGGTCTTGTGATCATCGATTAATCTGTTCGCGGTCGACTCCCTTTCAGTCAACTCAACCTTTAGGGCATCGAGTGTTTCACGTTCCGCTTTCAGTCTCGATTCGTTCTCGAGGACAGTTTGCAACTGCCGGTCAAGCAGTGCCTCTCGCTCCTCGAGTCTTTTTTCTCGCTGACGAATCTCTTCACTCTCGGCGCCGATGGTGTTCTCAAGATCATCCCGGAGACGTTTGGTCTCTTCGCGGGTCAACATGCGGGCGCTGCGTGTCAGTACTTCAGCCTCCCTGCGAGAATGCTCCTTCAGTGAGGACTCAGTACTGTGGAGCGCGCGACGAATCTGGCGTTTTTGATCCTTCCGAATCCAGACCATCCCCACCAATACCACGACCGTCACGATCGACCAGGCGATCCACAGTTCCGCTGTTGCTGAGATGATGTGCATGGGGTTAGTCCGGACCGCCGGTCAACCACCCGTCCGGGGTGATGATGCAATCCATTTTGATATCATGAGCCTCCTCCGGGACTCGCGGCAGCACCTGCTGACGAAAGCAAACACCACAAGTCGTCGCCGTCAAGCCCTGCAATAGTCGATCGTAATGTCCGCCTCCACGGCCTAAACGGGCGCCAAGTGCGTCAAATCCTACTCCGGGGACGATCACCAAGTCCAGTTGGTTCGACTCCAGTTCAACGCAGTCTGCGGAAGGCTCACTCACTCCAAATGAACCATCGGCCACATCACCAGACTGCCGAATGACGTAAGGCGCATATCGGTCAGATTTCGATAAAAACCGAGGCAAGGAAACGATTTTTTCATCACTTAACCCCTTCTCAATCAACACGTTAACGTTCACCTCGTAGGTGAGTGGGGAGTAAAGCAAGATCGCTTGGCTTGATCGCCAAATGGAGGATTCGACTATTCGCCTGCAAATCAGAGCAGATTGCTCAGCGCGCTCATCCGGCGTCATGTCGCGCTTGGCCAAGCGCAACTGCTCGCGAAGTGCCTGCTTCGCCAAGCGGGCATCCGATGGAGCAGGGGAGTCGTCCGCTTGGCTCATTCCGAGGATTTTGGCTGCTTGGCTTGGCCGCGATCGATTTTGGCAAAATGCTCACGCCAGTAATCAACTCTCGCCTTGATTTTCTTTTCCACACCCTGCTCAGTCGGTTCGTAAAAACGCTTATCAGCCCCAAGGTAATCCTGGGGCACGAAGTGGCCGGGGAAATCATGTGAGTACTTGTATCCCGCCCCATGCCCAAGCTGCTTCGCTCCAGAGTAATGGGAATCCTTTAAGTGATCCGGAACAGGGAGAGTTTTGCCTGAACGCACATCTCCAAGCGCAGAATCGATGGCTTTGACAACACTGTTGCTTTTGTTGGCGCACGCGATGTAAATCGCAGCTTCAGCGATCGGGATGCGTGCCTCCGGCCATCCGATGAATTCCGCTGCATGAAACGCCGCGTTGGCGAGCACCAACGCCATCGGGTCCGCCAATCCCACATCCTCTGCCGCATGGATGATGATTCGCCTCGCGATGAACCTTGGGTCTTCACCGGCATGGATCATCTTCGCGAGCCAATAAAGTGTGGCATCCGGATCACTGCCTCGCATCGACTTGATGAAGGCAGAGATCGTGTCGTAGTGCGCATCCTCATCCCCATCGTATACCACCGCCTTCTTTTGGATACACTCCTCAGCGACCTCCATCGTTATGTGAATGACACCGTCCTCGCCGGGTTGCGTTGTCAGCGCAGCAATTTCAAGAGAGTTCAGCGCCTTGCGCGCATCGCCGTCGGCGACGGTTGCAAGGTGGCCAAGGGCATCTTCATCTGCCTGACATTTCAGGTGGCCAAGCCCGCGTTCTTCGTCCTTTAGCGCCTGGCCAAGCAACTCGCGAATTTCCGGTTCGTTGAGTGGCTGTAGTTCAAATATCTGGGATCGCGAAACAAGCGGGGAGTTGACGAAGAAAAACGGGTTGTGAGTCGTGGCGCCAATCAGGCGGACTGTCCCGTTTTCCACGTCCGGCAAAAGCACATCCTGCTGAGCCTTGTTGAATCGGTGTATCTCGTCGATGAAAAGCAGCGTGGTGGCTCCGGAGTTGGCCAATCGATTAGCAGCGGAAGCCAACACCCGCCTCATGTCGGCGACGTTGGACTCAACACCGCTAAGCCGCTCGAACCGGCTCTTGGTTTGGTTGGCGATGATTTGCGCCAGGCTGGTTTTCCCTGTCCCGGGTGGCCCGTAAAAAATTAGCGACTGAATTCGATCAGCCTCAATCGCACGGCGCAGGAGCTTGCCGGGAGCGAGAATGTGACTCTGGCCGTGATACTCCTCAAGGTTGCGGGGCCGCATTCGAGCTGCGAGAGGCTGGTACGAGTAACCCGATGACGCATTTCCGCCGGCAGCCATCTCTTGGTCGGTCGGTGTCGACTCTTGCGAAAACAGATCACCATTCACGGCGGTTCAGCGTATCAACCGAAAGTGAGGCTCCCAACGAAAAAACCCGCAGCCTTTCAGCTGCGGGTTTCATCAAAATCCCACCAACTGTCGTGTTGAACTAATCCGATGAACGGAAGGTATAAGTGGATCCGGCTCGTCGAAGATCGCGACTTCCAGTAAAGGCCTGACGGTCACAACCCGAGTGCAGGTTCCTTACCCATTTAAATTAAGGTCCAGGGACTGTTGCAAATCACGCGCAGCAGCAGGAAAATCCTTACCAGCGCAGAGACAATACTACTTCCGGCCAAGCGCTTGGCCAAGCGCAAAACTTGATTCAAACTTGGCCAAGTGTTGCCTCTAAACAATTGACGTTTAGCTAAAGCCGCCGGAGAGTTGCGTTTGGCATGTTCGACTCGATCGATACATTATCGTCTGCAGGGCAATTGCAGCAGACTGCGGAGACGCGCTTGGCCAACGCTGCTCACGACTTGGCCAAGTCTGAATTGTCAATTGAGCCACCAGTGGAAATGATCACCGCGGCACACGAGTCCGCGATTGCCTCTACACTCACCCGTACTGCGGATGAGATGTATGCCCATGCATTGGATATTTTGGCGTAAGTTCATAACTTTGCCAACGAACTGAAGTTCTTAATTTACGCTTCCCTTAACCCTCGCTCTCGGTATCTTTTTCGCCCATCATCCTTCTTGGCAGGATGGGGCAGGGGAGAATGGTAAAGGCCCACCCGAGCTAAGGGCTACTCGATCATCAATGGATATTGAACGAATACGCAATTTCAGCATCATTGCGCATATTGACCACGGAAAAACAACACTTTCCGACCGGTTACTTCATAAGACAGGCACCATTTCCGATCGCGAAATGGAGAACCAACTTCTCGACTCGATGGACCTGGAGAAGGAACGCGGCATCACCATCAAGGCCCATCCGGTCACGATGTATTACAATGCCAAGGACGGTCAGCGTTATGAATTGAACCTGATCGACACTCCGGGGCACGTAGATTTTGCGTACGAAGTTTCCCGCAGTCTCAGCGCCTGTGAGGGTGCACTGTTGGTGATTGATGCCGCCCAGGGAGTAGAGGCCCAGACGGTGGCGAACCTTAACCTGGCGATGAACCACAATCTCACGATCATCCCAGTCGTTAACAAGATTGACCTGCCGCACGCTGATATCCCCAACGTAAAACGTCAACTCGAGGACATTCTTGCCATCCCGGCAGAGGATGTGGTTCTGACGAGCGCCAAGGAAGGGATCGGTACGGATGACGTGCTTGAGGCAATCGTCCAGCGCATTCCTCACCCAACACGAACTGACAAAGAGTCTCCACAGGCGCTGGTTTTCGATTCCTATTTCGATTCCTACCGTGGCGTTGTAGCTCACTTGCGTGTATTCAACGGGGAGTTCAAATCTGGCATGCATGTGAAAATGCTACACTCCAATAAAACCGTGGAGGTGAAGGAGGTCGGCAGTTTCAACCCAAAACCTTACAGTCGCCCGGTTTTGACTGCCGGCGAGACCGGATATTTCACAGCAAACATTAAGTCGCCCTCTGATGTGAAAATAGGGGACACATTGACTGATCCTAAAAAGCCAACTGAACCGCTACCCGGATTTCAGGAAATCAAACCGATGGTGTTCAGTGGCATTTACCCAATCAACTCGGCCGACTATGAACATCTCAAGAGCAACTTGGCCAAGTTGCAACTCAACGATGCCGCTTTTTTTTATCAGGCCGAAAGCTCGGCAGCGCTTGGCTTTGGTTTTCGTTGCGGATTTCTGGGGTTGCTGCATTTGGAAATTATTCAGGAACGTCTCCGGCGCGAGTTCAACATGGACATCATCGCCACATACCCAAGCGTGATTTACAAAGTTGTCACCACCGATGGGAACGAAACCGACATCGACAATCCGGCTTATCTTCCTGAAGCGAATCATATCTCAATCATTTCCGAACCAATGGTGGATGCCTACCTCATGTGCCCTAATGAACACATCGGTGATATGATGAATTTGACGGCTGAAAAGAGGGGAATCATACACGAAACCGAGACACTGGATTCCGGTCGGGTGATTTTGAAGGGCCGCATTCCGTTGAACGAGATTCTCATCGATTTTCATGACCGCATCAAAAGCATCACACGCGGTTATGGCTCTCTAGATTACGAGCACAGCGGGTATGAGGCAGCCAAAATGGTCAAACTGGACATGCTTGTAAACAGCGAGCCGGTGGATGCTTTCTCCCTGATCGTGCACCGAGATAAGGCTGAACAACGGGGTAGGGCACTGGCCGAAAAACTCAAGGACGTGATCCCTCCGCAACAATTCAAAGTAGCCATACAAGCTGCCATCGGGGGGAAAGTCGTTGCTCGCTCGACGGTAAATGCGCTTAGGAAGGACGTGACAGCAAAATGTTACGGCGGTGACATCACGCGAAAACGGAAACTTTTGGAAAAGCAGAAGGAAGGCAAAAAACGGATGAAATCGATTGGCTCGGTGAATATTCCTCAAAGCGCCTTCATTGAGGTGCTCAAGGCATAGCCAAAATGATGTACTATATTAGATGGTTGATCTATCGGCGTTTTCGCCTAGCTGCGGAATTGCGCCACAATGCCAAGAAACTGCTTCAACACCAAAAAGACCTTCTAACTAGTGATGGGTTAAATGATATTCAAAACCAGATTGACTATCTTACGAAGGTGATGCGTTCACCTTACAACCGAGAGGAATTGGACGCTGCTACCGAAAAACTTCAGCAAATAGGAACTCACCGACTGATCCCGTATAAAAACGCCGGCATTCGCGAGAATGTCGAAGTGTGTTTGTTTGCGGTAGGCATCGCGATGGG
>Ga0163179_10003706_pt1 | contig 10335 bp, 8 predicted proteins | sample AtlANTMetagenome_FD_109643 | JGI IMG/M metagenome (GOLD analysis project Ga0163179, IMG submission 109643) | Marine eukaryotic phytoplankton communities from the Atlantic Ocean - Atlantic ANT 2 Metagenome | ecosystem: Environmental > Aquatic > Marine > Oceanic | place: North Atlantic Ocean... | reverse complement strand
AACAAATGGTTTTGATTTATTGACCACAAATTGCTCATTTACAATAACCTTATCTAGTTTCTTTTCATGAGATGGAATCTCATACATTGTATCGAGCAGTGTCTCCTCGAGTATGGTTCTCAACCCTCTTGCTCCTGTTCTTCTTAACATAGCAAGTTCAGCGATCTTAGTTAACGCTTCAGGTAAGAATTCTAGTTTTGTATCTTCCATTGAAAACAACTTTTGATATTGCTTGATCAGTGCATTTTTGGGTTCTGTCAAAATCCTAACCATTGCTTCTTTGCTGAGTTCATGCAGACTTGAGACAATTGGGAGTCTTCCTACAAATTCAGGAATGAGTCCGTATTTGATTAGATCTTCTGGTTCAACTTTCTCAAATATTACACCCAGATCAGTTTGCTCTTCCGACTCTTTAACTTCAGCAAGGAAACCAATTCCTGATTTATTGGTTCTGTATTCAATGACTTTTTCCAATCCAGAAAATGCCCCTCCGCATATGAATAGTATGTTTGAGGTATCAACTTGGATGAATTCTTGCTGCGGGTGTTTTCTTCCACCTTGCGGAGGAACGGATGCGGTGGTTCCTTCAATTAACTTCAAAAGAGCTTGCTGGACCCCTTCTCCCGATACATCGCGAGTAATTGATACATTGTCAGTCTTCCTCGAAATCTTGTCGATCTCGTCGATATATATAATACCTCTTTCAGCTCGCTCAACATCGTAGTCGCAATTCTGCAGGAGTTTCTGGACGATGTTCTCAACATCTTCACCAACATACCCTGCTTCTGTCAATGTTGTTGCATCTGCAATAGCAAACGGGACATTGAGAATGCGTGCAAGCGTCTGAGCCAATAATGTTTTACCTGAGCCAGTCGGTCCTATGAGAAGAATATTACTCTTTCCAATCTCTACGTAATCTTCGTCTCTTGGTTTTGGCTTATCGATTAATCGCTTGTAGTGATTGTATACCGCCACAGACAAGACTTTCTTGGCAACGTCTTGATCAATTACATAATCATCAAGCATTGACTTGATCTCTTTGGGCTTATAGAGAACGAGTTCTTGATTCTCTTCGTCACTGCTGAGCTCTTCTTCGATAATGTTATTGCATAAATCAACGCACTCATCGCATATATATACAGATGGGCCGGCAATGAGCTTCCTGACTTCATTTTGTCCCTTTCCACAAAAGGAACAATAGAGAATCTTATTTTCTTCACTTCCAGTGCCTTTCTTTTTTTTATCAACCATCTTTTTCTAAAACCCCATCTCTCTCTTCGAGAATCTGATCTATTAATCCATACTTTAATGCTGCTTCTGCATCCATGAAATTATCTCTGTCGGTATCTTTTGCAATTTGTTTTTCAGTTTTTCCAGTATGTTTCGATAAAATTGAATTGACCAATGATTTCATTTTAAGCACCTCTTTGGCATGGATGTCAATATCACTTGCCTGACCTTGAAACCCAGAAATTGGTTGATGAATCATCATCCTTGAATTGGGTAGAGAAAAACGCTTTGATTTAGCTCCCCCGGCTAGAAGTAAGGCTCCCATGCTGGCTGCCTGACCGACACAGATTGTGCTGACATCAGGTTTAATGAATTGCATTGTGTCGTAGATAGATAATCCTGATGTAATTGATCCGCCTGGAGAATTTATGTAGAGGTATATGTCTTTTTTTGGATTTTCACTCTCAAGAAAAAGCATTTGAGCAACAATAAGGTTTGCAATGTAATCATCAATTGGGCCAACCGCAAATATGACATTGTCTTTAAGCAGGCGAGAAAAGATATCAAACGCCCTTTCACCTCTGGAAGATTGCTCAACCACTATTGGTACAAAACTGCTCATTTCTTCTATATTTTTCATGCTTGATTGTTGATTAATTCTTTAAATTCAGTTTCTTTGTCAGTAAATGTTGTTTTATCTATTAGCCAATCTACCACCTGATCTTCCATAACCATAGACCTTAATTGATCCATGAGTTCAGGTGTTTGCTCATACATTTTCTTAATCTCATCTCCATTAGGGTATGCATTCGTTATTTCAGCAAGTTTAGTTTTAACCCTTTCTTGATCTAACTCCATCTCTCTGGAGAGAACCAATTCATTTACCAATAATCCTAAATGGACTCTTTCAGTAGCAATTTGATTAAAGTTATCAAGCTCTGGCGCAGCAGACTCATCCTCAATGCCTGACCTTCGCATCCAATCCTTCTGCATAGCTGTTGCTTCATTTTTAATCATTACTTCAGGAATTTGAATCTGATTCTTTTCTCTGAGATGGTTCATCAGCCCAATTCTGACTTGCTCTTTTATCTTGGAATCTTTTTCCTTTTCCATGCTGTCTGATATTTCTTTTATTAAGTCGTCATATTTACCGCTGTCGATTCCAAATCCTTTGACAAAGTCCTCGGTAACTTCGGCCAGTGCAAGTTCTCTCACTTCTTTCACTTTGACATTGAAGTTGGCAGTTTTTCCAGAAAGATCGGGTTGATGATATCCATCAGGAAATGTCACCTCGAAATCTTTTTCATCGCTTGGTTTAACGTCTTTTAATGCCTCTTCAAATTCAGGCAACATTTGACCGCCGCCTAACTGCATTACAAAATCTTCAGAACTTCCACCCTCAAAAACTTCTCCATCCAAGGTTCCCTTGAAATCTATTAGAAGTTGATCGCTGTCAGTTGCATTCCTGTCTACTGACTTCCATTCCCCTCTCTGCTTTTGAAGGTTTTCAACCATTTCATTGATATCGCTCTGCTTAACGGTGGCAGAAGGTCTCTCAAGCTTAATTTTATCTAGACCTTTTAATTTGAACTCAGGGAAGACTTCAATAGTCGCTGTGTACTGGAAATCGCTTCCATCCACAAATTGATCAATATTCACTTCGGGCGGTCCTGCAGGCTTGAGGTCTTTTTCTGTAATTGCCTCAGCATAAGATGATTCCAAGACATCGCTCAGAGTCTCTTGGTTTACCTGATTGCCATACTGGCTCTGAATAATATTAATAGGGGCTTTACCTGGTCGAAATCCTGGCATTTTTGCAGTTTTAGCTATTTCTTCAAAACGTTTCATTTTCTTTGCTTCAACCATAGATGATGGGACAGAAACCTTTAATTCTCGTTTTAGTTCTTTTTGTTTTTTTACTTTTACAGTAATTCCTGACATTTAATATTCACCTTATTAATGGTGGGAAAGGAGAGACTCGAACTCTCACGGGTTGCCCCACTGGATCCTAAATCCAGCGCGTCTACCAATTCCGCCACTTTCCCATGAAGAATTGTTTAAGGCGGAAGATTATACAATAAATTTAAGAATTTTAACCACTTCTGATTAAATCAGAAAAATTGTGTAGAAATTATAAAAAAAGCCGCCTTAATTAGGCGGCTTTCTTTATTTTCAACAAACGTGCTTAGAACTGATATTTAAGCCCCATTTGTATTTGCCATCTGGATTGTCCAGAGTTATCTCTAATGAAATAACTGTCATCATCATCCACTCCTCGAATAATGAATCGACCTTGATCATCGGTACCATTAACAAGTATTTGCCTACTGTTATTGTAGTTGTACTCATAAACGTGGCCCTCGTCATCGTTAATCATATTCAGGACATTAAGAAGGTCTAAGAAGAAAATAAACTTGTGACCATCCATTGGGCTTGGCAACTCTTGTGTCACTCTGACATCAAGTCTGCTATATCCTGGAGTTGTGAATGCGTTTCTAGGCGCATAAGTGCCTTTGTACTGAGCCAGTGGTCCACTGTTGATGTGGTCCATTACAGCAGCACCAGTAGCAGCATCTGTAAATACCACATTTGGATCATCAAGACCAGAAGGGACATATGCAAGACTATAATCTGCATAGAACTTACTGTAACAACGTCCACTGCTTCCTTCACAACCACCGACTGGTCTGTATGAAGGTTCATCGAACGTGATACTGTATGGCTCTCCAGACTTTCTAACATAAATTGCTGAGATTCTGGTCTCATTGTCGCCAAAGAACATATTTCTATACTCGAGTCCAGCTATGATCTTTCTTGAAGTCATAAAAGATGATCGCGCTGCAGGAACGTTTTCACCGTCCCAACGCTGAGTGTATCCATAAGATGATTCAGCTTGTGAAGATGTCAGAGCATAAACATCTTCGGCGTCAACTGTAGCCCAAGATGCAAAGTAGCTGAAGCCATTATCAAATGATTTTCTGACAGAAGCAGACCATGCCTCAGCGCCACCCTCATCGGTATTTGTCAAAAGGTAGTCTCCAGGACCATGCGAATATCGGCCTCGGCCATCAGCAAGATAACCCTCAAGCTCTATCCCAAGCTCTCTGTAGAATACTCCTTCGTTGGTACTATCTTTGTTGTACTCTATTGTAAGTTCATAACCATTCTCTGTCGTAATATCTAATGCGATATTTCCTCTCCAGCTGCTTGGAGCTTCAAAATCTGGATCAGTTGTTTGAGCATCATTGTAGTATGGCGATGATGGAATGCAGTAATCACTAGTTTCGCCTACCCAGAAAAATGTAGGATCGCCTGCTGGCATTTTACCAACTGTTCCACCACATCTAAACGATGGAAGACTATCATCCCAACCGTAGATTCTCCAATAGTCGGAAGCTCCTCCGGAGCGGCTGTAGGCATTTCCATACCAAACATTGGGAATTCGACCCATAAAGAGTCCGTATCCGCCTCTGATTTCTGCACTGATCACTCTATCGGAATTGCCGAATAGAGATTCTGATGCATCGTAATTAAAACCAATTCTTGGTTGAACAACGCTCATATCGAATTTTTGAGCGTTGCTGAATCCATTTCGTTCAACAAATTTTGGATTTTCTCTTGGTGCATCAGGTGTTTCAACTTGATCATATCTCACGCCCACATTAAGCGTTAAGTCACCCAAATAGATTTTATCTCCAATGTAGAGAGTTGTTTTCTCAAGGTTGAAATTTGCTGCAACCGGGTCAACATCCAGTATGCCTCCTTGAGGAACGTGAGCTCTCAAATAGCTGTATTCACCGGCCTCATAATCTGCAATCGAGTTGAATCGAACTTCTCCGTTGTAACGAGAAATAAACAGGTTATATAGACTGGTGTCTTCATAATCAATCCCTGCAGTTACGACGTGATTTCCAAGATCATATGTGGCCTTAAAGCTGATGTAGTCGGAGCTAGTTTCAATCTTATTGGCAGCTCTGTATCTCTCTCCACCCAATCGAATACTGTCTTCTCCAACATAGATTGTCATTTCAGGAATTGTGAGCCCTGGAGAATATGGATCGCTGAGATACTCGTAGGTTGAATATCTAACTTTTGTTGATAAACGATCATTCCAATCACTGTAAAGGGTAATTGAATTTCTCTCTATTTCTGGAGCATAGTATACCCAGTTGCTACTAAATCGATTATATCCACCTGCTGGAAGACTGTCCTCGTCACTCTGATAGAGGAAAACCGCTCTGTGAATGTCATTGATATTCGCATTTAATTTAATGATTGTTTTTTCACCAGTCTCAGGAGCGGTAAACCCAGTAAATTCGCCAGGATCGAAACCATATCGGTCCTTGGAAATTCTTACGAGTTCAGCAATATCTGCTTCGGTGGCACTTTCTGCTTTATTTGGAAAGTTGCTGTCTGCAGCACCATACAATGCTGGAAGGCCAGATTCGAATTCTTCGTATCCGACAAAGAAGAAGAGCTTATCTTCAATGATAGGACCACTGAATGTAAAACCTTTTGTTTCTTCAGAAAATTCAGCGAATTCTTGGTCAAATAGTTCACCCACATCATCCTCATCTCTTTCGATAAAGAAAACACTTCCGTGAAACTCATTTGAACCTGATTTAGTAACAGTAGCAATCGAACCACCAGTTGTGTTTCCTCTTGAAACATCATAAGGCGTTATATCAACCGAAATTTGATCAACAAATTCCATACTGATCGGGTTACGCATACTCCCAAAACCATTGTCATTTAAACCAAATGGATCATTGAAGCTAACACCGTCAACGGAAAAGTCATTAAAACGCTCATGAGCACCCATCACGGTGATTGAACTATTTTTACTGCTTTCTGTATTGATGCTGACTCTTGGATCAAACTTTGCAAAGTCAGCAATTGAGCGGTTGATTGTAGGTACGCCTGCAATTGCATCTTCACCAAGAGAAATTCCTCCGCCCATCCTAATCATGCCACTTGTAGCTGACGCAGTTACACCAATTTCTTCCATATCATTTGAAACTAATGTGATTTCTATTGCGGCAGTCTTGTTTAGGACAAGGTATAAACCTGACTGTGATTGTGATTGATAACCTGACGCGCTAGCATTGATCTCATATGGACCGCCAATGAGCAGGTCAGATACAAAAAACAGGCCATCTTCATTAGCCGTTCTTGTTTTCTTTGTACCAGTTGGTACGTGCGTTACTGTAACTTCAGCTCCAGGAACATTGGCAACACCTCTGATTGACGAAGTAGTTTCTACTTCGGCAAAAGTCGACGTTGAGAATGCAAATAGAGCGGAGAGTACAAATGCGTATAGTTTTCTAGGCATTTTTTTCCTCATTTACTTAGTAAATATCTTAATTTTAAACATGTTTGATGGCATTTCTGCCGTTATTCAAATGCTAAAACTATTCCTTCATTATTACAAGATGATTAAGGATGAGAAGATATTTGATAAAATTTAGAAAAATTCTTGAATAATTCAAACATCACAATAATTTACCTCTCTAAAATATTGATAAAAAAAGAATAAATATTTTCGCTGAAATGGATTTCTTATATCGTCTTGAAATGAAGAATATCTTCTATTTGGATAATGTGTTACAAAAAAACAACAAAATAGTGATGTGTGAAATTAATTAGCGCTAATTTCAAATCTTTTTGCAGACAAAAACGGGGATGTTTCTTTCCGTTACTCGCTGATAATTTTCATACCCTGGATATGCGGCAATAATCATTGGCCAGTATTCACTCTTCTCTTCATCTGACAATTCAAATGCTCTCATCTTAAAGTGGTCAGAGAAAACCTGCATATCAATTTCAGGATATTCCTTTAAGTTGTAATACCAAAGTGGATTAGTTCTAGCTCCACCTTGAGACGCAACAAGAATGAAATCATCTCCGTGCGGTATTGTGAGCAAAGCAATCTTGATCATGTTTCCTGTCTTCCTGCCCTTCACTATCATTATGCAAAATGGTAATCCATTATACTCACCGATGAATCTTCCGTCGTACTTCTCATAAATCCAGATATGGAATCGATTCAGTGATTTAATCAGTGGTTTAAATAATTCAGGTTTTCGCCATGGATACATATGAACAAATGTTATCAACTTGATATTTGATTCACCACATATAAGATACAAATAATGAGTAAGAATAATGAAATCAGATCTGCGGGGCTTAAAGTCACTCATGCAAGAAAGAGAATCCTGGAAGTATTAGAAACAAGTCGTAAATCTCATTTGAGTGCCGATGATATCAATAAGATTCTTATAAAAAATAACGACGAGGTTGGGGTTGCAACCGTATATCGCGTGCTTAATCAATTTGTTGATGCAGGGATATGCATTAAACACAATTTTGATTCAGGACAAGCTGTTTTCGAACTCACTCCTGCTCATCATCATGATCATATGGTTTGCGTGAAAACCGGTAAGGTCATTGAATTTGAAGATGAGGTTATAGAGGAAAGACAAGAAGAATTGGCCAAGAAAAAAGGATACAAAATCGTCGATCACTCACTAGTTCTCTTTGTTGAACCACTAGACGATTAGAAAAGACCCTGGATTAATCCTTCGTCATCAACATCAATGCCCTCTGCTGCCGGTATTCTAGGCAATCCTGGCATTGTCATAATTTCACCGCAAACAACCACAACAAATTCTGCACCAGCAGAGAGCCTTACTTCTCTGATCGGAACGTCATGTCCCGAAGGGGCACCCATTAATAATGGATCTGTTGAAAAACTATATTGAGTCTTTGCCATGCAAATTGGGTATTCACCAAATCCATCATCCTCTAGCTTCTTAAATTGATTTCTTACTTTTTTATCAGCAATGATTTGTGACGCACCATAAATGTTTTTCGCTACGTATTCGGTTTTATCCCATAGCGACATTTTATTGTCGTATAAAGGCTTGAATTTAGAAGAATTGGAGTCAGCAATTTTTACAACCTCTTCTGCTAAATCTGATGCACCCTTACCTCCTTTTTCCCAATGTGAAGAAATTTTGCACTCCACACCAATTTGATTGCAGTAATTAATTATTGCGGCATGTTCATCTTTTGTATCAGTTACATAGTCATTAATTGCAACAATGACAGGAACTCCAAATTTTGTAATATTTTCAATATGCCTTTCAAGGTTCTTACAGCCTTGGGTTACTGCATCCACATTTTCTCCACCAAGATTATCCTTGGCAATACCTCCATGCATTTTTAGAGCCTTTGTAGTCGCAACTAAAACAACTGCATCTGGTTTTAGACCCGATTTTCTGCATTTGATATCAAAAAATTTCTCAGCGCCTAAATCGGCTCCAAATCCAGCCTCTGTAACCACATAATCTGCAAGTTTTAGTGCGAGCTTAGTTGAAACAACTGAATTACAACCATGCGCGATATTAGCGAAAGGTCCGCCATGAATAAACGCTGGATTATTTTCAAGAGTCTGCACTAAATTTGGTTGGAATGCGTCTTTTAGTAAGGCGGTAATTGCTCCATCAGCATTGAGTTGTTTTGCTCTTATTGGTTCGTTGGATCTGGAATAGCCTACAACCATATTACCAATCCTCTTTTTTAGATCATCGATATCTGATGCAAGGCAAAAAACAGCCATGATTTCTGAGGCAACCGTAATATCATAACCACTCTGTCTAGGTATACCATTGCCAACCCCGCCAAGACCGCAAGTAATATCTCTTAACGATCTATCATTCATATCGACAACCCTCTTCCAGGTAATTCTTCTAGGATCAATATTTAATTGATTATCCCAATGAATGTGATTATCGATGAGTGCAGAAAGGAGATTGTGAGCGGCTCCAATGGCATGAAAATCGCCTGTAAAATGTAAGTTAATATCTGTCATGGGTATGACTTGAGCATACCCTCCTCCTGCAGCACCGCCTTTCATACCGAAACATGGCCCTAAACTCGGCTCTCTAAGACAGATCATTGCATTCTTACCAATATTGCAAAGCCCATCGACCAGGCCAACGCTTGTAGTGGTTTTACCTTCTCCCGCAGGAGTAGGGGAAATTGCGGTAACTAAAATTAACTTGCCGTTCTTAGAATCCTTAAGTTTTTCATGATTAATTGAAAGGTCAACCTTAGACTTAAATTTTCCGTAACGTTCAAGATACTCCTCACCAATACCCAACTGGTCAGCAATTTTATCAATAGTTTTAGGTTCTGCCTCTCTTGCTATTTCTATATCTGTTTTCATCTTTTACTCTAAAAAAATAATGGGGTGGACGATGGGGCTCGAACCCACGACCACCTGGACCACAACCAGGGGCTCTACCAACTGAGCTACGTCCACCATTGATTCGAAAGGGTATTTTGCCCTAGAAAATTTCTTAGTCAAATTTTCTCAGTCGCCAGGAATAATCTCAACTGAGATTATTTCATCGCCCTGCTCTATTGAATTTACTACATCCATATTGGCAGTGTGACCAAAAACTGTATGCACACCATCTAAATGAGGCTGTGGACTATGGCAGATGAAGAATTGACTTCCGCCAGTGTCTTTCCCCGCATGTGCCATGGAAAGGGTTCCTGCCTGATGTCTATTGGGATTAATTTCGCACTCAATATGGTAACCAGGGCCGCCAGTTCCAGTTCCTTGGGGGCAGCCACCCTGAACGACAAAGTTAGGTATCACCCTGTGAAAGTTAAGTCCATCATAAAATCCCTTTTCGATTAAATCTGTGAAATTCTTTACTGTATTAGGCGCGTCATCACTAAAAAGATCGATCTGTATATCGCCCTTTGCTGTTTTCATAATTGCTTGCATCATAATCACCTCAATTTTTTGAATCGTCATTATCCATCTGTTTAATTAAATTTTCTACATGAAGGCTGATTTCATTTCTGAAAAACTTCTCAACATATTTTAAAAACAATGGTTTTTATTCTAGCTCTTTTATTCGAGATTGAGGCAATGACTCGATTTCAGTCAATAGGCTGCTGTTCCAGCGATTGAGAAAACCAAACAGAGAAATGATTGCCAGTATTTCGATTTGCTGATTTTCATCGTAGTATTTTTTGAATTCACTGTAATGCTCATCAGAAATCAGATTGGGTGTTTGAGCTGCGTTT
>Ga0163179_10003705_pt1 | contig 10335 bp, 13 predicted proteins | sample AtlANTMetagenome_FD_109643 | JGI IMG/M metagenome (GOLD analysis project Ga0163179, IMG submission 109643) | Marine eukaryotic phytoplankton communities from the Atlantic Ocean - Atlantic ANT 2 Metagenome | ecosystem: Environmental > Aquatic > Marine > Oceanic | place: North Atlantic Ocean... | reverse complement strand
ATTTGCAGTATACAAATACAAACGTTTCTATTATTACTCCCAATATGTCACAAATAAAATCACCTGTAACTGCTGGATTTAAGGTTGCTGATTCTTTTAGAGATGCTTATAATGCAGGTGAACCTTTATGGACAGATCCTATTTCAAATGTTGAGTATGAAACTAGTAGAACTGTAATTACATTTTATTGTGGTGAGGATGACTTAAATAGATACAATGAAAGTTTAATGATTAAATTATATGGTGAAATGTTTGTTAATGGTTTGATAAATGTAATAGGAATACCAAGAGTTGTTTCAATAAGTGGTACAGAAATGAGAGAACATTTATGTTCAGGAAACATAGAAATGTTAAAAAACATGTTACCTTCATCTTTAAGTGAAGAAAGTAAACAACAAATTGCAAATATACTAACACAAAGTGTTTCTTGTGGTTATCCTTCTTCAAGAGACATAGTTAAAACAGAAAGATTAATAAGAAACTATGTCAAATTATTATTTTAGTATTATTCACCACAAGGTGGGATATGACATCTTGCTTCTGGTAAATTAGACTTAGGTAAATCTTCACAACTCTCACCAATTGCCATTTCAGGTGCCCAAGCCCAAGAATTCATTGTAATATAACCTGCATGTTTCGGATAACCGTTTAAATCATATGTAATTACTTCGGATAGCTTGACAAATCTGCTTGTTTGTCTATAGAAAATTGCAAATCTTCCTCTAGGAATATAACCATTATAGCTAAATATAGTACTACTTGAAGTTGAAGTAGAAATAGTCTCTGCTAAACTTTCACTATTACCTTCAGTTACAACCTTTCCACTAGATATATTCTCAGACATATTCCATACTCTCCCAGAAGATAATCCAGATGATTCTGTTATTGTATTTGATGTTGAACTTGATAAAACATATGAGCCTGTTAAGGAATGACTTCTGGATTCATTCTGGACACTCCCAAATGATCTTCCGTTTTGTTTAGAACCTCCAGTAGAATATCCTCTAGAAGTAGTGTTTGATTGATTTTCTGATTCAGTATTTGCATTACCCCATCCTGCAGAAACTCCAGTTGATACTTCAACTTTACCGCTAGCTTTTGCTAGAAAAGGAAGACTACCTTCTCCACTAAATCCTGTAGTCACAGATCCATTTACACCTAAGTTTGTGCTGCTTGTATTAGAATTACTAGAACCTTGAGATTCTGATTCACCAATATCCCAACCCCACGTTTCTCCATCTGAAGTATTAAAAGAAATATTAGAAGCTTCACTTTCTGAATATGATTCTGTAGAATTTTCTCCTACTGTTTCTGATTGTGAAAGTGAAGAAGAAAGAACAGTATTGCTAGTTTCACTAATGGAAATGCCTTCAGTTCTTCCTAGATTTGTACTAGATGAATTGCTATTACTCCAGTTATTATTTATTGTTATTGAAACACTATTTTGTCGAGTTTCTGTTTGTGATTCTGAATATTGTACATTATTACCTATTGTCCCAGGTATACATCCTGTAACGGGTAATGGTTCATATGTTTCTGCTAACTCATACTCACCAAAGTGCTTTACTTCTATTGGTCTTACAACTTTAAATGGAAATGCAGTTTCAGCAATATTTCCTTCATTATCATATGCTTTTATTAAAATTGAATTAATATAAGAAGAAACATCATGAGGAACATCTTTAAAAATTAAATTATTAACCCAGTCTTCGTTTACAGGTGTATTAAACTCATGATTTATTTTAAAGCTATCATAAGGCGTTGTAATTATATATTCTATATTAACAGGCGCTATTTTAAAAGTTTTTATCTTTAATTTATTAATAGTATTTTGTACAATATTACCTGTTAAAGAATTACAGTTTTCTGATGCACAAAAGCTTTCTATAATAATAGAAGGATTAATATTGATGTTGATATTTTTTGTTTCAAACTCTTCTTCACCTACAAAGTCTATTTGAAAATAATAAAGGTCAAAGTGATTAATATCTTTTTTTAAAAATCTATTAATGTAGAATTTATCTTTATATTCTTGTTGCCCGTAATTCTCAATTACTTCGTTTGTAGTTGCAGACTTTAATTTTACATTTACTTTTTCATAATCATAGTAATCATCATAATATATTTGTATGTTTTGACCTGATATTAATTCTTTTTGTGTTTCAACAGTTATGCTTTCTTTGTCAACGCTCGAGCTACTAGCTGTAATCATTATTGATAAAAGAAAAAAGTATTTAATTTTTTTAATAAACTCTGTCAAACATCTCATTGTCTTGTGCTTCCTCTTTGGCAATAAAGCCTCTTATTGTTTTGATTGTAAAACTTAAGTCTTCTAATAAGGTATTGATATCTTGATCGCTATATACTGTAAGCTGTCTAATACGATTTACATCATGTTCTGTATTTACGTTTTTATTAAAATACACACTAACATTATCTAAGAGAGATTCTAATTTACTAAGAAAAATATTTTTTGTATTAACTGAATAATCTTCTCTAAAAATAAGTTTTTTATACCATGGTGTTTTCTTAATATTTCTTCTTGCACTAGTTATTTTTGGTTCAAACTTTTGTTTAGTTTTCAAAATATTTTGTATCTTTATGCACTCATCTTTTACAATATTTAAAAGACTGATTGAATCTTTTGGAACTTTATTAGTTTGTTTATCTAACTCATAACTAGAGTCACCACTAATATTTCTTATAATAGCAGCAATTTTTGTAGACAAGTTAATAAACTTAATAGTTTCATTTGCATAGTTACTATCATGATGAATTTCAGGATTATGCATTTTTCTAAGATTTTTTCTTACATCAGTATCTGATTTATTTTTTTTATTATTTAAGAAATCAAAAATACCCTCTGCAATACATTCATCGTTTAGATTATTTTTTATCTGCAAAGTAAGATGATCTTCGGGTATGTTTTCATCAAGGCATAGCTTTGTTATTTTTGAAGTTAAATAATTAGTAACAGATTGCAATTCAACTTGAGATTTTGCAAGTTTATAATGACACCAACTAGGTAGATCATCTTCACTCCTAAGTGAAGTATATAAATTATATAGATCTTTTGCCATAGTAATTAATGTTCTCTTTGCCATTTCTCCTTCTTTTGAGTTTGACATTTGAGATCCATAGTCAAAGTTTCTTCCTGTCATGATTCTTCCTCAGGCAATTTAAAAAATCTTTGCTGCATACAGCACCATGATATTACACTTGATGCTTGAATATCTGTCAAACCATGATCTATTATAAGTTTTGTTATACTTAAGTCTTTACACAAATCTATTTCTTTATTTGAAAATCTTTGTTTTGAAAAGCTTTTAGATATAATCAGAATAATTTCGTCTTTTTTTGCCATAATAATACCTATCATTTTGTCTTTTATTATAATTATCTTGATAAGTTGTATTATTATTTGAATTTTTAATTTCTAATATAGAATCTACTTTTTTTTCTTTTATGTAAAAATCTACATAAGGAAACTCGTAAACAAAAAAATCATTTAGAACTGTTTTCTTCATTTATAGATTCCTGTTGCTCTGAAGGTTTTTCTTGTGATTTAGATTCACTTTCTACTCCTTCTTTTTGCTCGTTCTTTTTTGTCCTTCTAACTTTTCTTTTTTGTCTAGATGTTTCGATTTTTTTTATTTCTTCTTTGTCTTCTACAACTTCCTGCTTTACCTCTTCGACTTTTTCTTTTATATCATTAGTTATTTTTAGAAACTCTTTCTTTACTCTTTCAAAGTATTCTACACCAGGAGTATCTACCATTTTTGATTCAAGAAATTCTACAAACTCTTTGTAAGTTAAATCTTGTTTATTTTTAAACAAAGATAATGGATTAAATCTCTTTCTATTTTGAAATAGTTTATAATTAATTAAGCTTTTCTTTTTCACGTTTATAACCTTTCATTATTTCGACTATTGAATTTTGAAACTGAGGTGATTTTGCAATTTCTTTTATTTGATCATCAGAATATTTCTTGTTATATTTTTTAGATATGTTTTTAACTATTTTTGAAAAACTTCTAATTACAATATTTCTTGCAGTAGAATGATTCATTTTATCACCACTATCTGTCATTACTCTAGCAATATCGTAATATCCCATACCTTCATAATTATTTGTCGTTACGTATTTTTTATTTGACATATTATAAATACTCCATCATTTCTTCTGTAACTGGAAAATTATTAGTATCATCAGGCTTTTCTGTAATACCAAACCTTAATCTGATTATTTTTTCTTCTTTTGGTGTCAAAAGTTGCAAACTTTCTCTGATAATTATGTTTAATTCTTTTGATTCTACAAGTTTTTCTGGATTAGAATATAAACTTGCATCTTCAACTTTATTAAGTAAAGTTGCATTTGTAGAATTTTCATCAAAGCTTTTTTCTAAAGAAGCTATTTTTTTATTAGCATGAATTGTATATTTTATTTTTTTTACACTTTCACCTAATTCGCTAGATACTTCTTCTAAAGTTGGTTGTTTACCATTTCTCTCTTCTAACTCATTAATTTTATTTTTTATTTTAGAGTTTAACATTCTAGAGTGAGTAGGTACTTTTATATTAGATGAATTTTCATTTACGTATTGCAATGCTGACTGTTTTATCCACCAACAAGCGTAAGTACTAAATTTATAACCTAATGTAGGATCAAATCTATCAACAGCTTTGATTAAACCTACACTACTTTCTTGTATCATATCTTGAAAATCTAATTCATCTCTATGATATTTCTTTGCTATAGAGATTACTAACCTATAGTTAGACTCTATAAGTTTTTGCCTTGCTTTTTTATCACCTTTTTTAATCTTATTTGCAAGATCAATTTCTTGCATTTTAGTTAATAGAGGGTTTTCTTTAATAGTTTTAATAAATTGTTTATCTAACAAAATTACATCCTTTTATATAATAATATTTATAATTCAATAATTATTACACGTTTAGGTTCTTGTTCTAATTTTTTATCATCTTCTGGATATTCAATATCATAGTAACTTGGAATCTCTAATTGAATACGCCTTTCTTCTTCATGCTGTTTTTCTCTAATTTGATCTATAATATATGTGTCATCTAAAATATCATCAAACATAGTTTCCTCCTGTTATCTATGATTATATTAATACATATCATCAGATAGTTGAACTAGTTGAACTCCTTGATCAAAATTACTTTGTGTATCTAAAACAACACACCCAACTGAAAGTAGTGAGTTGCAAACACTTACAGCATTTTTTAATGCAGTTGCTGTGACTTTTTGTGGATCTATTATACCTTGCTCAATCATGTCTATATATTTTTCTGATCTTACATCATATCCATGTGTAAAGTCTGGAACTTGTTTAATCATCTCAACAATATAATCTACAGATAAATCAGCATTTTGTAGTATTTGTTTTAAAGGAGACATGCAAGCATCAGCAACTATTTTTGAAACTGTACTAGACAATAGTGTTTCTTCTTCTTCACAATTAAGTAACTCAATACCTGATCTTGCTAAAGCTATTCCACCTCCCGGTAAAAAGCCACTTTCTACAGCAGCTTTAGTTGCATGTAAAGCATCATCAATTCTATCAACTAATTCTAACAATTCAGATTCTGTATGTGCTCCAATTGAAAGTACAGCAACTACTCCTTTGTTAATAATTAGTCTTTGCTTTAAAAATGCTTTTTCTTCTTTAGTTATAGTTTTATCTTCTAATTTTTTCTCAATACTTTTTGAAACATCATCAGAATTATTTGTAGACTTGCATTCTACAAAAAGACTTGAGTCGTTTGTTGTTTCGATTTTCTTACATTCACCAAGATCTGAAAGTAATAAATCATTCATTTCTTTTTCATCTATATCATAAATGACTTTTGTATCTAATGCTTTTGCTAAATCAGTCAGGATTTGATTTCTTTTTTCTCCGTAGAAAGGAGATCTAACTGCACATATTTGAAGCAAACCTTTTGATACATTAGCAATCAAAGCTTGGATTGCTTCTTGATCGTAATCGTTTGCAACAATAAACAAAGATTTTCCTGTTTGATGAACTTTTTCTAGAACAGGTAGAATTTGTGTTAAAGAATTAAGTTTGCAAGAAAGGATTAAAACTAAAGGATCTTCGAGATTTGTCTTAGATTTTTCAGTATCATTGATAAAATATGGTGAAATATAGCCTCTATCAATCTTGACACCTCTTACTAATTTTAATTCTGTACTTGTTGTTTTAGATTTTTCTACTGTTACAAGACCAGAAGTACCTACTTCATCCATTGCATTAGAAATTAAGTCTCCAATATAAGAGTCACCATTTGCACTTATTGTTGCTACTTGCTTTATTTCTTCGTTAGAAGAAACCTTTATTGATTTTTCTTCTAGAATATTAACAACTTTTTCTACTTTTTTATTAAGTAAATCACAAATCTCTGATGGTGCTCCAATTCCTGTATGTAAAGCCTGTGCTGACCTAAAGTACAGTTCTTTTGCTAATACTGTTGAAGTTGTACTTCCATCTCCTGCTATAGTTGCTGTATTTTCACTTGCTTGTTTTAATAAGCTTGAACCTAAATTTTCTACTCTATTATCCAATACAACAGACTTTGCAACAGTAGCACCATCCTTTGTTAAGTGAGGTGGCTCGTTTTGCTTTTCAATTAATACAAGCTTTCCTCTTGGTCCCATAGTTATTGCAACTGCATTAAATAACTTCCTAACTCCTTCTTTTAAGAGAGTTTGAGCGTCTGCATTAAAATAAATAGCGTCTGACATTTATTATCCTTTTAAAATTTTTCTATTATTTGAATTTTCTGTAATTGTTATGTTGTTAATTTGATCTATAATTGCATTTTCTACGATTCGTTTTTTATTAGATAATACATCTTTTGCGTAGTATAAATCACCTACACTAATAACAACTTCTTGTTCTGATATTAAGCCGTTAACCCTTAATTGTTGTAAAATATTGTTTGATAATACTTTTTCAGCTGACATTTTTTATATTCCTTTCTAGATTTTTAAATGTGTTAATAAAATTATTCCATGATTTTTCTTTGCCTGTTAGAGAACTAAACTCATATAGACTAAATCTTTCTTTTAGAAGTAACCAGTTAGGTAAATATTCTAAACGACTATAAGAAATGCTTTCTATTTCTTTTTTTTCTAAAGTATGAAATCTAATCATGAATTTATTTTTATCGAACTTTAATTTGTGATTTTCTATAGATAAAAATTCTTCTAGTTTATTAGACTCACTCATAAGCTTTAAAGCCTTTTTGTTACCTATACCTTTAAATCCTTCTATATTGTCAGACTTATCACCTACTAAAGATTTCCAAGAGACATAGTCATATTTTGTACCTTCAATATATTGTTTTCTTACAGGATTATATAATTTTATATTTTCATTTACGCTTTGAATAAAATCTGTATCTGAAGATATGATTGTCACATTATCATTTTTATGATTGACTTTAGCTAAATGATTGATGATATCATCACATTCAAAATCATTATGTTTAACAACTACAAAAGGAAAAAATTCTTTTATAATTTCAATAATGTCTTTTCGTTGTCTATTAAAGTCATCTTTATCATCATACACTCTTTGTCCCTTATAATTTGGGTCTAAGTTTAATCTTTGAATAGGTGTTCCTTCTAATACAAAATATGCAATATCCGGATTGAATTTTTCAACTAAAGGTCTGATTCCTCTAAAGAAGTTAAATACAGTTGAATGATTACCTTTGTTCATTCCACTATATCTAGCTCTATAAATTAAGTTATAACCATCAAGTAGTAAGATATTTTTCATGTTTTTTTTTGTGTATCTTTTGTTACGGGTGAATTGACAAATTTATTAATATTGTCTAAATTAATATTTGCTTTTTGACCATTATCTAATTCAACTTTTATCAAATTATTATTTTGATCTTGATTAATTATATTATTATTAGATTCATTTTTACACGTATCAATTTCATGTGTAATATCTTTAATACTGAAGAACTGTTGATTTAAAGTATTAGCATCTTTAATCATTTTCTCTAAAGCAGTCTTAGCATTTTCAGTTAAATATTCTTCAACACTATTAATATCTTCATATAGATTAGTAAACTTATCAATATTTACTTTTTGATTCTTTGTATTAGGGAGTTGTAATTTATAATCTACTTTTTCACCTTCTAAAGTTTTAACAATAACTTGTTCTACAACTTTAACAGGTACAACTACTTGTTTTTCAGTTAATACTGTATATAATATTTGTCCTACGTTATACATTTTTTATACTCTCTATTTATTATTATATGGTATCAACAAATATTAAAAAGTATAAAATTATTTTTTATTAGATTTTTCTATAGCTACATCTAATGGATCTAGACCAATAGAAATTCTAACTTTATCATAAACTTCTTTATCTAAAATGTTTTTAAGTACTTCACTGTTTACATACATCTGCATTGTAATTTCACACATTTCTTCTTCTTCTACTTCATTATTTTTATTCTCAATATTTTTTGCAGCACCCATAAATAATGCTGTTGGTACTGTCTGATTATTTTCTATTCTCATAAATGGCATACCATTTGTAAAACCTTCTGCAGACTCTTCATAAAAAATTTCAGGTTGAATAAATTTTTTCATTTAAATACATCTTTCTCTAGTTGAAAACCAATACAGTTAGTGATTCTTCTCCAGATACATTAATAGCTTTAGTATCTTCTAAATCTGATGACTCATCACTTGATTCTTCGCTATCTGAAGTTGCTTTTTCAAAAAGCAATTGTTCAGCTAATTTTTCTAGATTTTTAGCCATATCACCAAATTTGATTTCTTTCATGCTGGACATTGTATCTAGATATACTTCTAAGTTAATTTCTTTTTTCAATATCTCGAGACAGTTTTTCATTAAATCTGAAGGCATTACTTTTACTAGTCTATCTTTCATTTTTTCATCTAAGAATTCATCCATTGATTTTTTAATATCAGAGATTTTATTGAAAGAATTAGTCAATTCATTGATTTGATCATTAACCAAATTGTTCTCTACAAATTCTTCCCAAGATTTTATAGTAGCAGCACTTACCAATATGTTGTTTAAATTTTGAATATCAGAATTGCTAAGTTTAGATTTTATTTCTTCTACTTTTTTTAATATTTCTTCAGGAGTAACTTTTTCTTTGCTTTCTTCTTCTTCTTTTTTTATATCTAATACTACTTTTGCCATATCGTTAATCATATTTTCTATTACATCATTATCAATAACACTATATCTTTCATCCAAGAATTTTAAAACAAGATTACCACCAAGCTGTTGTTTTTTAAACTCTTCAAGCAAAGCTTTAGTTACTTCGTCATCTTTTTTCATTAAGTCATTGTTTTTACTTTCTGAATTAATATGTTTATTGATATTATTGATTCTATTAAGAAAGTCTTGTAACTCTTTAGTATATAATTCTGGTACAATATTTTTTACTTGATAATCTTTTTCTTCTATTTTTTTAAAAACTTCATTGTAAATTCTGTAAGTATTTGCATATTTCATCATTACTATGTTTTTTACTAATATAATTTTAGCAGCAAGTATTACTCTCATATGCGAGATATAAGTCTTAGCAGCCATATTTGTTAAATACTCGCTAGCTTCATCTTCTGTAACTTCGCTTTCTTTTGTTTCTTTTTTTTCAAACAACTTTTTAAATAGCATGTTTTTGCTCATAATAAGTGTTTTTTTCTTTATGTTTCTTGTAAAGCTTTCATTGGAATCTTTAGATTTTTCTTCACCACCAGCTTCTGAATCTTTTTCAGTACTTTCTTCACTACTAGCTTCTGAATCTTTTTCAGTACTTTCTTCACTACTAGCTTCTGAATCTTTTTCATTATCTTTTTCTGGTTTAGACACACCGCCAGAAAAGTTTTTAAATGCAGATGAAAGTTTATTAGAGTTATCTATAAAATATGCTATTTTTTCTATTTCAAAGGCAAAGTTATTGCCTAATATAATATCAGCTGCTCTTGAAGTAGTAATTCCAGACTTAGATATCACTTCAAATAGTAATGATTCAATAGAAGGTAGTTTTTCTTTTAAATTAGCTTCATAATCAAGATACTGAGAAAATGTCATTAACTTACCTTTTATTTCTGCATTTACAGAACTTGTATCTTTTAAACCTTTTAACATAAATTTAAAGAATTTTCTATAATTTTGATTGTCTTTAGAAATAGATTTAGTTTCTGCTATTGATTTAACAAAAGACTTGTCAGACTTTTGAATTTCTGCATATGAGCTTAACTTTGATTGAGAAACTTTTATATTAATTTTCTTGCAAATTGAACGT
>Ga0163179_10003704_pt1 | contig 10336 bp, 10 predicted proteins | sample AtlANTMetagenome_FD_109643 | JGI IMG/M metagenome (GOLD analysis project Ga0163179, IMG submission 109643) | Marine eukaryotic phytoplankton communities from the Atlantic Ocean - Atlantic ANT 2 Metagenome | ecosystem: Environmental > Aquatic > Marine > Oceanic | place: North Atlantic Ocean... | reverse complement strand
CACCTGCTTTATCGAGTTCGATACCCAGCTTCTTCGCATTAACAGCGACTCGCTTAGTAGTGCCTTTATCATCGATTACTACATCAATATATACTTGATTCTTTTTAGCCATTATCCCTGCACATTATGGGTATAATTTTTACCCGCTTGCTGAGATTTCCTCTCCGCTGCTTTACGTTTACGTTCTTGTTCGTCTATACGATGCTTCATTACCCTGCTCTCATACACTTTCATGAAATATAGTACAATCTTTTCATCATCAGGTTTATACAAATCGAACAAGTGGGCTGATTGAGACCAATCTTTACCCAAGTATGTTCCTGACATTCCATCCCACCGATCCGGCAATAAATCAAACATAAAAAATGCCACTTGAACTTCCACCGGAAAAGCGGTGACTTCTAGCGGCATTTTGGCGGGATCGGGTGCTTGTCCTAATTGCTCACAGATGCGTAGATATTTCTCAACATCCATAACGCCCTGTTCTTGTACGTAGCGTTCAAGCAGGGAAAGTATTTCCTCTACTTGTCTCCAGTAAAATTTTCTAGGTCACCTACTGTTTCTGTAACCCACGTATCAAAATCAGTTGCGTTTTTCATTAACAACTCAGCATTGTCTTGAGTATAGGGCAAGCAATCGTCTGGATTAAGGTTACTAATATCCACCAAAAGAAGCTCTTCTAAGTATGAAAATTTTAAACCTTTCCATCCTTTAATTACTGCTTTACAGTACTCGACAATAAATTTATCATCATCCATTTCTTCAATAGGTTGATGAGTTTTTTTGTTCCACTTCGTACTCATACATCTTTTACGAAGTTTTACTAATTCTTCTCGGGCTAGATAACAAAGATCAATACTTACTCCCTTAAAGCGAGGGAATTCAATTGATACTGTCTTACTTGGAGTCATAAGACTCGCTAGTGATACTACTGGTTTTTTGTCTTCGGGCATTACATTATTCCTTATTTAAAAATTAAATTATACTAAATAACACAAGAAATGTCAAGAATTATTTTTGGGGGGTGAGGGGAAAAAGGGGCCGAAGCCCCTTTAAAATTAGTACGCAGAAGGCGGATAGTAAATTACACTAGTAATTTCGTTAGCAGTTCCAAAGTCTGTTGGAAGTGCCGTAAAATTCGTCTCTAGTGAAATTACGTCTTCTATAGAGTGAGTTGGAACTTCAATGTGAGCTGTTGGGAAAGTAATACTAACAGCTGGGTCGGTAGTACCTGATGCCGCAGCAGTAGAACCACCAATATCCATTGTTACCTTGAATTTATTCACAACTTTACCCATTGCTCCCGTTGACACCATATCGTTAAAGAACTGTCGGGAAGTACCATTTGACGTATCAGAATCCTCTAGGGTTAGATAGCAAGTAGCTGCTCCACCGGCTGTTCTTGTACCTGTAACAGCATCAAGCGGCTTATTAATTGCTCCCAATTCTTCAGGAACCAGATAGCTAATATTATTTCCAATATTGAAGCTTCCTCCTGTTAACGTCAGAGAGTATTTACCATTTGCAACCGTTCCTGAGTTCGCACTATAACTAGTTGCACTTAGGGTCTCTTGGTCACTACTGCCTGCTATACCTTTAGCATATGTGTCATATAACTTAAAAGTATTAGTAGAAATCGCACCAACATAATAATGAGTACCATTAAGAGTTGTATTACCTGTAGCTCCAGTAATGTATACTTGGTCTCCTGCTGCAAAACCATGAGCAGTAGCAGTTATAGTACTAGTAGTATAACTAGCTATAGTTGCGTAAGAACCAGGGAAAGTACCTACTACTTTATCTGCTCCATCCGCAGTCTCGATACCAACAGAAGTTAGTCGATTACGGATAAAGTTAGCAGTACTTGTAGTAGCTTCATCAATTGCTTGTGTGACCGCTGATTGAGTACCTGTTGCGTCATTAACAATAGAAACTGCTCTAGAGTTTCCAGTATCAACAACAAGATCTCCTTCATCAATATTAGTACCATCTACTCGACCGGTTGAAACTGTAGCATCATGACGATCCGAAACTGATACTCTCTGAGACCAGTCTTGAACTTCTTTAGCAAAACCTGTCCAGTTAAGAGTAGCAATACCATCAACATCAAAATCAACAGATACTTCATTAACAACACATTCTGGTAACCGATAAGCAAGAGGATTACTTGTTGCCGTATCAATCAAGAAGAAAATTGTAAAGGAATGCATAGCAGACCTATTAGACTCAGTAAATACTATTGTGCTTTCATTTGCTGAAGGCGTAATTACATCACTTTCTGAACCACTTACTGGTGCAACATTTCTTCTAAATTTCATAAGACTAGAGTTGGCAATGTACTTATCTGCACCACACATAGCAGCCCATAGAACCTCTTCAATTGAATGAACTCCGGTCTGTGCTGCGGGCTCTGCGCCCTTTACACCATCATAGTCATTAGTTTGAATTGCATTCTGTCCCACAGATTTAAATGGACGAATGTACGTACTGAAACTAAATTCGGCGGGAGCCAAAGAGTCAGTAAACATACGACGACCTCTACGAGATATACCTGCCGTACTTTCCATTTCCGCCAAAGTTATTTCTGACGTATTGGTTGTTTGTGAGAAACTATATCCATCAAGAATAGGAATCTCCCACAAAGCTCCTTTTCCTAAATTAGCTGCTGCCTCGCTATTATCTGTCGTATTTCTAAACTGGACAAACATACGAGTATCACGGCTAAAGTATAATTGTTGTGCCATAGATTATCTCCTATGAACCTGAAAAGACTGAATCGTGAACATCTGTTCGTGCCAGAATTTTCTTAGTAACGAACCTCTATTAGTAGTTCTCCTACTCCTAAAGGATCTAGTACACCCTCATCAGTATCTATACTGATGATAGTAATTTGATGAGTATATTGCTCTAATCCGTTCCTATCGTAATAGCGCAATTTACTATTTTCTTCTAAAACCGTTTCGACGTCTTCCAATAATTCATCTAGGGCTTCTACTGAATCTTCTTGATTAACGTAACAACGTACGGTTATATTTACAAACCGGTCTTTATAGCCGCCAGTTTGATACTGCCTTGTTTCAGAACCTGCATTTAAATGAATTGCAGGAAATTCCTCTACTTCGTCCCAAAATTTTAATCTTGGACTTGTTTCTGCGACGGCTTGGTGAAATAACCCTCGTCCATCAATTTTTGAGAGTACATCAGCAAGAGCCTTCGTAATTCCCTGTCTACGAGAGGTATACTTTCTATCATCAGGCATTAAACTCTCCTAGTGTAAAATCTTCCAAGTGCTAAATTTGCTGCAATTTCCCTAATTGACCCATCTATTATTTTTTTCGGGTCTCTTGCTGGTATAGCCCAAGGAGCTTTACCACTACCAACCTCAAATACTCTATAAGGGTCTTGTTGGTAAGTGTAGCCAAAACTTATATGCCCTTGTTTTGTTCTTCCTACATCAGTAAGTTTTACACTTCCTGCAAACCTACCTGTTCTATTCTCTAGCTTTGGTGCGCCCATGTTCTTTTTTACAGTTTGAGGCAGTTGTTTATTTATTATTGCTAAGTAATGTAAAGGATCAAAATTAGTACCGGCAGTCTTTTTACGTTTTGGTCTAAGAGACTTTAAATTTCCAACTCCTGAGTCTCTAATAACTCTTGTTGGTCGTTTTCTTTTTATTTTATCGCTTTTATCTGCCTCACTACGTTCGTTTACAATTTTCTTCTTTGTACCTGTAGTCTTTTTTCTCTTTTGCTTTTTGCCCGCTAGATTATACATAGTTACTTGGGCTATTACATCTCTTAGGGGTGTAGAGCCCTCCATGTCGGCCATTTCTTTAAGCCTTTCTTGAGTAATATCTGCTAAAGCTTTCTCATCGTCTACTTGCTCCTGATTAGTCACGGCTTCCTGATATGTTAGTATAGGAATATACTGCTTATCTAATTTACCATCAGCAGTAACTATTTGTGTATGCACTATTTTAATGCCTACTGCTGCTTCTATTTCATTCCAGGCTTCCTCTACTATTGTTCTCTCATTCCCCAATGCTCTATTCATGAATTGTTGTTTTGCTTGCGCCATAGCAACTACAGAAGTTGCTATTCCTCTACCTTCTTCTTCGTGTCCTAACTGCGCACCTACTAACTTACTCCTGTCTTCACCTTTTTGTGCGGCCCCGCCCATTCTGCTTAATTGATCGTCAGTCGCTGTAGTATAATGCTTTTTGACTGCATTCCCGAGAACGCCTCTTTTACTTTTTGCGTCACTTATAGAATCATATTTTGTTATCTTATAAGCTTTTTCATCCCCTTTTAAAAGTAAAGAGGCTATGGCTTGGTTTAGTTGGTCTTTTCTTTCTTTAGATAATGAGTTTGCTTGAGTAGTTAAATAGCCCTCCCATTTCTTCCAAATTTTATCTAAAGGAGATTCTGTGTCATTTCCGACAGGGTTAGTTATTTCTTGTCCAAAAACCCCTATCATGATACCGTACCATCGAGTTTTTGATATGACTAGAACTTGTCCCTCTATACGTATTAACTGTTTTCTGGCTCCTTGAAAACCGTCAATGGTTTTCTTATTATTAGCCATCTTAATATATTTTAACGCTTCTGTAGCTGCTGCACCGACTGCCATTAGTAATTTTTATATAAGTCTAAGACTCTCTTAATGTGGTCAGGGAATCCTACATTGTTTGATTGACTAGTACTGCCTTGGTTTTGTAAGCTGGCACCTGCTATAGATTGCCTTTGCTTATGCTCGTCCTTTAGATAGTAAGTAATTAAATCCAGCACCGCGAGCTTAAGATCAGAAGGCACCGCACTATAGCCGGCTGTATAAACCACTTTAACAGCACCTACTCCTTTTGGCCAGTTTCTAAATAATCCAGAACTATTAGTTCTAAGAATACTATCTGTAGTAGTATCTAAGTAGTATTCTTCTGCCCCAGTCGTAAGTGTACTATAAGCTTCTGAATAAGCTGTTCTTTCTTGTACACTTGTAATAGCGTTTACGGGGCTTTCAGATAATTGGACACTGTAAGTTGCCCAAGTAATATTAAATTCTTCTGTTTTCGCTGAAGAATAGTGGTCTAAAAATGAATTCCCACAATAAGTTTTTACTAACTGACTTACTGAAGGAATTAAAACATTAAGGCGAGCATCATCCTTTGGCTGGGAAATGCCCTCTGCTGTTTTATAATCCTGTAAAGTTATTAAATCTGCCATAAATTATTTAATAAAGCTTGGGGGAGGGTTACTCCCCCAAGTTATTGAGATTAGTACTATTAGGCGTACTTCATTCTCATAGAAGGCTTGTTAGCGCCAGAGTTAGCGAATAACTCGGCAAAGCCAAGAGATTGTGCTGCCACAATCACATTTTGCTGATCTTTCACACTGTACTCTGTCTCAATGCTAACGCCCTTAAGTCGGGGGATAACATAGTTGTCAACATTAACTGCTATCGCAGCAGTTGTTGCAGGAGTACCTGTAGAAGACAGGTTATCAGCAAGGTGGTTAGTTGCGACTACGGGAGACCCGAAGACAGAACCAACTACACCAATACGCTTAGTAGCAAGGTCGTTTCCAACTTCGCTCACGTCGGTGAATCCAGAAGCATCAATTAGCTCGTAGTAAACGTCATTAGGAACAATGAACGCTACTTTTGCAGGATCCATACCATACTTGCCCATTTCCTTTCTCATGCCGAGAAGGAGAGCAGGGGTAACTTCATCTGATCCAGATGCGTCAAGTGAGACCGAAGAAATAGCAGTAGTCGCAGTTGCGAAGCCATTTGTGTCATCAGTTCCATTTGCACCAACAAGACCTGTTGAAATTGTACCAGAAGAAGCACCAACAAGGATAGCCTTGTCAAGAGCAACTGCGTGTGCACGTGCTAGTGCGGAAGTAACAATAGGTAGCAATGTTACAACTACTTGCTCGTCGGTATCATTCGAGATATAAGTACCAGCGATCAATCTGTGAGCCTGTAAGATTACTTGGCTAACAGTATAGTTGTTGTCACCTGCGTCAGAGAGTTGGTTAGATGAATCACCTATACCAGCTGCGCTGAACGTTGCTGCTCCTGCATCAGGGGCCAAAGGTAGTACAGTGGCACCGGAAGCAACTTGGATATCACGGAAAAGAGGCGCAACCTTCATTTCCTGGCGTACTTCATTCTCAAACTGTTGAGAAACGATCACATCGATACCAGCTGCAGTGGTAGACGTATAGTCAACTCCAGCCTTCTCAAGTATGCCCTTTCCAAAATCAGTGTCAAAACCCTTCTTAGTAATTTTACCAAGAACAGTTGCTTCGAGAAGCTCATGACCATGTGCCTGAAGGTCTCCCTTCTGACGTCCAGAAAAATCACGCTTGCTCTTCTGCATTGCTTCGAGCTCAGCCTGCTTCTCTTCTAGGTCTTTCTTATACTTCTCCATAACTTCCGCAGCATTCACTTTCTCATCTTCGAATTCTTTACGGATATCTTCCATCAAGCGCTCAGCACCGGTTTCTACTCCGGTCTTTATAGCAGTCTTGACTTCTTCTTCTTGCTGAACTTTAGCTTCTGCATCAGCAGTAGCCTTCTCCTCAGCCTCTTTTTGTACAGCCTCATCGGCTGCTTTTTGCTCGGCTTGCTTCATTGCAATTTTAGCAGCAGTTTCCTCAGCTACTTTTTTAGCAAAAGCTTCCAAGTCAACGGGTTGATTTGTCTCTTCAGACATTTGTATCTCCTTTTGGACTTGCGCCCCGTCACTATTAGTGAAAGTTTTTTTGAAATCTTCGTACTCTGCTTGGGAGTCGAAGGACTTCGCCAGTGAAAAAGTAGCTGTTTGATTGCATGGTACTGATACTACTGATACCTCAAACAATTCAGCGTCCTTTATTCTTAATCCGTCGGTTTCCTCTAAGTAATCAGCATCCTTGACTCGGAAACCAACAGAAAAGGCTCCAAGGACACCGTCTTTAACTAACTCGGCTACATCTTTGGAGGCCTTACTAATTTTTGCCTCCATTTCAAGACCATTTTCAGTAGCTTTTAAAGCTGTTGCTCTACCGATTGGTCTATCATAGTTATGATTAAAAAGAATTATGGGATTCTTTTCAAAATTTTTCAATCCACCTTTAGTCCAAGCATCTGCTGAGATAGAATCGCCCGCGCGATCAAAATCTACAGTGCTAGCCATACCTCGAATTTTGACACTACCGTCTTCATCAGTATGTGACTTAAAAGTAGAGGTAAGATTAAATATCTTTTCCATCATCCCCCTCTTCATCCGCTTTAACAACGGTCTTTGCCTGTGCCATCTTTGATTCTATGGTAGGCTCTTTTTCCTCTTTTGGGGCTTTGTGCATAAGGTCCCATAAGTCCGGATACTCTTTCTTTAGAAAGGCTTCCATTCTATTCCATGTCCCAAAAATTTTATCAACCTCTTTTGCATCTAAAAACTTAGGTCGATTTTTCATCCTAGCATATTCTTTACGGTCTGGGAGTTTTCCTAGTTCCGCAAAGAACATTCCAAGTGTTCTTGCTATCTTTAATCTTTTAGAATGTGTTGCTGCCATTATTCTTCCTCGTTCTCGACGGGTCTTCCGCCTTCATCAGGGTTTACAGCACTTCCTGCAATATTAGCAGGAACTCTTACATCATCTTGCCCTACTATTGGGTCAAAACCAAGCTGCTCTCTCGCTTCATTTGGAGATATAATTCCTCCATTTACAAGTGCTGTGTAATATTGTGACTGGTCTCTTAGTTCTGGCTGTAAAGCTGGTATATCAGTCACATCCTCTTTTATTTCAAAGCCAAAAAATCTGCTCAAGCCAAAATTCATTTTTCTAACAATAGGTAATATAGTCTCTAAGTAGTAGAGTCGCATATTTGGTCGTATGTTAGCATTATTTCCTGAGTCTAACATAATTGGAGGTACACCTATTGCCTTTAATATAATCTTTTCGTTTTCTTGAATGGATGATTGAAAGTCCAGTTCTTTAAAATTAACATTTGAAATTGAATCGACCTCAATACCACCATCAAGAATTAAAGGCCTTCTACCGCCGGCATCTGGACGATATCGTACTGTCCATGCTTGTAACATTCGTTCTTTTATTTTCTCTGATAATGTATTAGGTGATTTTAATACTAAACCAGGAACTGCTCCGTTCTTGAAAAAATTATCTTGAAAGCTCCGCATATATGACATAATCTGCATAGTACGAACTGCTGGCTTTAATCGTGAAACTCCTCGATAAATGTCATGAAAAGAGTTTTCTTTAATATGTATCATTTCATATGGAGTATAATCAATCTCGTTATAAGTATACCGTTCTACATAGGTTTTTGAGTCTCCATGAATTTGAACGGTATCCGCAGGAACATGGTATAAATGAGCACCGTCATAATAGATAAACATGTTTCCATCTAATAAATAGTCTGTAATTAAGTTTCTTTTGAAGGTACTGATGTCTTGGAAGGGGTTGGGCTCTTTGTTTAGTAAAGTATCAACTTTAGCCCTTTTTATTCCTTTGATAACTCCAGGAACGGAAACTCTGTCTACTATGATAGGAATTTCGGCAGCATCGTCAACTACCATATTTACAGCACGGTTTACAACCTCTAAATTTTCATAATAAGTTTCATACTTATCAGTAAATTCTCTGGAAGTCTGCGTTGTGGCTCCAAGATATGCTTGGACAGGATTTAATTTTTCCTCAACTTCTTCTCTTCGAAAGAATTGATCATACCATGCCATGTTTATCTCTTTGAATCTGTACCCAGCGCATTTGTTTCTTTGCCGTTGTTAATGCGGGGTTACGGCCATATACAGTATGTAATTGTCTATGATGATTGTGGCATAAAGTTACAGTATGTTCGTATAACTCTGCCCAGTATTCTTCTATAAAATCATCTCTAATTACAAGAATTTTATTAGGGTTTAAACCGTTCTTTTTTATCCAATTATGTATAAGAGGTGCCAAACTGTAGTAATGGTGAAAATCTAATTCTGAATCACTACCACAAATATAGCATTCCGAGTCCTTTTCGTAATTACTTTTCGCTTTATCTCGGATATATTTTACTATATCTCGTTTTAATTCAGTCATTAGGTTTTGGAACTTCTAATTTTCAATAACAGAATTATATCGAGTTTAAGATACTATGTCAAACATTATTTTTCAGAGGTCTCCTAAAAACTTATTGCTGACGTCTCAAATGAATATAATGCGTATCTTAACGCATCGGACATATGCGAGGCACGGTTATGTTTTGGTTTTTCTCGAGCCAAATTAGGATTTGGATCCCATTGATACTGATCTAACGCTACTAATGATTCCGCACAAGTTTGTTCCACTAATAAATTATCATTATCTACTATTGCGGCTACATGTGCTATACCATCTAATACACTCTTTTTAGCATTAATAGTAGAGATACCATAGTTCTGGGCAAAATCAAATCTAGTTTGTTGTGCCGCAGAGTCAATATAAATATAATCTATATCCCACTTTTCGATTTTTTCTTGTATTTCTAGGGCGTGTTGTTCAGTAGTTTTTTCAGCATCTAAATACTCGTCTACTAAATAATACTGCCCTTCGTCCCAATCATAGCCGATTACACAAAAAGCTGTAGGATCTCGATAACCTACGTCAAGACCAGCAAACATATCCATTTTAGAAGTATCTAACTCGCTAAAATTAGCTATACACTCCTCATGATTAAAGTTCCAAATCTGACCTTCATAAGTATTAAAGTCAGCTTCGTACTCTTGTCTAAATTCGGCGTCGGACATAGATTTTCTAGCTTCCGCAATATCATTTTCAGACATGCGAGGATTATCTTTATAAGTTGCTCGTATAGATGCCCATTCTTCAAAATCATCTTGAAATCCTCTATAGAAAAACTCGGAGAACCAGTTGTTCTTCCCTCTAGGTGTACTTATAAAGATGGCTTTTGAGTTATCTTTATCGAGTGTCGGGCGAAGGGCAACATTGAAGGCGTCTCTTCCATCAGCCAGAGCGGCCTCATCAAAGATGATAAGGTCGTAACTCCTACCGACACAACTATCAACTTGATTAACAGAACCCATACGTATTGTTGAACCATTTGTAAGTTCAATAACCTTATCTTTTGCATTATCTTTTGCAACCTCTAAATCAAAATGCTTGATCAGATTTCTTTGCAAATCAAAAGAAATCTGAGACAAGGCATAGTTGGGGGACATTATTAGTATGTTAGAATTGGGCACTAGTGAAACTAGCTGCCCAATTATATTTGCGATATAGGTTTTACCCTGTCTCCTTGAAACTGCCGCACATACAAAACGGTATTTCGGATTATTTATCGCGTT
>Ga0163179_10003703_pt1 | contig 10337 bp, 11 predicted proteins | sample AtlANTMetagenome_FD_109643 | JGI IMG/M metagenome (GOLD analysis project Ga0163179, IMG submission 109643) | Marine eukaryotic phytoplankton communities from the Atlantic Ocean - Atlantic ANT 2 Metagenome | ecosystem: Environmental > Aquatic > Marine > Oceanic | place: North Atlantic Ocean... | reverse complement strand
GCTACATGCGGCAAGCACTTGAAAGAGGGATTAGTGTTTATTGGTGAAATGGCTAAAATCTGCGCTGACGTTCGATTAGTAACACCGCCCAACGTCAAACATACTCACGCTATTTCTTTAACGGAGGAAGATCCCGCTTCTGACGATAAAGATTAGTTTTAATTTCTGATCGGGTTAATTTCTTTTCTTTTTTACCTAATAGCTTTTTAACTTTCCCAACTAATTGCTTGAATAATGGTTTTAATGCTTTCGTTAAAATTGGCGTTAATGTTGCCGCACTTGTTGCAACAATTGTGATCCCGAACGTAGTAGCAGCAACGGAAGGGCTAGGAAGAAATCTGTCAGCTATGGAAGTTGGCCCCCATATCTCAACACACTTTTTATTAACGACCTCAAAACCAATCACTTTTTCTTTTGCTTTTGCGTTTCTTAAATCCCCTAACCTGTACGCCTGATCTTTTGCAGGGCAGTCAATTTCTTTTTCCTCTGGTAAGACATCATCACCGGGTAAATCAGCATCAGGAGGATTAGGCGGATCAGAAGGATTAGGCGGTTGAGCCTTTTGAACATATTGCATTTTCTTAGGGTTATATTCAATCGGCGTATAACTAGGAATTAAAAAATCTATCCCCGGTTTTTGTACGTTTAATTGTCTTGTGATATGGGGCGTATTAATTAACGTGTTGATCTTTGGTATCTGTATTTTCTGAATCTTTTCTATTTCCATCTTCCTTCTGTTTAATTAACTCTTCTTCTTTTAAACGCAATAATGCCTCTTTGATTGCTTCGGCTTGCAAAGAATTTACCCATATTAAAAAGGAAGGGCGGGGCCGGTTGATGTAGGAAGCTTTATATCAGGAACAGGTATTAGCTTTGTAATTTGATTTGTCAAATAAGCTTTTGCTTTGGCTTGGTTGGCTGGGTTCTTAGCGTAGAAATAAAGACCCGTACCACCTGCTAGCACTCCCACTATAAAGACTGAATTAACAATAACAAGACAATCAATAACTTTTCGCATACCTTTAAACGTTGCTATGTCAGCATATTAGCTAGAATGAATATAAAGAAATGCAAGTCTATTAAAACTAAAACCCAATTAAGACCAAGGAACACCAACTTTTTCAGTCGGGGTATTAATTAAATCAATTTCAGCTTTTAAGCTGTTTTCTATTGCTGTGACTTCTGTTGCTCCAAGAGAGGTTTTCACAAATTCCAAGCACTTAGCAGCGGTCAACGAATCATACGCGACGAAATCAGAAGGCAGGGAAGAAGGCTCAGTAAATTCAACTTGTCCGGTTGCTCTAGCTTTCTCTGTGCTTCCGTCCATGCCTTTTACTCTGTAGACAATTCGGGTGACAAATCCGTTTGAAACATTCGCAACCATGTTCTTTTCATTGATTTCCCATGTATAGGAGTAAGCCATTTTAAAAACCTTTTGTGAATAGTTTAATACTTTTAAGTAGCAGGAGCAGCAATAAGTTTTTCAAGCACTTTCAAAGCACCTTGATCTTCAAGGATTGGCTGTGTTAAAGCCTGTCCTTCTTCTTGTAGCTTTTTAATTTTTGCTTGTATTTCTTGAACTTTAGCAATATTAGAATCAAGCCTAGCTTTAACTTCTATTCGTTCTTCTTGAGGTGTTGGCATTTATTTTTAATATGTCAGCGTAGCATAGGGTCAACTCTTGTTATTTGCAAGTTAATCAAACATTTTCCATTGCATCTATTTTTACTATTAGTTCTTGCACTGCTTTCATTAAATAAACAACCATCCCTGAAGGGTTGAAATAATATTTAGAATCTTCTTTATCTTCTTTTGTATAAGCTTCGGGGAAGCTGTCTACCATCTCCTGAGCAATAAAACCTTTTGATTTTTCTGCAGTATCTTCTTCTTGTATAAAATGAAATTTTTGAGGATTTATATTTTTAAATAGATTTAAAACGTCTTGTTCCCAGTCTTCAAAATTCTTTTTAAGTGCTCTATCTGATCCACTTGTGTCATAAGTAGTTGCACTATTTGAAGATCTAATTCTACCAACTTCAGTACCTCCAGTTGCAAACTTAATTCTATGAGTGTGCGTCGCTGTATTACTTGTATCATTAACTTCTACAGGTACAGTTGTATTTGCTGTTGTTGAGGTTGATAATTGCCCACTAATAGTTATTCCATCGCTTTTTGTGGTTAATTTTACTGAGTCATCATAATAAATTTTTGAATCTGAATTTTCAGTCCCGGCGAAAAAAGTTTCATTTGAAAGGTTGCAAATTCTTACTTCGTTACCTCTTAATCTTAAAATCCCCGTACCCCGATCATCAACAAATGACGCCGTAGAATCGTGGTAAATCCACATATCTTCGTCATCTCCTGCGTAGAATTTACTATTATCATTAACTTTAAAATAACTAGACGCTATACAACCCCCTGTTATAGCTGCGCCGTAACTAGTTGATTCGATCCGTTTGGTATCATCAAAAAATATTTCAACACCCGAATTTTCAGTTGTATGTACACATTGTTCGCTATCGGCTGCATTATTAATATGTAAAGAAGCCGTAGCAATCGTAAGTGCTCCAGTAGTTGTTTGAATTACACCTCCAGTAGACGGGCAAGAAATTAATAAGTCACCACTGTCACCAAATTTAGCTGTCGCAGTATCACCAAACTCAAGAGAATTATCTGACTTATCCCAAAACGCATTAGCACTACTACCTGTAAAAGTTACATCATTATTAAAATTACTTGCTGCATCTACATCAACACCACCTGCCAACGTAAACAAAGAAACCCAACCATTATTTCCAGAATTGCGAATTTTTAGAATATTTGTATTTGTATCAGCCCAGAATTGATAAGCAACTTTTCCTGTACTCGGTTCAGTACTTCCTGAATGATTTGACCATAAAGCGGCATATTGTCCATTTATGTCACTTCTTACAGCCGAGCCTGTACCGTTTGCGACGACTCCATCAGCTTGTGCCATTTCCTAACTCATACGTAGCGTTAGCGTTATTCTATACTGCTTTACCATAACCTACCGCCGACCAAGTGAAATTTCTATCAACTGCGGCATTACTTGAATTTTTAAAGGTCACAACAAAAGAACTACCTGTTACCGTTCCCATTTCGATATAGTCACCGCTTGCTAAGTTCATCGCATTAATACCAATAGAAGGTAAATAAGAATTGCTTCCTCCTAAACTACCTGTTCCTGTAAAGAAGTTTTTAGCGAAATTGACTGTTTTGCTACCTGCCCCGGACGCAACCGCCCCGGTGCTTTGTTCCTGTCTTCTTTGAAGTGTGGCCGTATAACCCAATTCATCAACAAGAATATTTTCGTCTGTATTAGTACTTGTAAGAATCGTTTTAAAATCAAAGCCTCGGCCTGCAAATGTTCCATTAATAAACTCTTTCCAACCTGACCACGTAGCACCGCCGGAAGCCGGATCATCATCTGTAGACCTTAAATATAATTTTGCATCTACATGTAATATTGCTCCACCATCCCAGTCAGCAATAGCATCAACATCAGCCACCGCGTCGAAATCATCAGCCGGTAGATAAGCCCTGGTGACAAAATGACGTTTTAAATCAAGAGGAAACTTAGCGCCTAAATCTAATTTATCGGCAAAAGTATATGTACCCTCACTATCAACCCCTGTTGAAATATCAAAATCAGTCATTGCATCAACATCAGCAACAGTATCAAAAAGGGCTGTACCTTGAAGCGTTAAAGCATCTAAATCTTCCTCGTAATAGGTATCAGAATTAGTGCCTTGAAATGGTGGCGTGTCACCGTCTTCTCGTCTTGTTTGAACAGCTAAGGCACCAATCGGATCGGGTAAATCAATAACAATTGAAGTAGCGCTAGATATTCTTCCGCCTGAATCTTCAAAAGCTAAAAATATTTCACCTTCTACCATTGGTATTGTTGCTTCTGTTTGGCTTCCAGCTTTTGCAGAGATAAGAGTTACAGCGTTTGAGAATGTTGCTGTTCCATCAGTTTGATTGGAATGTCTAAATACACATTTACCGCCAAGCTTTACATCCAAATCGTTTGATTGATCCCAAGTTAAACGCCCTGTATTACTGTTTATTGCTTCAAAAAAGAGATTAGTAGGTGCGCTCGGAACTTCTGTTTTTCCTATAGCTGTATAGGTTAATTCACTTGGAATTGTTGAAGATTCACCAACGCCATTAATTGAAAATACTCTTACTTCATATTCACCCGCAGTTGCATCAAGAATTTCATAATCAGGTCTTGAAATGGCATCAGCAGAAACAAAATTATCGCTTCCTTTTCTCCATTGAACACGATATGAACTAGCCCTTGATACTGATTGCCAACTAATCAAAATTTTAACTTTTGCCTGTTCATTTTCTTCATAAAATTGTTCTGTAGCAGATAAAGAGCCGGGAGCATCAGGAGGTGTATTTAAAACACTTGTATTTCTTGTTGGTAATGTCGAACCATCTTCTACATAAGCGTATTTACCAGAGTTATAAGGCAGCGCCGTAACAACATAATTAACGCCCTCTTCTTCTGTAATTGTTAAAACACGCCATTGAGTTGTCTGGACTGTGTCGTTTTGCAATATCCAAACTGAATTACTATTTGGCGCGGAACTAAAAGCAGAACTAACGGTTATCTCTGCCCCTGATATTCCACTTACTGTTTTTGTTTCAACGGAACCATCAGAAAGAACAACAGAAAGCGTGGGGTTGTTTGTTGTTGGTAAATCTGTTTGATCAGTATTATCAACGGTTATAACTGTTGTAGTTGCTGATTTAATAAGGCCACCGCGCCGAACACCAGCCCTAACAGGATCACTAATTTCTATAACTGCGCCAGGTCTGATTAATACGCCTGCTGATAATCCAATTGAAAAAGTGACAATCTCTGATTCATTTTGTTCTGTATAAAGAAGCCAACGACCTAAACGCGCCGCTTGATTTCGTGAGGTGCAAAAAAGGCTTTTTACCTGTTTAACAACTGATCCATATTTTGTTTGGGCCGTACTATCAACAACTTCTTCATAATCTATTTCTTGCGTTTCCATGTCGAAATAGCCGCAATTAACAACGGTATGACGACTCTTTAAAGATGAGCCTGAATAGGTAAAGCCACCTTCTCCCACGTTGGCAAGAGTAAATAAATAGCTTGCGTCTTTTGGTGCATCCTGTGAAATCGTTAAGGCGCCCGTACTCCAAAAGGGCATACAACGCATTACAGAACAAAGATCATTAATTAATCGGTATGCGTCTACCTGTTGCTGAACTACTCCATTAACAGCAAACCGTGGCTCAGTGCCTCCTTTACCATCATCAACACTTGCACCGCAATATTGAGAAACAGCATAAAAATCATATTTAGAAAGCTGACTAGCAGAGATATGAGCGCCACAACCCCAACGAGTATTAACTAATAATTCATGGAGTATCCAAGCGGGGTCTGTTGTCCATTCGGGGTCTGTTTTAAATGAGCCGTTCCAACTTCCTGAATAACTAATAGCTCCCGTCGTTGAATCAACTGTCCCATTTGACGGGATTGGGATCTTTAACCCCCTGACACGGTATGAACGCTGAGGGGTTTGTCGAAACTGTTCAGAATCAAACCGTAAAGCTACATGTGCAGAATTTAAATATCGACGTTGTTCATAATCAATTTCTGTGTAAGACGACCAAGAAAAATCATCAACAATTTTAGGGTCGGTATTATCCGCAGCCGTTCTTTTTACCGTGACTGTTATTGGATGGACAAGAGCTTCATCATTAATATCTATTAAATAATCTCTAAAATATGCGCTTGTTGTCCTACCACTTATTGCACTATCACTAATCGGCGTTTTAACTGTTCCATTGTTGTCTGTAATTTGAATTGTAACGTATGTAGTCCAACCGATTACTTGACCTTTATCGTTAATTTTTTGCAATCTTGGGACGCTAATTGTAACCCTAACCGCATCAATTCCACTTGTTAAAGTTCGAGAAACAGCAGATGCATTAGTAACAGGAGTACTAACATTAAATTCTTTTTCAATATTAAATATATATCTTAAATATTTTTGATCAGAAGTACCAAAACGAGGCTCAAAACCTACATCTTTAAAGTTATAATCTGTATCTTGTAAATCTGTTACATTCGCTGATTGTTTGAGAATTTGAGTTTTATTTAAATAAACATCTTTTAATGCTGCATTATTATAATCTGTTGTTCCTTTTGTATAAGCCGCTGCACTTGGAAATCCCTCGATTTCACCCTCTCCTAGCAAATCAATAAACGTTGCAAATTGTTTACTTCCAAGCACATCTTTTGGAAGTTTTGGGTTTTTAATAATTGAATCTATAGGTTTTAACATTAGGCAGTCCCTTTGATTTGAATAGTATCAATACCGGCGCTAATGATAACGGAACCGGAAAAAATCTCACCGAAAATTAAATTGACAGGGACACCTGATCGACTCACATTTTGAACACCGCTGAATGAATAATTACTTTGCGGATCTAGGCCGGATTCATTATTAAAGGTTGGCAGATCTGGCACAGGCGACAGCATTTGAGAAACGCCACCTAATGCAAGACTTGTACCAATACCCATAGCAACAGCCCCCCAACTTAAAGCCGCGCCTGTACCGCCAGCCGTGCCAAAAACCATTGCGCCACCAAAGCCACCTGTCGCAACTGTTAAACCAATTAACGCCGCACCTGTAATTACTTTTCCAAGTCCACTTTTGAAGAAACCTTTAGCTCCAACAGCAACGGGCACAATCCTTATTTCTTCTGTTTGACCAATCGGATAATTTAATTCTTCCTCACCAAGATTGTAATTACCAACAAAAATTTTATAATGTTGATCTTGCATGTGTTGTTCAACACTAGGCCAATTAGCGACTAAAAAACGCCCTACCTCTGCAACATTAGAAATATCAGCTAAAAATGTACCTGTCTCCCAATCAAGAAACTTTTTTAAAGCTCCATATACTTTAATTTTACGCAGCATGACGATACCTCCTAACAGTTGCATCAATCAAAAACTGATTGTATAAATCGCGAGAACTTAAACGCCCCGCCATGTGATGTAAAACCATTTGTTCACCGATATAAATGGCTACATGGTCAGGATCAGGGCCGGTAAATTTCATCAATAACAAATCACCCGGTAGCATTTCTTTATTATCGTCTATTTCAACGAAATTACTGCGCGGGATTAATCTTTCAAATATGCCATTGGTTAATATTTCTTCCGGCTTGTTTGGTCTTTTCCAATCTTTAACGATTAAACCTTTTTCAGCAAAATAATCAATTACCAAAGTCCAACAATCACTTGAACCCCATGTCCATTGACGACCAATTAAAGGCGCTTTATAACCTGTTGGCGTGAAATCGTGCCATTGCTCAGTTTGTGGATTAACAATATAAAACGGTAGACCTAAATGTTCGCAACTTGAAAGATCTACTTGGCTAGGTTGTGGCGATGTGAACGGGTGAGAGTGAAAAACCCCGACCAATTCCCCCGCGTCTTCAGCTTTCATCCAATCATCGGGTGACAAGCAAAAACCATCAGTCGGATCATCTGCGATATTTTCACAAGGCCAATACTTCTTTCTACCTTTAACAATGCAAACAAGGCCGCAAACTTCTTTTGTGTTTGTTTCTTTTGCGTGAATTAATGCTAATTCTTTCCAGTTCATAATTAGATAAAAGTACCAACACCGGGAAAATCTGTCCGGGTCACTTGGCGTAAAGGAACACGAACATTAACGAGATCAAAAGCGGCGCAACATTCCCATTCCACGATGTCTCTATTTTCTGTGGTTTTACGATCTAAAAAATATATTTCTTCAGGGAAGGCGGCGCTTGCGTCGGGTGTTCCGTATGGGTTGGTTCCACCTGAGAAGTTAGCCGCGTCAATATAACGAGCTAGTGTTCTAATCCTTGTTAATTTTGCCCCGTTTAGATCGTTCCCCGCCGTTGTAGCGTTAACGGTTGATATGTAGCTTGTAATCGTTCCGAGAATATTTGAAATTCTAATTCGTGGTCTTGGTAAGGTTCCTTTCCCAGAATATGCAAAACCATCACATTCAATAGGAAATCTTTGATAAGAATTAGACGCCCAAACAACTTCACCATTTGCGTTCATATTGGCGCCGTTATGAAATCGATAAACAGTAGAAGCACCGTGAAGCGTACTATCAAGCGTTAAAGAAAATAGTTCTATTACAGAACTAGGATTGATTTTTTGTAGTTCACTTACAGGTATTGCCATTAGGGTTCAAACACCTCTTCAAATTTTGCATTAATTGTTGTTCTGCCATACCTCGGCATATTGGTTGACCATGAACGACAAATAAACTTTCCGGCGCTACCTCTTGGCGGTGTCCAATCAAAAGACTCGGTTCCTGATCTTGCTTCTAAGAATGTGATGATATTGTCGCGTTCTGTGTCATCTCTATTAGCAAAGATCAAAGACCAATTTTTTGGGTCACGATTAAGGCCGAATTGAATCCTTTGTTGAAAGCCTTCACCGAAGACAGTAGTTCTAACTATTGGAGCACTTTGTTCATTTGCAGGAAATGAAGGGGTATAAGAGAAAGTAGCCATAATTAAGCAGGGTTAAGGATTCCTCCGGGTCTTGACTGTTGTACTAATTCAGATTGAACAGCCGCCGCGATTAATTGACCTAATGCCCTCCCTTGTTGCTCATCACCTTGTACGTCTGTACCTGAGGCGTCAACATTAACAACAACAGAAGTATTATTACCGCCACCTTGAACACCTAAAACGCCATTTCTTCTTGTCAAAGGTAATATTGCTTCGGCTCCAGCTTCACCCATTAACCCAATTCCATTTTTAAAAGGGAACACAGTCGGTTTTGTAACTATCCCACCACTCGCAAAAGGTACAATTCCGTTTTGTCCGTAAACATTACCATTAGCATTTTTCTTAAATAAGCCACTAAACCAATTAGAGAACGGCGCGGTAATTGTTTGCTGTATTGCGATCCTTGCCATATCTTTAATAATGCTATTTGCTAAATTTCTAAAATTTAATTTGCCGGTCATTACAAAATTTACTAAAGCGTCTTCCATACCTTTGATTCCTTTTATGACTACATCAGCCATTGATTCACCAACGGACTTGATTCCCTCTTTAAAGCTATCTAATTTCGATTGCATTTGTGTTCCAAAAGTTTTATCTAATTGATCGCCAAATTCTTTAGCTTCTTTTGTTCCTTTTTTAAAGCCATAAGCATCGCCGGCTTCTGATTCTCCAACAGTAATTTTCTTAAATATTTCCTGATTTCTTTTCCATCTATCCATTACCCCTTTTGCATAATCTCCGCCCGGATCATCCATTGACTCCCCTTTAAACATTCTTCCAAATCTTCTTTTTAATCTGGCTAAATAATTTCCAACCTCTTCTAAGGCAACAGCCGTTGACATTAAACCAAAAGCCAAAGTTCTGACACTAATATTTATTGCTTCAAATAATCCACTCCAATCATTCTTACTATCAAACAAATCTTGAAATGCTTCAACAATAGAATTTAAAGCCGGTAAAAGTTCATCTGCTAATTGTTTCCTAAAACCATCAAAGCCAAAACCTAACATTGTTAATTGGTCATTGAAATATTCCGCGTTCGCTGCAAAACCTTCACTCGTTTCATAATTCCATCGTTCCAAAGCATCGCCGCCTTCATTCAACATTGGTATTAACTGCGCCCCTGATCGACCAAATATTTCCATTGCTAAAGCCGCCTTTGTTGCACCGTTTGGCATATCTCTAAAACGGTCAGCCAATTGACCTAAGACAACTTCTGATTCTTTTAAATTGCCGTCTGAATCTCTAACTGTTACGCCCAAAGCCTTATAAGCATCTGCATAAGTCGCAACGCCCTGATCAGCTTCACGCATTGATTGAGCAAGACGCCTTAACCCTTTATCAATTGTTCCTTGCTCGACTCCCGCAAGCTTTCCCGCGTTTACATAGGCTTGTAAACTATCCGCTGCTATTCCTGTTTGCCTACTTAGTTTTCCAAATGCGTCAGCCTGATTTATTGCACCTGTTACAAATCTAGTAGCTGTTCCGGCTGCAAGGAATACAGCCATTGCTTTAAAAGCATTATTCAGCGTAAATACCGTATTTCTTAAATTTTTTACTCTTCCCTGTAACCCCTGCATGGAGTTCCCCATGCGCTTAATCCCGGCGGTTCCCGCTGTTTTAGCTGCAATTAATAAATTAAATTTCGCCGCCATTATTTTTTACCCTCTTTATTCAAAAGGCTCATAACCGTTACTTCTAAAACTTGAAGATCTTCAAACACTTCAACAAGATTCGGTATT
>Ga0163179_10003696_pt1 | contig 10345 bp, 7 predicted proteins | sample AtlANTMetagenome_FD_109643 | JGI IMG/M metagenome (GOLD analysis project Ga0163179, IMG submission 109643) | Marine eukaryotic phytoplankton communities from the Atlantic Ocean - Atlantic ANT 2 Metagenome | ecosystem: Environmental > Aquatic > Marine > Oceanic | place: North Atlantic Ocean... | reverse complement strand
GGAAACGAATAATTTTTTTATAAAAGAATTAAAAAATGGTGTTTTAACTCTTTGGATGGATCAGTTAAACAAAAAGGTAAATGTTATTTCTCTTGAATTAATAGATTCATTTAATCAACTTATGCAAGAAGTTGACAGCAATCCCGAAATTAAATCCGTTGTGCTCATTAGTAAAAAAAAGGACTTTATTGCCGGGGCTAATATTGAAGACTTTAAAGCAGAAAAAAAAGGCGATTTTCAAGCTATTACAAGAAATGGCCATAAAGTTTTAGGCAAAATAGAAAAGTCTAAAAAACCTGTTGTGGCAGCCATTCATGGAACCTGTTTTGGTGGTGGTCTAGAAATAGCTTTAGCTTGTAGTGCTAGAATTGCATCGAATTCTTCTTCAACAAAAATAGCTTTGCCAGAAGTGAAATTGGGGTTGCTTCCTGGAGGTGGTGGCACTCAGCGTCTTCCAAGGTTGATTGGTGTTCAAAGTGCCCTTAATATGATGTTAACTGGAAAAAACATTTATGCCTATAAGGCAAAAAAAATGGGGCTCGTTGATGATTTAGTTCACAAAAACAAACTACACAAAGCTGCTTGCGATTTAGCATTAAAAATTGCGGATTCTCCAATAAGAAGAAAAAGAAAAAAATCACTATTCAATTTGTTTTTAGAAAACACCAGAATGGGGCGAAGCATTGTTTTTTATCAGGCAAAAAAAATGGTTCAAAAACAAACAGAAGGAAACTATCCCGCTCCATTTGAAATAATAAAGTGTGTTGAGGTGGGCCTTAATAAGGGGTTTAAAGCTGGCTTAGAAGAAGAGGTTGCTCGTTTTGAGAAACTAATTCTATCTCCTGAAAGCAAACAGTTAGTTAATTTATTTTTTACAATGACTGACAAGAAAAAGGTTCCATTTGGGTCTTTAGCAAAAGAAGTAAACACCCTTGGAATGTTAGGGGGGGGATTTATGGGCACAGGAATAACAGAAATTAGTATAAATAAAAATATTAATGTTTTCTTAAAAGACATAAGGTTAGAATATCTTCAAGGTGCTAAAAAGAATATTTGGAAAAGCATTAATAAGAAACTTAAAAGAAAAGCTATTTCAAAAATAGAAGCTAGCATGATTATGGATCGAATAAAGGGGCAGCTAAAGTATGAAAACTTTAAAAATGTTGATATTGTAATAGAGGCTGTTGTTGAAAAAATGGAATTAAAAAAACAAATGTTAGCAGAGGTTGAGTCTAAAACTAGAGAGGATTGTATTTTTGCAACCAATACTTCTGCTTTACCAATTACTGAAATTGCTAGTAGTGCTAAGCGTCCAGAAAATGTAGTTGGTATGCATTATTTTTCTCCTGTCCCCAAAATGCCTTTGCTAGAGATAATTAAAACACCTTTAACTTCTGATAAAACAATTGCTACTTGTTATAACCTAGGTGTTAGACAAGGAAAAACATGTATCGTCGTCAAAGACCACCCCGGTTTTTATGTAAACAGAATTTTATCTCCTTATTTAAATGAGGCAATGTTAATGATTGAAGAGGGTGGGAAAATTCAAGACATTGATCGTGTTTTCAAAAAGCTAGGCTTCCCTGTAGGCCCGATGGTTTTAATGGATGAGGTTGGAATAGATGTTGGGGCACATGTAATGAGCGGTGATTTAATGGAAATGGTAAAACAAAGAGGAAATATTACAGTAAGCAATGGTCTAATTAACATGTTTAAAGATGGTTGCTGTGGAAGGAAAAACAAAAAAGGTTATTATAGATACAATACTAAAACAGGCAAAAGGAAAGGTGTAGATGAAAATGTATACAAATATTTTGGAGGAGGCGAAAGGGTTGATATAAACAAAGAAGATATTAGCAACAGGGGCTTAATGATAATGATAAAAGAAGCTGCTTTGTGCCTGCAAGAGGGCATAATAGAGTCTCCTAGAGATGGAGATATTGGGGCTATATTTGGCATCGGTTTTTTACCTTTTAGTGGTGGTCCTTTTAGGTATATCGATGCTCTTGGTGCAACTAATGTTGTTAAAAAAATGAATGAACTTCAAGCTAAACTTGGTGAGAGATTTGCTCCTCCTGAAATATTGGTTAAAAATGCAAAAAACAACGACCTATTCTATAGCTAGAAAATCACTTTTTTTACAATTACTTCTCCATCCAAGTTAGTTGTTTTTACTATATATATTCCCCTAGATAAAAAGCCGATGTTCTGTTTTTTGTTAGAAACAAATTGTGCGACAACTCTCCCGTTTATGTCTATTAAGCTTACTGGGCTGTTTGGGTTATCGCTTATAATCTCTATTGATTGATCATTAAAAATTATTGTTACTTCTTGGTTCTCTTTTTCTGTCAACGTTGTTGTTGTGTTAAAAGTTATTGATCCGTCATTAAAAATTGCTGCCAAAGTGTTGGTTCCAATATCTGCATATTCACATGACCCCGGCGTACTGTCAAAGCTAATTGTTGTTGTTCCTTCGCTTACTTGATTGAAGACTAAATCAAAAAGTTTTTCGCCGTTTGGCAAGCTCACTCCCATTAAGGTCATATCCAACCAGGACAGCCCTATAGAGCCCCCTGCATCAAAGCCAAAAGTTCCTATTAAACTTGGGTGTGTGTTTGCTAGCCCCTCATACGCTGCTATTGTGTTGTCATATAACACCATCATAGAAAGTGCTCCAATGTTGTTGAAATTGTCAACTGTTACAGGAACATTTACCGTGTTTGACCCTGTAATATTATCTATCGTAGTTATTACTTGTATTTGAGCATTAATTGTTAAAGAGATAACAATAAATAAAAGTGTTAATGTTGACTTCATTTTAAATGTTTTTTATTATATAAAATTAAAAAATTATTCTGAAATAATTTTTTTTATTGTTAAACCCTTATCTATATCTGTTAAAATCAAAAAATATACTCCTTTCTTTAAATCCGGTTTTATGTTAAATTCTTGTTTTATAACTTTTGTGTTATTAAAAATTTCTTTCCCTTTAAAATTTAATATTTTTATACTTTCTATAACTTTATCACTATTTATACTGAGGTTATTAACAAATGGATTAGGGTATATTTTAACACCATTCATAATGTCTTTGATTTCATTTACTTGATTGTTGACTAGTATTTCAAACCATAAACTGTCCCCTGGAGCAACAGCAATGCTGTCTAAATAAATATTAGAGCATAAGGGTGGGGCTATAGAGAAAGAATAATAATTTGTGTCAAGCACACCCCCAAATGCAAAGGTGCCATCTAATTCTAGTAGAATAGGTTCTGTATTGTGAGTTATTATTTGTGTTCCAAAAACGGGTTGTTGTGTTAGAGAATCTAGAACTTGGCCATAAATTCTCCATGCCTTTATGTTGTTGTAATCCAAAACAATTAATCCAACTTGCCTATCAATAGTAATAATTTTTTTAGATGGAAAAAAAGGATATGCAGACCATGGCCCAAACAAAAGGCCTGGGTAGTTGTCATAAATTCCTGTCTCAACAGGTACGCTTGGGTCTTTAATATCAACAATTCTAAATCCTGCCTTATTGTGTGTTAAATATGCATAGTCTTCATTTATATAAACATTATGTACTAATGTGTTATAATCTCCTGTGTAATTAGCAACTTTATTTACATTCGTCAAGTCCTCTATGTTAAATATAGATGCAGGAATGCTATCCAGCTCGTTACAAACAAACAAATACTTATTATCTTGACTTGTCCAGCAACTATGTGGGAATGGGCTAGGAATTTGAGCAAGCAACACAGGGTTTTGCCTATCTGAAATATCAACCACATGTACAGAGCCCTCATATATAGCACAGCCATAAAGGATATTTTCTCTAACATGACAGTCATGAAAATACGCCAAAGAATAAGTTGATATTTGGGTTGGGGTTTCTGGGGTTGAAACATCTAAAAAATGTATTCCTCCTGTTGAGTCTGTTCCACACACATATATCAAACTATCAAATAACATGTTCTTTTGAACCATGTGAGCTGTTGTAAAATATTCTTTAGAAATAGCTTCTAATTCTAGGCCTTCCAAATCAATAATTTGAAGTCCTTCGTTAACTCCTGTGCCTTCAGAAACAACATAAGCATACTTATTTAGCACAGTTATTTCTCTCCAAATAGACTGAGGGCCCTGAATAAATCCTAATTGAAGAATATTGTTTATATCTGATATGTCAATAATGTAAGTACCCGCTCCTCCTCCTACAATCGCCAACTCCTTGCCTTGACTGTTTACGTAACCCCAACTACCTGAATAAGACAGGGTGTCTGGTGTGTATTTCCCCAAAAAATCTATGTTAACTTGTGTTTGGGCTAAAACACTGCAGATGGTTGTTATTAAAACAAATACTATTCTTTCCATTTTATGTTGCATCCTAAAGAAGGTTTTTGTTCTGCGTTTACTACTATACCTTTTAACACATTTGTTAAAGCTTTTGACAAATCTAATCCAGAAGGAGTTTTTTTATTCCCCGGTCGAGAATCATCCATTTGCCCCCTATAAACACATTTTAATTTTCCATCAAAAATGCTAAAATCAGGAGTACAAGCTGCGCTATATTTTTTTGCTGCTTCTTGTGTTTCATCAAAAAGATATGGAAAAGGTATCTTATATTTTTTTATTAGCTCTATCATTTTTTCAGGAGAATCATCAGGGTGTTTTATAACGTCATTTGAATTTATGCCAATAAAGGCAACCCCTTGGCTAATAAAAAGATTTGCTGTTTCAACTAATTTTGGTAAAACGTGTATAACAAAAGGGCAGTGATTACACATAAAAACCAATACTGTAGCTTTTTTGGAGGCAAGCTCTTCTAGTGTTTGTTTTTCTTTTTTATATGGATTATACAAACTAAATGAGGGTGCTATAAACCCTAAGGGAATAATAGTTGTTAGGGTTTTTGCCATTTTGTTTGTTTTTTTAAATAATAAATATTTCTTTTTAGCCCTTTATATTTTGTTCGTTTAACTGCTGATTTTTTAAACACCTTATTAAATACCTCTTCTGTCATCTCTTCCCATTCTTCCATAGAATAATTAATTAGTTCTTCTTTCGCTGAAAACTCTTTTTCCTTATGTGGTTTTGAGTATCTATTCCAAGGGCACACATCTTGGCAAACATCACATCCAAACATCCAATTATCCATTTTGTCAACAAAGTGCGGTGGAATATTATCTTTAAGCTCAATAGTAAGGTAAGATATACATTTTTTTGCATCTAGTTGATAAGGCGAAACGATGGCGCTGGTTGGACACGCATCAATACATTTTGTGCAAGTCCCACAATGCTCATTTACTGGGTTGTCATATTCTAGTGGAATGTCTACAATTAGTTCTGCAATAAAATAAAAAGACCCTGTTTTTTTTGTTATTAAATTGGTGTGCTTACCAATCCAACCAAGACCACTTTTTTGTGCCCATGCTTTATCTAAGACCGGTGCAGAATCTACAAAAACTCTTCCCTTTACCTCTCCAATATGTTCATTTATAAAAAATAAAAGATTTTTTAGCTTGTTTTTTATTACAAAATGGTAATCTTTTCCATAAGCATATTTTGAAATTTTAGGAGCATTTGTGTTTTGTGTTTTACTTGGGTAGTAGTTAAGCAAAAGTGAGATGACGGATTTTGCTCCATTAACCAATTTTCGGGGATCAAGTCTTTTATCAAAATTTTTTTCCATATAAGACATCTCCCCGTGCATGCCTTTGCTTAACCATTTTTCTAACAATGGTGCTTCTTTCTCTAAAAAATCTGCTTTAGAGATTCCACAAGAAAGAAACCCCAATCTCTTTGATTCTTCTTTTATTAGCTTAGAGTATATTGCCTTTTTAGGCATTAAAAAAGTTTTTGTTGATCTTTTTTGTTCGGCTCTTTACCCATGTGTTTATATGCTTTAGGTGTTGCCTCCCTTCCTCTTGGTGTGCGCATAATAAAGCCTTCTTGTACCAAAAAGGGCTCATAAACTTCTTCTATTGTTCCTGCTTGTTCTCCCACTGCTGTTGCAATAGTGCTTAGCCCAACTGGGCCCCCATTAAACTTATCCATAATTGTTGTTAGTATTTTGTTGTCCATTTCATCCAGTCCATTTTGATCAACATTTAAAGCATTAAGGCCATATTGTGTTATTTCTATATCAATTTTTCCAGAGCCTTTTACTTGGGCAAAGTCCCTCACTCTTCTTAATAAAGCATTTGCTATTCTAGGTGTCCCTCTGCTTCTTTTGGCTATTTCAAAACATGCATCTTCTTTAATTTCAACGCTAAGGATATCCGAAGACCTTCTTATTATTAATGCTAATGTTTCTGTGTCATAATACTCTAATCTTAAATTAATTCCAAAACGAGCTCGAAGTGGTGAGGTTAGCAAGCCTGCCCTTGTTGTAGCGCCGATAAGCGTGAATTGGTTAAGTTTTATTTGAACAGTTCTTGCATTGGGCCCGGAATCTATCATTATATCTATTGTGTAATCTTCCATTGCAGAATACAGGTACTCTTCTATAATTGGAGATAGTCTGTGAATTTCATCAATAAAAAGAACATCTCTATTTCCAAGATTGGTTAATAAGCCCGCTAAATCTCCCGGCTTATCTAGGACAGGGCCAGATGTAACCTTAATACTAGACTTTAACTCATTTGATAGAATATATGCCAAGGTAGTTTTTCCCAATCCTGGCGGACCATGAAATAAAACGTGGTCTAAGGATTCTTCTCGTTGGTTTGCTGCAGAAACAAATACTTTTAAGTTCTCTTTTAAAGAATGCTGCCCTGAAAATGATTCAAAATTTTCAGGTCTTAGTTTTTGTTCAAAATCAAAATCTTCTTCTTTGAAGTCCTCTGAATTTGGGTTTAAATGTTCGTTCATTACCAAAGTGTTGTAATCAAAACGAAGTTAAAAAATTTAATCTAGGTTTAGTTGGTTGGAAATGCTTTTTTGTGAAAAATAAATAATGTTAAAACTCCTGTTGTAATGGCTGCGTCTGCTATGTTAAAAACTGGTCTAAAAAAAATAAAATAATCTCCCCCCATAAAAGGAATCCAATCCGGAACGAACCCTTTAAACAAAGGAAAATAGAACATATCTACAACGCGACCCTGAAATAAAGGAGCATAACCTCCTTCATTAGGGAGAAAGCTTGCTAACTGATTTATACTTTCATTAAAAAAAACACCATAAAAAACGCTGTCTATAATATTTCCTATTGCTCCTGCAAGAACCAATGAAAAAGCAATAGTAGTGATTTTATGTGCTTTTTGCCTAATTAACCCTTTTATAAAAAAAACAAGCCAAGTTGTTACTAGGATTCTAAAAAGTGTAAGCATTATTTTTCCCCACTCCCCTCCAAACTCTAGACCAAAAGCCATCCCATTGTTTTCAGTAAAATGTATTATAAACCAATCAAAAACTTGAAATTCTTGCCCAATAACAAAATGAGTTTTTATCCAAATTTTAGAAAATTGATCTAGAATAAGAATTATTAAAACTGTTATAAAAACAGCTCTTTTTAAGGCCATCGTATACTATTGTTGATTTTTTGCTTCAATACTTAATGTTGCATGGGGTACAAGCTTAAGTCTTTCTTTTTCTATGAGCTTACCTGTTTTTCGGCAAATCCCATATGTTTTGTTTTCTATTCTTATAAGGGCGTTTTTTAAATCTCTAATGAATTTAATCTGACGCATTGCCAATTGTGTGTTTGCCTCTTTTGAAAGAGTTTCAGAACCCTCCTCAAAAGCCTTAAAAGTAGGAGCAGTGTCATCGGTTCCATTATTTGCATTGTTTGCAAACCCTCCTTTAAGCACCTCTACGTCTTCTTGTGCTTGTTGAATTTTTGTAAGTATTATCTTCTTGAATTGGGCTAGTTCTTTGTCTGTGTATTTAACTTTTTTTGCCGGCATAATTTCATTCTTTTTCAATTGCTATTTTTACCACTATGTCTTCAATCAAAAACGTTTCTGCATTTGAAGATATTGTGTCTTTAGTTATTAGTTTTTTCGCTAGTGTCTCATTACAAATATAACTTAAATTATTGGTAATTACGCAACTTAAAACTTCCTGGTTTTGTATTGTGATTTTTATTTTATCGGTAACCTCGAAATCTTTATCTTTTCTAATTTTTTGGATTTTATTAACTAATTCTCGGGCTATTCCCTCTTGTTTTAAACTCTCGGTAATTGTTAAATCTATTGCAACAATTAAATTGTTGTGTTGAGCTACTTTCCATCCAGGAATATCCTCTGTCACGACTTCTACATCTTCGTCTGTAATTTTTATGTCCTCTCCATCTATTTTTTTAACAATATATTTTTGTTGCTCCATTTTTAAAACATCGGTAGCAGTACAGCCATTAATTATATTAACAAGAGCTTTTAATTTATTACCATACTTAGGTCCTAGTGTTTTATAATTTGGTTTTAATGATTTAACAAGTATGTCAGATGTTTTATCAATAACTTCTAATTGTTTAATGTTTAGCTCTGAAAGTATTAATTCTTCAACCAAAAGTAACGACTGGCTAAATTGCTTGTTTAAAGCTGGTATAATAAGTTTTTGCAATGGCTGACGGACTTTTATTTTTTCTTTTTTTCTTAGCGATAATCCAATAGAGGTAATATCTCTTGCTATTCTTATCTTTTGTTGTAATTCCTTATTAATTTCACTTTTATTGCTTTCTGGGAAAGTTGCAATATGAACAGATTCAAAATCTTCTTGTTTGCTTGTTTTATTCAGGTCTTGATACATTTTTTCCATAAAAAATGGAGCTAGTGGTGATGCTATTTTGGATATTGTAATTAAGCAAGTATATAGAGTTTGATATGCTGCTATTTTATCTGCACCATATTCTCCTTTCCAAAAACGTCTTCTAGTTAGCCTTACATACCAATTACTTAAATCATCTATAACAAATTTTTGAATGGCTCTTGCTACAAGAGTCGGCTCATAGTCATTGTAGCTTGATTCAACTTTCTCTATTAGCGTGTTTAATTCTGACAATATCCATTGATCTATTTCTGGTCTTTCTGTAATAGGTATTTTCTCTTCATCAAAAGAAAACTTATCAATATTGGCATAAAGAGCAAAAAAAGAATATGTGTTATATAGGGTGCCAAAAAACTTTCTTTGAACTTCCGTTAAACCCTCAATATCAAATTTTAGATTATCCCAAGGTTGCGCATTTGAAATCATATACCATCTAGTTGCATCTGCCCCGTAAGACTCTAAAACAGAAAAGGGGTCTACCGCATTGCCTAATCGTTTTGACATTTTATTTCCTTCTTTATCTAAAACCAAGCCATTTGAAATTACATTTTTATACGCTACTGAATCAAAGAGTATAGTCGAAATAGCATGCAAAGTAAAAAACCAGCCTCGTGTTTGGTCTACTCCTTCTGCAATAAAATCAGCAGGGAATTGTCTTTTAATTTGATCTTTGTTTTCAAAAGGATAATGCATTTGAGCATAGGGCATTGAGCCCGAATCAAACCAAACATCTATCAAATCCTTTTCTCTATACATTGGTTTTCCTGTTGGAGAACTTAATATAATTTCATCAACATAAGGCCGGTGAATATCAAAAGTATTATAGTTTGAAGCTGTATAGTTTCCTGGCGAGAACTGTTTTAAAGGATTCTCTTTCATAAATCCTTTTTGAATTGCTTTTTCAATTTCATCTTTTAGCATCTCTATTGATGAAATACATATTTGTTCTTTGGTTTCCTCATTCTGCCAAACAGGCAAGGGGATACCCCAATATCTTGAACGAGAGAGATTCCAATCTACTAAGTTTTTTAACCAATTCCCAAATCTTCCTTCTCCTGTTGATTTTGGCTTCCAATTAATTTTTTCATTTAATTCAACCATCCTATTTTTATACTCCGTCGTCTTAATAAACCACGAATCCATTGGGTAATATAAAATAGGTTTATCTGTCCTCCAACAGTGGGGATAACTGTGCTCGTATTTTTCTGAATGAAATGCTTTGTTTTCTTTTTTAAGTTTAATTATTATTTGAATATCTGTTGACAGATAATCTGGTTTTTCTAAAACCGATTTTTCTTCAAATTCAGAACGAACATATTGGTTAGCAAAGTCTGTAACCTCTTTTACAAATTTGCCTTGTTTATTTACAAGGGGCATTAATTCATCCTTATCTGTTTTAATTAAAATTGGCGGCACATTGTTTTCTTTGCAAACACGATAATCATCTGCTCCAAAAACACTCGCTGTATGAACAATACCTGTTCCTTCTTCTGTTGAAACAAAGTCACCAAGTATCACCCTAAAAGCCTCTCCTTCTGATTCATCTGGTTGCACATAAGGTAGTAGTTGTTCGTATTTT
>Ga0163179_10003693_pt1 | contig 10347 bp, 20 predicted proteins | sample AtlANTMetagenome_FD_109643 | JGI IMG/M metagenome (GOLD analysis project Ga0163179, IMG submission 109643) | Marine eukaryotic phytoplankton communities from the Atlantic Ocean - Atlantic ANT 2 Metagenome | ecosystem: Environmental > Aquatic > Marine > Oceanic | place: North Atlantic Ocean... | reverse complement strand
TTTTAAGATTTCAAAATCCAACCCTGAAGCGGGTGTGAAGATGCTTTTTCAATTAAACTACAGGCAGCAAAAAGAAAAAGTATACAGTCACATTGATGATTTTATTGGAAGCGTTGAGAAAAGGTGCGGAGGAAAAGTTGATCGATTGATAAAGTATAACTGGTTAATTATAGTTATGATGTTTTTTATATCTAGCTGGAGCTTTAATGCAATAATTAGGTCAAGAAAAAACTTCCCCAGACTTTCAAGCTAATCTCTAACTTCTTCGATAAACAACTTTTTTAAATTACTTATCTTTTCTTGAACAGAGTCTATCTTGACCATATTCAAGCCATACAACTGAGATTCTGAAAGAAAATGCTCAATATCCTCTATGGCTTGTAAGGTTTTTTTGAATTGTGGATCACTCATTTGCTGGTGTTTTTCAAATCAAAAAGTTCATCTCTTAGTTTAGAGTTCTCCTTGCTCCAGTAGTTGTTTATCACATCGACTTGTTTTTCAAGCATTGAAGAAAACTCTTTTTGGGCAAGATACATCGACTTCCAGTGATCTATTGCCATACTTTTAGTTATTGAGGTGGCAACGTGGGTGCTTGCTATTTCATTATTAAAATCTAAAGATTCCTGTATGTCCTGATCGAATTTATTATGGTAATAAATATTAGTATAGACAATCCCAAGGCATATCAAGCCAAGGAAAATAAAGAATCGTTCTTGCATTGTGTAGTTTTTCATTTTAATTTCCAGTTTGGACGCTGGCTACTTCTTGGCACATCCAAAAAGCAAACCCGCAAAAAGCAACAAAGGCAGCAATGCCAATGATAATTACAATAATACTGATTATTAATTTCATGGTTCAAACCCTAAAACTTAACCAGCTAAAGCTCCTAATATCATAATTAAAATAAGCCCAATGATTCCTAATCCAGAAATAACTAAAGTAGCTATTGCCGTGCTTATCTTTTTTACGTTCTTGTCTTTAACGATTGCAATAATAGCGACTACAGCACTTATGAATGCTCCAAAGCCGCCAAGGAGCATAACCATGCCAAATTTCGCAGCGGTTGCATCGTCAATCTGCGGTTCGATTCCAGTTGTTTGCGCGGTTTGCGCTGCTTGAACGCCAAGTGATACGGCTTTGAAAAAACCATAAAAAGATATTAGTCCTGAGATTAAAGTTCCAACCAAAGACACAATACCAATGGTGCTGTGTTCATTCGGTTCTTGCGGGGGGGTTATGTTATTTTCCATGTTCTATCAATGCTCCATCTGCTGTGTGGTCAATGTAATCGGGGTGAATCCATTTAATAGTTTCTGGAAACTCATCTTTTTTTAATTTAACCCAGTAATTAAAAATATGTTTTGGTGGAACCATTTGGTCTTTTACCTTCTCGTGAAAGACTTCGTACATAATTTCATTATGGAAAGGAACTATTAAGCTATGAATATTTATAAATTCAACTGCTTTTTCAAAACTCCAAAAACATAATTGTCCATTAATCCATTTTTCACCCACAAAACCCGCGCTTTTGCTATGTTCGTGAAAGCCACCAAAAATACCCTTTTTATATTCTTCTAAAGGCCAATATTTCTGGTTTTGTATATAGCAGTTTACAAAGTAAGGGTATCTAAGTTTTAGATAATCTGTGCCTTTTGGGTAGTTGTGCAGGGTTTCTGCTTTAAGAGCTAGGGTCGTTCCCGCTGCAAGTGCTGGGACTGTTTTGATGAATTCTCTTCTATCCATTATTTGTTTCCTTTGTAGCCAAATGGCTTAGTTCTCCAAGGGTTTATGCCTACTGACACTCTTTCCCCCCTAACAACTGGTGATGCTCCATGCATTAGAATACTAGGGAAAATTATCATGCTATTGGTTTTTGGCTCTACCGTTAAGTGATCCGTGTAAAAAGTACCACCGTTGAGATTTTTAATCAAAGGATAATATACAATACTTATGAGCGGGTGCTTTATTTCTCCAGTTTCCTCAAAAAGAGCTTCGTCTTTGTCTACATGGTGAGAAACATAGTCGGTATAATTATGATGCATTTCAAATCCTGACATATCAGACAGGTCTATGAAATCGTCTACTCTTTTTAGAATTTCTTTTACTGGTTCGTATTTTAAATTTAAAAAATTTTGCTCGTACCAAAAATCCCCCAAGCCATTAGTCTCTGCATCGTCATAGTTATGATTTAAGATCTCTTCTCTCAGGTCGCCACTTAAAACATCATGTAGAATTCGTATCATTGGCTACTCTTTCCAAGCTATCTCTATTAAATTTTCCTCAAAAAATTCTTTAGTGTATTTAACAGGGGTTTCAGGATCAAAAGCTTTACAAGTATAAACATCCACAGAAAAGAAGCAGGGCTTTCTATCATCCCAAGCGTAAATGTGCATACCACTTTCCTTCCAATGAACGTAAGCGCACCAACCATAATCGGGATCATAGTTGCAGAAAGGAGCAGTTGCTTCAGTCATGTTTAGGACTTTAGTCATTTCACGACAATACCTATCCATATCTTCAGGCTTGAAAGGGTTATGAAGAGTGCCTTCAATAACTATTCTTTGGCGGCAAATGTCAGGAGCTAAATCTTTCATCTCTCGTCAGGAGACTTCCATAAAGCGGAGAGCTTTGCCATTTGTGCGTCTGCAACCTCTGGATGCTGACAAATAAGCCACGCAGCAGTCCAACGCTTCTCGAACTCTTTTACTTTTTCCTCGGTAGGAAAAACCTCTGAGTTACGTTTGTCAAACTGGGATCTATCGTCCACTACTGGCTCAAAGTCAGGATGAACAATATGCTGCGCTCTTGAAGGAGAGCATCTAATGCACCTACGGTGAGCGAAAAGCCCAGCGTAAGGCTCATCCCATGCTATACAGTGCATGGTGATTGAGCAGTTTTTAGTGGTGACTTCACAGTCACATTTATCACAATATTCTTTAATCATTTTCCCTATGAAATTTAATGAGAGGGAGGAGTTCTTGTTTGCCTCCAACGATTTCAGGGTCACAGCCAAGATAGTTCAAGTCTGTCCCTACTTCGCGCCAACCCTACAGACCCCCAAGAGATTGGTGGTCTCCTAGTCCGTAACATTGCACCTTAGCTGCTATGACAACAGCTTATTCGGTCACTCTCTTAGGGTCTCCGTCGAGTCCCTAAATTATTTTAAAGATCTATTTGTCTTCTTTTACGATGTACACTTTCTGTCCATCGATAAAGACATCCCTTGCGTAATGCACGGGTTCCTTTGTTTTAACGTCTACAAAGGATTCATACTTATAAGGATTATAAGTTACCTGCCTAAGCGTCTTAGGCTTCCTAGCTTTACGCTCCTCTAAAGATTTAACCTTACCTAGATCGTGAACATAACCGCGCACGGTTGCGTGGACGTTCTTCCGTCTGGTTTCTAAAACTTTCTCCCTACCCTTTTCGCTAACACTAAAGTCTATACGCCCATAATGACCCTTCTTACTAACTATCCTTATAGCGTGGGTATGTTTCACGACAAGGCCCGTTTTGCGATCTCTCACGCTAAGACACTTTTTATGTAAATTGTAGTAAACTTCTACTGCTCTCATCGTTTTTGTAGCCTATCAAAAAGATATTGTAGTGTCAATACTTTTTTTTCTTAATCATCGTACCCGCAACCATCAAGATGCTTATTCTTTTCTGAGATGGCTAGTAGGCCAATGAGCAGGTTCTGAAATGTCGAATTTGGGTCTTGATCTGTGGCTAACTCTATATTTGGAGTTCCATTCTCAAAATCACTAACTTGATATTCTTTCCTCATCTGTCTTTGGGAGGTTAGCAAGATCGTTACTACTTGTCCAGCATTATTTTTCGTAAGTTCTTCTCTGAGGTGATCGTAAGGGTTTACCAAACTCATTACTACATCATTGTCTCCGGTAAGGAACTTTTTATTGAGGTATGTGGCGACAGCATTTGCATTTCTAATGTTTTCTTTACGGCCCTCTTTACCGTAGTTTTTATTTGAAAACATTTCTCTAAACTCATCCCCGTCAATTATGAAAGGTGTATTTAGATGATCTGCCAATAGTTTCCCTATCGTAGTTTTACCTGAAGCTGGCTGTCCATAGATTAGATATATCATTTTAAATATATCAAATTTTAAATGTCCCAGTCGTCGCAAGCCATGTCCATGATGACTTCCGGTGGGTAATCTGGGTTTGCTTGAGCTATTTTAATTGCAGAAATAATAACCTCATTAGTCAACCCATACTTTTCTGCTTGGTCGAGATAGTAAGTTAAATCCGGTGTTTCTTCACTCATTTTTATCTTCCTCCCAAGGGAATGATTCTTCCCAAGCTTTATCTATTTCTTTGCGCTGCTCTTCATGCCCATCTTCGCTTCCGTCCACCATTTCGTACCAGTGGTTAAAATGGTCACGAACTGATTTCGTAGCTTCTTTGTGATCGCCTATATCTGCTAGATGCTTGCTCTCTATGTAAAAAGCGTTTGAATTTTTTTGGGGGTTCGATAATTTTTTCCATTCCCAAGCCGAAAAGATATGGCCGTTAAAGCCTTCTTTTTTGACTTTTTGCCACTGATAAATGTCGCATTCAAGCAATTCGGAATTTCCCATCCAATAGCAATTATTTATATCTTCAGTAGTGACCTCGTGAACCTTACTATACTCAAATAACGCAAGAGTGATGAGTTCATCTATTGAATGGCCTTCTTCGAATTCCTCTTCCTTTAGCAGCCAGCACGTTCTAAATCCAATCGGGCGCGTGTATAGACTTCCAAAAATTTCTACACAATACTTTGTTCCTTCCAAATGTTTGTAAACGTCTTCTCTCATCTTAGCTCTTTCCTTAGTAGTCTCCAGCGATCACTATCAATCTTCTTATCTCCAGAGTCGATTTTTTTAATCATGTCCAAAACCTCGTCTATGTTATTATAAATATACTTATCTATTTTCATACCCATAATCCATAAAGGAGTATTTCGCTTGCCTCCTTCCATAGATATAAAAATGGGTTTTTTCATTCTTACCGCAGTAACAAGTTCTTCGGCGCTTCCCCAACTGGCAACATCTGGGAGTAGGTGAGCAATAATGAAATCAGATCTATCAACTAAATTAAGATCATAACTGCGAACAACGCTCATCCTCTCAACTACGTCACTGTAGTGACCGTTCTCCATATCCTCGGCCATTCTGGCGCGAGCCGATTCATCCTCCTCTACATCTTTAACGAATGGTTTGCGGTAAGGATTGAACGTGATGATGTTGAGTTTTTCAAGCTCCTCTTCAACTTTCTTACGCCAATCCTGACCATCTGCATATTGCATATGGCCGACTAAGTAAGTCCTAGTTTTTTCTAAAAGATTCATCTCCACCGCCTATCTTCTTCGGCTTGCATTTTAGCTGCGTATTTGGCGGCTTTCTTTTTCTCGTAATTTACTCTACTTTTCTTTTTAAAAAAGCGGCGGTCTCTTAGTTCAAGAAGGACTTTGTTTCTAGTCACTTTTTTCCTGAGTTCCCTCATTGCGCTTTCTGTCCCTGATGCGTTTGATTTTACTTTTACTTCGATCATAGTGTTTTTTAATTATGCTTGTGCATTTTTTTCTTAGTTTTAATAAAAGTCTTAACCCTGTGAATCCAATTTTTCTTTCTGAGTAAGAGTCGCTTTCGTGAAGTTTTTTGTGATAGGCTATCTCTGAATCAATCTCCTTCATTATCTCGACTATTGCCTTCTGACTCATAACTTTTAAAAATTAATTTCAAGCCTTTATCTGTAAGCGTTTTAAAATCTTTATATTTTATTTTTTTTATTTGAGATAGCCGTATTTCTTTTCCGTATATATCCTTATCAAAATCGCTTATATAGACTTCTATTATGTTAGGAGCAGTAGCGTATACCGTTATTAAGCAAATTCCAAGCTCTTTCTGACTTATATGGCACTTTCCTGCATAAGACCCTACAGAAAGCCTTGGCGAACTTTGAACTATATTTGCTGTTGGGAGTAGTCTCCATTTTTTATTTTTGGAGTTCCCCCTTACCACTACTCCTTTTATCACCTTAGAAAAGATCTGAACTTTTTGATTATCGCTTCTTCATCTGATGCATGAACCCAAGATGGGTTGTACTCTAAAGTGTTTTTATTTGGATAATACTTTATGCTAATGCAATTTGGGCAAAAGACGTACTTAACGGATTTTGAGCCTCTAAAAGAGAACCATTTAATAATTTTATTAAGCTTAAAAACAGCATTCAACGCCGTCTCTATTTCTGCAACTCTATGCTTAGATTTTTTAATAACGTCTTCTTTGTGCAGCTTTCTTTCCTTTATTTCTTCTACCGCGCATTTTAAGGATTTAGCTTTAAGAGCTATGAGTTTTGATCTGTGCTCAGTTACCTTTTTGCCTCTTTGCAAACAGGCTGGTTTTTCTTTTAAGGATTCTTTCGTCCAAACTTTTCTTCCGTCTCCATCCCATCTAGGCATAGGCTTGCCCCCTTCTCTGCCGCCCTTATTCCATTTTGTCCCAATAGTCTTTTGGGTTGAAGTTGTAACTCTATAAAATAAAGTTCCTTTATTATTTGTAAAGATGTGAGGAACTATACCCACTTGACGAGCTATGTCGTCTGTCCTGTCCCTTTTAATCCATTCGAGTTGTTTTATTTGTCCCACCTTTTTTACCCTTTTATCTAGTTCTTTTTTGTCGATGAGCTTTAGATGCCCATTAGATTCAGAAATTATTCTTTTGAGATCTTTTTTAAGTAGGTAGTTATTTTTATCTACCATAGTATCAAAAGACGGGGCGTAACGAATTTCGGTTTGCGGATCAGAAACAGATAAAACTAATCTGGCTTTGCCTTTGAATTCCCCTTTCCCTTTTCTAATTCTATCGTAAAACCACCTCTTAACCTTTTTAACGGCTTTCTCTCTATTATCGCAGACGACTTTTTTAACCTGCTTATTATTATAATATGCGGTGTATTCTGTCATGTTAATTAAATTCCCCGATTTTAAGGGAGTCGTACAATTTTTGAGCTTTTTGCTCAATATAAAGATCCTCTACAAATGAAGACATGGCTGGGCCGTCTGAGGTATTGTAATGATCGAACTTCATCTCCCTAGTCTTCCATATGATAGACATGACGTTATCTGCCCCTTGACTTTCTTTGTCTAGCTTATATATGAACTGCTCCCCAAGTTGTATTTTTGTAATGAAAACCTCTTTATCAAACTTTTCACTAAGCATCACCGCTTTGAGAATCGCAGCGTATAGTTTGGGGTTATTGGCCCCTAAATGATTCATCCAGCTTGTCCTTGCGCTTCTTTTGGAAACTTTTATTCCGTTTTCGAAAGCAATTGAGGGTTTGTTTGAGGCACACCCGAAAAAACAAGCAGAGAGAGCAACTAGAAGGACTTTTTTCATATGGGCGTCGATATTATTTTCTAAATAGATTATCGTCAAGGAAAAACTTTATGGTAGGGAAAGCGGGACTCGAACCCGCACTTGATCGATTTTAAGTCGATTGCCTCTGCCAATTGGGCTACTTCCCCTTTTTTAGTCCAAATAAAAATTAGCAGTTTTAGAATATTCTTTTTTGAACTTCAATAAAGCCACTCGCTCTATTTGCCTTATCCTCTCTCTAGTTACGGAAAACATAACGCCTATTTCCTCCAAGGTATTTGGCTTGTCTCCATCTAGCCCAAAACGCTTTCTGATTATCTTTCTCTCTCTTGGGTCAAGCTCTTGTAAGGCTCTGTCTATGACTTCAGTGGTGTTTTTTGTCGATAGGCATTTTAGAGGATCGTCGCTTCTTTCATCTTTTATAACTTCAGCGTAAGTGTCTCCATCATTGTCTTCGCTTATTTTACAATCAAGAGATATTATAGCCGAGGCTGCTTCTAGCATCTCTTTGACTTTTTTCTCTGTAATGTTTAAGAACTTGGATATTTCTTTTATTGAAGGTTTTTTATCATGTTTTTCTTGATAAGCTTCCAAATATTTAAGGTAATTCAGGTATAGCTGTTTAAGATAACAAGGCATTCTTATAATAGAGCTATGATTACTCAAAGCTCTCATTATTCTTTGTCTTATCCAGAAGCCAGCGTAGGTAGAGAATTTAGCGCCTTTCTCTGGATCAAACCTATCGACTGCACTAACTAATCCTATATTGCCTTCACTTATTAAATCTTCTAAATCTAGACCTAAGTTCTCGTATGACCTAGCAATTTTTATTACCAGTCTCAAGTTCGATGCTATAAAAAGATTTTTTGCTTCTTGCTTTTTAGATCCATTTGAATTTTTGATTAACTTAGCCAGATCTTTTTCCTCTTCGACTGTAAGAAGTTTAGGAAGTTTTTCTTCGTTGTAGAATCTATTGCTTGTTTTAGGTCTATCAGTAATCACTTCACCTCCTTAGAGTTGATTTTAATTAGTTCTATATTATAAAAATCAAAAATCAATTTAGCCTTTTCATCTCTTTTGTATTCCTCTGAATATATAACTTTAGGTATTTTATAAGCGGCTATTAACGTAGCGCAAGCGGAACATGGAAGTAGCGTAACCGCTAATATCTTACATTCTCCAGCTTTAAAGAGGGATAAGCAATTAGCTTCAGCGTGTATCATGTAAGGTCTGCGTAGGTCTCTATCTTCCCAAAAGACATCTGAGACTTCTTTACCAGAAGCTAGTCCATTATATCCTACTCCAAGAACCTTATTGCTATAATCAAGCGCACACGCACCGACTTTTTTATGAGGATCTTCACTCCTCAAAGACGCAGTACGAGCAAGTTCTATCGCATACTCTTCCCAAGAAAGGCGACTCATTTGCTCTGGTTTCTAATATAGTAAATTAGAAGAGTCAAGTATAAAACATTTACTATAGAAACAAAAGCATAGGACAATTGAGTCCAGAAGAAATTAGTAGTTACAATAAAAAAATAAAAGGTCCAAAAATTCCAACAAGAGAAAAATACAATACTCAACTTGCTAATTCCTTTTACATCTTTGTCTTTCCACAATTTAAAAAGATTTAAAATATAAAAGAAGCCAGCAATAAATATAAAAGAACTGTTGATTAAATCATAGGTCTCCATTTTGCAAAATAGCGAAAGTATTTCTCCAATCTCCGACTTCGAATACTTTACCTTTATTTTCTAAAACGTCAACAGATACATCATGATCATTACCACCCTCAAAGCACTTGTCTCCAAAAAACACGATGTCTTTAGTTTTGTTTTCTCTTATCCACTTGCTCGATAAAGTTTTGTTATTGCCCTTGGGCTGTATGTCTATACTTATTTGACCCCCAACTTTTGCCTCTAAGTTAGGAAATGTTTCCTCTACTTTTTTTGCTATCTCAGTTCTTTCTTTGGATTTTTCATCCCATTGATAGTAAGTATTTCTTTGCTCTAACCCTATACTTCTACCTACTGTTGTAAAATTTAACATTCCAGTTCTGTATTCAAAAAAGGGAGCCTCACCAAGCACGGGAGATTTTGTGTTGATTTGAAATGAAGACAGCATTTCGATCAAAGTTTTTGGGGGGTCGAATTTATTTTCATAAATTAATTCTTTATCAATAGACAGTTTGTTTCCCATGCTGGAGAAAATTCCTGAACACCTAGTAATTATACTTGATGGCATTTGTTCAAATATTTTCTTTTCATCGCTGCCAGAGACAAGATAAACAGACCTGTCTCTCATCCAGTCTAAAAAAAATGCCAGAAAGGATTGATCCATTTTCTGGCGAGGTGGAGTTAACGTATTATCTACGTCGAAAAGAAATGCTGTCATTTTACCTTACGCCATCCGCATTTGTTAAAAAGTAATCTGCTTAAGTTGTTAGCAAATTTAGTCACTTTTGCTTCAGGCGCATCCCAAAAATATGCATGACAGACTTCGTGGATGCAAGTATTTAGTTCTGTTTGCTGGGTAAGTTGAGGATTTATATATATTTTAGGTTCATCCTCTTGAGGGTTTAGGCAAAGGCCATCTGCTTCGCCATATGCTTTATGGGGCTTACGAAAAAAAAGAGTATACTCTACACCATCATAATTAGTGAAGCTAAATGTCTTATTTTTTTCCTTTCTGCCCTTCATGGTGCTCTTTTAGTTCGAGAATATCGCAACCAGTCCAAGTATAGGATGGTTGATGCTCTCTTACTATTTTTACACCTTTTTTCTCTACAAAGCGCAATTCACCAGAAACCCCTAATAATGTATCAATATCTTTGATAGCCACACAGGCGTGTCCGGTCTTATTTTCGCCCTGTACTGTAAGTTTGAAGCAATTAGCGTTCCTCGGAGGAGTGGGAATTAGTATGTAATCTGGGTCTTTATCGGTCCCAAAGCCTACTTTAATTTTTTT
>Ga0163179_10003692_pt1 | contig 10347 bp, 9 predicted proteins | sample AtlANTMetagenome_FD_109643 | JGI IMG/M metagenome (GOLD analysis project Ga0163179, IMG submission 109643) | Marine eukaryotic phytoplankton communities from the Atlantic Ocean - Atlantic ANT 2 Metagenome | ecosystem: Environmental > Aquatic > Marine > Oceanic | place: North Atlantic Ocean... | reverse complement strand
GGAGTCTGCCGACTTGCAGGATCTTGGCTTTGACGCGGAACAAGCGGATGATATTTTGGCAAAAGTGAATGCTTTCTTGGAGAAGCAGAATATTTCGTCTTAAAACTGGATATCGTATCTAATCGGAAAGGTACTGCACCTACACAAAATTTCAGCACCCTAAATCTATCGCATGAGCGTACGAATCTATCAGCTTTCCAAAGAGATCGGAATGGACAATTCCAAACTCCTCGAACTTCTCCGCGAACGTGGCTTTCAAGTGAAGAGTGCTTCCAGCACGGTCGACAACATTTCGGCGGAATCTTTGAAAGAAGAGTTTGCTAAAAAGTCTGCGGATACCGCAAAAAAGGAAACCTCCGCGCCAGCGGAAGAGAAACCGGTTGCGGCGCCTTCGGTTACTGCCTTCGTTCGAACCAAAGAGCAAATCGAAGAGGAAAAAGAATCTGCGAAAGAACCTGTTGCGACAAAAGCCGTGCCTCCGCCTCCTGCTCCGCCGCCGCCCTCAGATTCCAAAGTAATGGTACCGCCATCGCCCGGCCCGGTCTCTCCTCCTGCGGTTTCTAAAGCCCCTGTTCCTCCTCCGGTCGCGAGTCGCACTAATACGGGCCCTCCTCAGCCAGCGGCACCTTCGCAAACGGCACCACCTCCTGTAGCGGCTCCCTTGTCGCCCGCCGTAGTTGGAGCGCCCGTTTCTCCAGTAAGTGCGAAGGATCCTGCGGAAGAAACAGAAGAAATTCGCACCATTACCCTAAAGCCACCTATCGTCGTTCGTGATTTAGCAACCGAGCTGGGAGTAAAGCCTTTCAAGCTGATTTCCGAGCTTATGGAAATGGGCATTTTCGCATCCATTAACCAAAGTCTCGAAGAGGATGTGGCGAGTAAGGTAGCGGAGAAAAGAGGTGTCGTTCTCGAAATCCGCCATCGTGGCGAGGGTGCCAAAGCGAAAAAGAAGCAAGAGGTTAAGGAAGTTGATGAAACTGCGTTTCTTGAGGGCCGCCCAGCTGTAGTTTGCATTTTGGGACACGTCGATCATGGAAAGACCTCCCTGTTGGATTACATTCGGAAAGAGAATGTCGCCTCCTCTGAAGCGGGTGGAATTACGCAACACATCGGCGCTTATCAAGTTTCTCACAACGAAAATAAAATCACGTTTCTGGATACGCCGGGCCACGCAGCTTTCAACGCGATGCGAGCTCGTGGAGCAGATGTTACGGATGTGGCCATTCTCATTGTAGCGGCTGACGACGGATTTATGCCTCAAACCGATGAAGCATTGAAGTTCATTCAAAAGTCAGGCGTTCAGCCGATCGTAGCGATCAACAAGATTGATACTCCCGGTGCAGATATCGATAAGGTTAAGACCCAAATGCAGGAACGAGGCATCCCCTCGGAGGATTGGGGCGGCGAAACAATTGCGGTCCCTATCTCAGCTTTAAAGGGCGACGGTATCGACGAGTTGATGGATATGATTCAGTTGCAGGCAGAGGTTCTGGAATTGAAAGCCAATCCAAAGAAACCTGCGGAAGGCATTGTTATCGAAGGACAAGTTGAGGTCGGTCGCGGTGCTACTTCGACCGTGATCGTTCAAGGAGGAACTTTGAAGGTAGGCGACGCACTTGTCTGCGGCCCTCACTACACAAAGTTGAAGGCCCTTTTCAATGAGTATGGCAAAAGCTTGGAGAATGCACCCCCTTCGACTCCAGTGAGAATAATCGGCTGGTCAGGCGTGCAGGCTTGCGGAGCGATTTTCCATGCGGCCAAGAACGAAAAAGTCGCTAAGCGTGAAGCAGAAGAGAATCTCGTAGGCGTTAGAGCAGATCAGAAGGCGGATGCCGAAGACCGGATGCCAACGTCTCAGGAGAAACTTTTTGCCGCGATTGCCGCTACTCAGAAAAAGACCCTCCGACTGATTATTAAAGGGGACACCTACGGTTCAGTTGAAGCGATTGAGAGTGCATTGAAGGAAATCAAGAGTGACAAGGTGGCGTTGGATGTTGTTCGATCGGGAATTGGAGTTGTCAGTAAGAGCGACGTTCAAAAGGCCAGTGCAGGTGGGACTGAGATTATCGGTTTCAATGTGAAGACCGAGAATGGGGTCCAGGCATTGGCTAAACACCATGCGGTTAAGATTACTTATCACCAGATCATTTATGAACTCCTTGACCGTGTCCGGGAAGACATGGTCGAAATGCTTGATCCGGAATACAAGGAGAACAAAATTGGAGCAGCCGAGGTGCGGGCGGTATTCCCGATCGCGAAAGGTTTTGTTGCGGGTTGTTTGGTTGTCGAAGGTCGGGTGGTTGCGAAGCAGCACGCTCGATTGATTCGCAATGGAAAAACCGTTGCGGAGCACAAAATTGATGCCCTGCGTCGTGTCAAAGACGATGTCAAAGAGGTGCGGGCTGGTACGGAATGTGGTATGCACCTCACGAATACGAATGACTATCAAGTCGGCGACATTATTGAAGTTTACGAGATTCACGAAATTCGCCCAGAACTATAACCTCTCAAATTTTGGGGAACCTTTGCGACGTATGAGCATAGGTTCAGTTGCCTTGTACCGATAGCTTAGATTTAGATAAACATGAGCAATCGAAACATCAGAGTATCTGAGTTGTTAAAGCGGGAGGTGAGCGATATTCTGCACACGCGTTATCAACGTGAGACTGTTACGGTGACGGTTACCGGCGTCGATGTTTCTCCGGATCACAGCAACGCGATCGTTTTCTATACGCTTTTGGCAAGCGAAGAAGAGCGATGGAAGATCCAGAAATTCTTGGATAGAATAGGCGGTCGAGTCAGGTTCGAGTTGGGAAAGCGGATCGTGCTAAAACGACTGCCCGCGTTGAACTTCAAGTACGACGAGTCCATCGCTAAAGGAAATCGGATCATCGAATTAATCGACGGGTTCGATGAATCAATCAACGAATCAGTCGATTGAGGGGTTTTTTTCCAGAATTGAGCGCTGGATTTCGCGCCTTAGCTTCGAGTGCCGCTGGGCAATCGGTGTGCGTGATTGGCCATGCGCGACCTGATGGAGATTGTGTCGGGGCGCAAATCGCAGTTGCGGAAATGATTTCAACTTTTGGGGTGGTTCCCCTTGTCGCGAACGCTGATCAAGTGCCCGCGTCCCTAACTTATTTGAAGGGAAGCGAGCTCATTCGCATTGTCGAGCCCGAGTCTTTAGGAAATACAGGGCTGCTGTATTTGGATTGCGCGGACGAGGAAAGGGTAGGACCGAAAACTTCTATCGCATTGGAGAACCAGCGGCGTTTGGGAAATATCGATCATCATATTACCAATACTCGTTTCGCTGAGGTAAACTTGATTGATTCGGATGCCTCCGCTACCTGTGAAATACTGGCGGGCATAGCATTTGACTTGGCTCTACCAATCTCAGAGTCCGCAGCTCAAGCCTTGTATACGGGCATCCTAACAGATACGGGCCGATTCAGCTATGCAGCGACCAGTAGTCGAGTTTTCGAGCTGTGTAGCAGACTAGTGGATTGTGGAGCGTCACCTCGGTTGGCGGCTGAAAGTCTCTATGAAAATGCGACTTTACCACGGCTGAAGCTGCTTGAGCGATTCTTGGGTTCGCTCGCTTTCGAATGTGGCGAGAGAGTTTGCATAGGTATGTTGCGGCAAAGGGATTTTGTTGAAACGGGTACCTCGTATCAAGATACGGAAGGATTTGTGGATTATACGCGTTCCGTGGAAGGTGTCTCAATTGGGGTGTTGCTCGAGGAACGCAAAATGACGACTAAGGCGAGTTTGAGAGCAAAGGGTAAAGAGCTGCGAGTGGATCAAGTCGCATCCCAATTCGGGGGAGGTGGACATGCTTGTGCGGCAGCGACGAGTAGTAATCTTCCATTGAAGGTCTTGCGGGAGAAATTGATCGAAGCGGTAAGAACACGTGTTGAAACGGTTGATTGCAAATGAAGGAGAATAGAGAGCTAGAGGGCGTATTGTTGATCGACAAGCCGTGCGGACTAACATCCCACGATGTGGTGGATAAGGTTCGATGGAAACTGAAAATGAAGCGTATCGGGCATGCTGGTACACTCGATCCGATGGCGACGGGACTTCTCATCATACTAGTGGGCAAAGCGACTAAGCTTTCGCAGTATCTGATGAGCTTGGATAAGACTTATGAGGGAACCATTACGCTGGGAGAGTCGACGAATACGTACGATGGTGAGGGTGAAGTGATGACTAAGCGTTCCGTCCCCAGTTTAACACTGGAAGAGGTTGCTACGGTTGTGTCTTCTTACCTGGGGGATCAGTACCAGAAGCCTCCAATGTTTTCGGCGGTGAAAATCAATGGCCAGCCCTTGTACAAGATGGCCCGCCAGGGCAAAGAGGTGGAGCGAGAGCCAAGATTTATCAGAATCTCCCGATTCGACGTAACCCGTTTTGATTCACCGGAGGTGGACTTCAGCCTAGATTGCACAAAAGGGACCTATGTTCGTTCACTCGCGAATGACATTGGGGAAAAAATTAGTTGTGGGGGCTATCTTTCGGGATTGCGCCGAATCGCTTCCGACAAGTTTAATTTAAATGATGCCATCACATTGGAGCGATTTCTCGAAGCCACTCCAGAGGAAGTTTCCAAGGCCCTAATCGGAAAAAATGAAGCGTTGCCCAATTCTGTGTTGTAAGCTTAATCATCATGCCACAGCCCAAACAATTTGACGGACTTGACTCGTTTCGTTCGGAGGCAAATCATCCTATCCATTTGGCTATAGGCATGTTTGATGGTGTTCATCAGGGTCATCGAATCGTGGTGGAATCAGCAATACGTTCCGCGGTAAACTCGGGCGGTCTTGCGGGAGTTCTGACGTTCTGGCCCCATCCAAGCCATCTTTTTAAACCGGACAACCCGGTGCCCATGATCCTCAACTCGAGGATGAAGCGGTCCGAACTTATCAAACTTCGAATCGATTTTGTGATTGAGGAGCCTTTTTCGCCTGAATTCGCGGCGGTTGATTCAGTCGATTTCCTTGCCCTGCTGAAGTGCAAGATCCCGACGTTGGCATCTATGCATACAGGAGAAAACTGGAGGTTCGGAAAGGGGCGGCAAGGCGATGTTAAACTGCTGGTTGAATTGGCGGAGGAGGCAGGAGTTTCTGCCGAATCACTCGAATGTCTTTTCCTAGATGGCGAACGCGTAAGCAGCACTCGAATACGGAACGCTTTAATTGGCGGAAGAATTGAAGAAGCGAATCGTCTTCTTGGGTATACTTACGAAACCTGGGGAACGGTGAGAGAAGGCAAGCGAGTTGGAAGGACGATCGGAGTCCCGACCTTGAATATCCCATTTGATGGTGAATTGATACCTAAGTTAGGCGTATACAATGTCAATATTTCCCGAGAGGGCGGAGAGGAGCGGTTACCTGCAGTCGCTAACTTTGGAATCCGACCCACTGTCAATTCACTGAAGAAGCCCATGTTGGAGGTGCACGTGCTAGGAGATTGTCCGTTCTTCTATGGAGACTCATTGCGAGTTGAGTGGTTGAGTTTCCTTAGACGGGAAAGGAAATACGAATGTATTGATAAACTAAAGACGCAGATTCAAGCTGATATTAGTGATGCTAAGTTGTTTTTCGAGAGTCCGTGAATGGGTAAATTGCGCTTAGATGAGCTGGTCCTCCAGCGGGGGTTTGCTTCCAGTCGGAGCGAAGCCAAAGCCCTCATTATGACGGGCAGAGTGAGGCAGAGGGACCGGAGACTGGACAAACCGGGCGTAAAAGTTAGCGAAGACATCGAACTTTACGTTGAACCAGGCAAGCGTTTCGTAAGCAGAGGGGGAGAAAAGATTGAAGGGTTTGCCGAAGCTTATGACCTCTCGTTTGAAGGAAAAAGCGTTTTAGATGTGGGTGCGTCTACAGGAGGGTTTACGGATTATGCCTTGCAGAATGGAGCGATTAGCGTCGCTTGTGTAGATGTTGGGAAGGGGCAGTTGCACGGAAAATTGAGAGACGATCCTCGTATAATCAATTTGGAGAAGGTAAATGCTCGATATTTGCAGCCTGGTGACCTTCCTTTGGATTCATACGATCGCGTTGTAATGGATCTTTCTTTTATTTCACTCAAATCGGTACTGCCTGCTGTCTGGCCCTTTCTCGCGATTGAGGGAATTCTAGTTGCTCTGGTTAAGCCTCAATTCGAGGTGGGCAAGGAAGTGGCGGACAAATTCAGGGGAGTGATTAAGGATCAGAATGAGCGGGATAAAGCCCTCACAGAGGTCGAGCGGTTTGCCATGGAGAATCTGGTCAACGTATCCCGTATAGGTTGTATTCCTTCACCGATTAAAGGAGCAGACGGAAATGTTGAATTTCTTCTTGGGCTTTCTAAGTTGAAATAAAATGCGTCCCGCGCGAATTTAATAGCTGTGCTCAATAATAAGGCCATTAAGAACCTCGGATTCGTTTTGAATCAGTCCAAATCGGGAACCTTCAAATTGTTTGGGCAGTTACGAGAGATCGCGGAGGACATGGGGGTCTCGACTCGGGAGACGTTCGAATTTCCCGTTCCCAATGAATTTTTAGAGGGTATGGACGCCTGTTGTGTGATCGGAGGTGATGGCACCTTTTTGAGCGCGGCGTCTGAATCGACCAAGTATCAGGTGCCCTTGATCGGTGTGAATCGAGGAACGCTCGGGTTTCTGACAACCTATACTGCTGAGGAAATCAATTCTTTATTTCCATCAATTCTGGAGGGTGCCTATGACTTACGTCGGCGAGGATTGCTCGAGTGCTGTACCCATGACAATTTAGTGGATGTTGCGTTGAACGACGTGGTCATCAAATCCGCTTCGGTCAGTGGAATCGTTCATTTGAACGTTTTCGCGGATGAAGAGTTTGTGACGACCTATATTTGTGACGGATTGATATTCAGTACTCCCACTGGGTCGACGGCTTACACGCTCTCCGCAGGTGGTCCATTGATTCATCCCGATTCAAAAGTGATTTCCCTTACGCCGATTTGCCCTCATGCGCTCAGTAATCGCTCGATAATATTGCCGGATAATGTTCAACTGCGAGTAGAGAATGCAGTGCCAAACGGTCAACTTGTAGTAGCGGTTGATGGGCAAAGAAATTTATCAACTTCTGAGGACGGTGCGATCGCCATTAAATTATCATCTCAGAGTTTACAGATGGCCCAAAAAGTGGACTACTCCCATTTTGATGTGGTACGAAGGAAACTGAAGTGGAGCGGTGGATATATCCGAGAACCCAATCCTAATAATCACTAGTTGGAGGCAAAGGAAAATTCGAATTTGACAATTTCGATCTTACTTGAGCTCAATTTTGGATTCTTGAGTACTGCGGAAAGACGGATTTCTTCTAAAACGGCTTTCAGCTCTCTTGTATACTCGAGATCGTCACTGGGTCCAAACATATAGACCAGCTTTTGGTGAGTGTACCGAATGTACCAGCCCTCGTCGGTTAAACCAAAATCCGTGACATCGATTCCTGGATACCGTTTCCGGTATTGGCCGTGACTCATGGCCCCGCTATCGATAACGGCTTCTAGTGGATAAACGATCACCTTGGTAGGCGTGCTCTGAGCCCATACCGGTCCCACAAGAAGAGTCAGCGATAGCGAAAATATGCAAAGAATTCGAGTCATTGTCGCTGTGCGGAGGTGCGGTCTGCTGACCTACAAGTTGCTGGACATTTTGCCGCCTTCTTCGGTGCCTTTAGCTCGGTTAGATCCTTGGCTCCCGCCACCCCCTACTTGCTGGCCATCGGATTCAGTAACTTTCTTGCCGTTGTCACCCCCCGATTCTCCACCACTCCTGGCCTTGTTCTGGTCGCCGGATTCACCGTCGTTTGCACTGTCTGAAGCTTGCGTATCAGGGTCGTTCCCGGTCAAGTCTCCGATGGGTCCTCCGATTTGATCAGAAGTGCTTCCAATCTGAACGTCCGGAGGGGGAGGAGGTAATTTTCCGAGAGGCGATTCACCTGCTTGTCCCCCTTCTCCTGATTGTCCTTGTTGCGCTTGAGAACCCTGTTGTCCCTGCTGACCTTGTTGCCCCTGCTCTCCTCGGGAGCCCATTTGCCCCATCTGTCCTTGTTGCCCTGCGTTGGAAGGGGGCATGGGTATAAGAGGAGTGTTGTTGCTTTGGGAACCTTGACTCCCTTGACTGCGAGAGCTGCTCATGGGAGGCATTCCCGAGCTACTCTGTCCTTGTTGTCCGCCGCTAGAGCCACCTTTGGGAGGCAGCCCCATACTGCTTTGGCTTTGTTGCCCTCCGCCTGAGCTTCCTCCACCCATGGGAATCGGCATGCCACTGCTTCCGGAGGAGCCTCCCGACATCCCGCCTTGCATGCCTCCGGGCATCCCTGGGGTGTTAATGGGAATGTTTAAACCGGTTCCGCCCGGTATATCGATTGTACCTAAGGGTGGAAGGGTGGACTCGTCTAAAATCGAAACATCGCCGCCAATTGGAATGCCGCCTGCGGAAATGGAAGGACGTCCGCTACGACTTTGATTGGATCCGCTATTGGGGCCGGCCCCATTGGCCTCTCCTTCGAAAATGCGGGGGTCTGGATCGAACTGCGCCATTCCGCTCTGGCAAAAGAGTGCGGCGGCCCCGACTACGAAAAGAAGCAAAGTTGGATGGCGTCGATTTTTCATTTCTTAGGCGGTTGGTGGATTACAGTTTTTCATCGCATATCACCGTGAGTGGCGATTGGGCGACCCCTCCCCTGACTTGGAGTCTATATTGAATATCTTCGTATCCTTTTTTGCGACCAATAATACGATAGTCGCCGGGCAATAGGTTCATGGTAGATTCTTTAAGCTTAGTCGGCTTTTTGGCAGTCGGACCCTGTACGCTAACCCATGTCGCCATATCGGAGATAAAGAGAACCTGAACGGGTCTACTTTGGGTGATGAGGTGTTGCTGCAAGCGCTTTGCTTCATCGGTTAGTTCAAGATAGTCGGGCTTGGATCGCATCGCCTGGTCCCAGGATTGGCGAGCGAGCTGATACTGAAGCCGCTTTGCCTCAATTGCTGCGATTTCCAAGTACTTTTCATAACGAAGAATGCTACGAATCACTTTCCCGGTTCTTAACAGCCCATCTTTGGCTTCCTGAAGGTTGGGCTCCATGTCGTTCAATTGCTGGTAGATCAATCGTGCTCCTTCCCAATCCCGATTTTCACTTTCCAAAGCATAAGCCCGTGTAACCAACGTTGTGATGTCGCTCTGGCGCTTGTCTGTTCGGGCCTTGACGATGGAATCGGCCAATTCCTTGCGATCTGGAAAAATAGCGAGAGCCAGCTGAAAATTCTCGATCGCTTCATCAAAGCGGTAGGACTGCTCTGCGTTTTGGGCAATCGTGAGATACTTGCTGAAGTCACGATTCTCAATTTTGCGCCGCACCCGGGAAACTCCGTTCTGAGCCTTCGCAGATTTCTGGTCTTTTTGGAATGCTTGCTGATAGGCAACGAGAGCCTCCTCGAACGATTCGCTGCGTTCCTTTACCTCACCTTTCTTGACGAGATTGAAAACGTCGTCGGCAGTCTTCGCTCGTTCGATTTGAAGGATGGCATTTTCGTTTTGGGGATCGATCGAGAGAAGATTCGTGAAGGCTTCGATTGCTTTGGCCCCCTGTCCCTGTGCGATGTATCGATGCCCCAATGCCGCGTTTTCGCTTATGTAGTTGGATATGGAGTCCGCAAGTGCCTGGAGTTTGTCCGTTGCCTCCGTTAATTTAGTTTTAGATGCGGTGAACGAGCCTTCAGTGAGAAACTGCTTCCCGGCGCTGGCGGCGTCGAAAGCATCGTCATAGGCTTCTTGATTCAGGTGTTTAGAAGGCTTTAGCTCGTCGACTCGAGTCAAGAAGTTGTCGTACATCTCCTGGGTAGCGAGCTTTGCCTCCACCAAATTCGAAAAGTCCTCGATTTGCACGTTGACCCCTCTGAAGGTTTCAAACGCCCGATCGAAGGCTTTTCGCCTCATGAGGTCTTCGCCCTGCAAGAACTCGCGTTCCACCGCGACTAATTTTGTTGTGAGAACTGGGTGATTGACCCGCATTTGGCGAATTTTCTCCAATCCACTGTTAGCGGTTTCAAGCTCAAGATCCGCTTTGGACCGGCTTGCGAACGCTTGCTGGAAGGGGACTTCCGGCACGGTCTCGTCAGTAAGCCCAAGTCGGTTTGTTAGTGCCTTGGCGTCTCCGTCCGGATTTTCCCACAATGTGATCACGCTGACTAGCAGGACAACGACAACGGCGGCTGATACGCCCACCGCTAACAATTTACGTTTTGAGGACCGTGCTCTTTCAGCCGCATCCTCATCCTCTGGATTCCAGTGGATAACTCTGTGCTTTCGAGGGT
>Ga0163179_10003691_pt1 | contig 10350 bp, 9 predicted proteins | sample AtlANTMetagenome_FD_109643 | JGI IMG/M metagenome (GOLD analysis project Ga0163179, IMG submission 109643) | Marine eukaryotic phytoplankton communities from the Atlantic Ocean - Atlantic ANT 2 Metagenome | ecosystem: Environmental > Aquatic > Marine > Oceanic | place: North Atlantic Ocean... | reverse complement strand
GGAAGATATGTTGTCACCAGTGTGGGTTTCGACGAGCATGGGAACGAGATATACGAATCCAGCATACCAGTCAGCAGCAGTGGTGGCGGCGGTGGCGGCTGCGGCGGTGGCGGCTGCGGCGGTGGCGGCTGCGGCGGTGGCGGCTGCGGCGGTGGCGGCGGATTCTAGGGCTGCTTCCTGCCCCTTATCTTGGCGATCATGGAGCCTATGGTGGCGAGGTATATCTTGTTCCTCCACAGCCAGGAAACCAGCTTGAAGGCACCTTTCACTTTGCCCATGCTCATTCCGCCTTGTCTTCCCTAGAGAGGCTGATACCCATCTTACTGGCGGCCTTCTTGACAGTTCCCTTGGGTATTTCACCCTCCTGCTCGAGCGCGGATAGCGCTGCTAGTACTATGCTCTCGGTGTCTATCTCGAAGAACCTCCTGAGGCTCTCTCTAGTGTCAGAGCGGCCGAATCCATCGGTTCCTAGAACCACATAGCGGCCCCCTATCCATCTGTGAATCATCTCGGGCACGGCCGCGATGTAGTCCGATACTGCTACTGTTGGAGTATCATCACCGAAGCACTCCGAGGCATAGGGGGCCCTCTTATCCTGAGGATTGAGCCTATTGTGTCGCTCTGAGTCAAGGCCGTCCTTACGTAGCTCGCCATATGATGTGACTGACCATACCTCCGAAGAGACGCCATACTCCGATTCCAAGATGGAAGAGGCCCCACGAGCGTATTGGAGAATTGGCCCCGAGCCAAGAATCCTGACTGATGGGGGGTCTTTGCCTTCTGGTTGCTGAACCATGTAGGCGCCTCTGATTATCCCCTCGTCCGCCCCTTCGGGCTTCGCGACCTGCTGCTGATTCTCGTTGTACAGCATTATGTAGTGAAAGACATCTAGGTCCTTGCCCCACATCTCGTCGATTCCGTGCCGGATTATCGTTGCTAGCTCGTAGGCGTATGCGGGATCCCAAGCGCGACATCCGGGAACGGCTGAGGCGAAGAGCAGGCTGTGCCCGTCTTGGTGCTGCAGGCCCTCTCCGTTCAAGGTGGTCCTACCAGCTGTTGCGCCCATTAGGAAGCCCCTAGCTCTCGAATCGGCGGCGGCCCATATCTGATCTGCAATCCTCTGGAACCCGAACATCGAGTAGAACGTGTAGAACGGCATTGTGGGAGATGATGAGTGCGAGTATGACGTTGCTGCAGCTGTCCAGGTTGCCATGGAAGTGGCCTCGGCAATCCCCTCCTGGATTATCTGCCCTGATTCTGACTCCTTGTAATTCATCAGCATCTTGTGGTCTACAGGAGTGTATTTTTGTCCCTGTTGAGAGAATATTCCGAACTCGCTGAATAGCGGATCCATTCCGAAGGTCCTTCCTTCGTCTGGGATTATTGGGACCACCCTGGGACCGATATCTGATTTGAGCAGGTTCCTCAGTAGCCTTACGAAAACCATGGTGGTAGAGACCAGTTGGCCCTCTCTGGTACCATCGTCGAATTCTGAGAAGGTTGATTCATCGGGAAGTTCTATCTCGGTCAGAGGAGATTTCCTAGATGGGAGATATCCTCCTAGGTTGGTTCTCATCTTCCTGATGTAATCGATCTCCTCGGAGCCTTCACCGGGATGATGGAGGGGGGTATCCTCCAATGCATCGTCTTCGATGGGCAATTCTAGGGAGTCCCTGTAGGCGGCCAAGTCGTCCAGAGCCATCTTCTTCTTCTGGTGAGTCGAGTTCCTGCCCTCGAAGGAGTCGATTCCCCATCCCTTAACGGTGTGAGCGAGGATGACGGCTGGTCCGTCAGCCGCTTCCGCGGCCTTGTAGGCTGCGTACACCTTGCGGGGATCGTGACCCCCCCTTCGGAGGTTTTCTATTTCCTCCTCGCTGATTGAGTCGCCGATTGAGGAGAGTTGTTCGTTCCCAGAGAAGAACTCTGCTTTGAAGTCGGATGGTTCCAACGTGCTCATCCTCTGCCAGTCGCCATCGGTGATTCCCTCTATTCTTGCGAGAACGGCGCCCATGGTGTCCTGATTCATTATTCGGTCCCATCCTGAACCCCATAGGACCTTGATGACGGTCCAGCCAGCACCACGGTAGAGGCCTTCTAGCTCCTGAATGATCTTTGCGTTGCCCCTCACAGGACCGTCTAGACGCTGAAGGTTACAATTGACGACTACTATCAGATTATCCAGATTTTCCCTCCCAGCGATGGCGATCGAGGCGATCGACTCGGGCTCGTCCATCTCGCCATCACCTAGAAAGGCGAAAACTCGACTTTCCGATGTATCGGCAAGCCCCCTGTGGTGCAGGTACTTCCAGAATCTGGCTTGCATTACCGCTGCTAGGGGTCCGAGGCCCATTGAGACAGTCGTGTACTCCCAGAATTCTGGCATCAGACGAGGATGTGGGTAGGAGGACAGGCCATCAGAGAAGGCCTCCTGGCGGAAATTGACTAGTTGCTCTCGGGAGATCCTACCCTCCATGAATGCACGAGCGTAGATTCCCGGGCTTCCATGCCCCTGAATATAGAGAGCATCTCCGATTCCATTGCTATCCTTTCCCCTGAATATGTGGTTGAATCCGACCTCGTACAGCGTTGAGCTAGAGGCGTAGGTAGAGATGTGCCCCCCTAACCCATCTATTCTGCGATTTGCGTCTGAGACTACTACAGCTGCGTTCCAGAGTATGATGTTCTGAATCCTTTCCTCCAATTCCAAATCACCCGGGTAAGGGGGCTGTTGGTCAATTGCGATTGAGTTTAGGTAGGGAGTCCTGGAGGGGGGCCTTATTGGGATTGAGAGGTCTTTGGCCTCGATCATTAGCTCATGCAGAAGTAGCCGTGCCCTCTCTACACCATGGGAATCGACAACGGAGCGGAGGGACTCTAGCCACTCATCGGTCTCCTCTGGATCTAGGTCAGGGAGTTTAGGACGGGTTCTTGGGCCTGACAAGTCGAACTCCTGCCCCTATGGGGCAGGCCTGCGACCACTAGTGGTTTATTCAATGTTCGATATTGGTAAGGTCCTCTCAGTCGGTTCCTCTACCTGGGCCGACAGTGATTACATGACACACGTGAAGGGTCCTTACCCCTGCAACTGTAATCGAAGAGTCGCCCTCTATACAACGCTGTCCAGACCACTTGCCGACTACCTTCATCACAGTACTCTTTCCAGCAGGATTGAGTGGATCGACCTTCAGTTCTACGTTGACATCCCCTAACTCCCCAAGCCAGGACAAGGCGGCCTCTATGGAACGGCTGGCTATTCCGTGTTGTTGCTCTGAGCTCCTGACCCAGTAACCCAAATTCCAGTTGGCCTTTCCCGATCTCGTGATCTTGTCAAAGCCAATCAGTCCCAATATGTAGTCATCCCAAGGCCTAACCATAACCCAATGATGGAGAAGCCCAGACCTCCCCATCCTTTCAGTCTCAGAGAGAAAATCCCTGATTTGACTCTCGATGTCCTTGTCCGGGATGATCCAAGGCATGGCCCTACTGACTTCGGGCCAAGTCTCCTCGAACGCCTCGATTATCTCTGAAACTAGAAGGCTGGAAGCAGGGCGTAGGACGAGGCTTTCGTCGACCCTGATTGTTGAGGTGGCACGCCGTAGCACATACATGCGAAAGAGTCCTGTTCAATCAGTTCTCCGGATAAAGGGAAAATTCAGGGGCGTAGTTTTGCCTTGGCATTTGAGACATTGGAGTCGTCAGGATATGTCTTCATTGCCACATCTAGAAGCCTATCTACAGCCTGTGCTCTACCGATTCTCTGTAGAAGAGCTCCGATAGGGTAGACTAACTTAGTCCGGTCGCCAAGATGGGGTCCGACCTCATCTAATATTACCGTAGCTTGGGCCATATTCTTTGATCTGGCTGCCTCCATAGCAGACTTGACCATCTGTGCGACTTTTCTACCGGGCCACATTTCCTGCTGGGCCCAGGGCCAAATATTCTCAATTTCTGGTTCTTCTTCAATTGGAGCGCTTTCCAACATGAAAGACAGATTGGGAGGAGGAGGGATCGGCATTGGTGGTTGATCCTCATCGACTTCGGGTACGATAATTGGTGGTCTCGGGGGTGGCAGGTCGATTGGAGGTGGGGGTATTGGTTTCTCTGGCTCTGGCTCGGCCTCTGGCTCGGCCTCTGGCTCGGCCTCCAGTAGTGAGATAATTTCCGACTTCTTCATCTTAGAGTAGCCCGAAAATCCCCTTTCGCTTGCCATGGACTTCAGTTGTTCTACGGTCATATCGGATAGTGTCTCGGGCTCTGGCTCGGGCTCTGGCTCGGGCTCTGGCTCGGGCTCTGGCTCGGGCTCTGGCTCGAGTTTCTCGACCGCCCCATTTGAGTCCAAAATTTCACTGGCCGCTACGATTTCTACTTCGTCGGCAGATTCAGAGGTTGGCTGTATCAATTCAACATGCTGAGGAGCTATCTCCTCAATGGGCTCGGGCTCTGAATCGGGCACCTCAAACTTGGTCACAAACTCAGGTGCGTCTTCGAGTTTCAATTCGTAGCTCTCTTCCTCCTCCGCTTCGCTGGATTCTGGGAGATCAACGGTGAATGCAAAGCTGGGCTTCTGCTTGGTGACTACCGAGTCATCCTTACCATACTGCTTGACATCGATAGTAACATCATCCATGGTGAATGTGGTCTTTGACCAATCGACTACCTCCTCCTCCTCATCCTCCTCGAAGTCCCCCAAAAGCTCATCGAAGAGATCTGATGCTTCGCCGTCGTCGACGGTTGTTTCTTGTTGGTGTGTAGCTTTCTGGAGCTGATATGAACACCTAGAACAGATGTCTGCTTCGAGTGGATTTTTCTGCTGGCACAGTGGACATTCTATGCCCTCATCCTCCTTCTTACGATTGAATTTGAATCTGTCAAACACCGGTATGCCCCCCACCCGTAGGCGGCTTCCCAGAAACTCATCGTATAATCCTCACGGGAAGGTGTTCGGGATGAATCACGGGAAATGAGTCATTCGCGCTCGGGGAATGGTGATGAGGTGCCTTCTACGCGCCATATTGTGGAAGAAGGGGCCGAGGGACTGCCATCTAGGTTCAAGAGGAGCCAGGATCATCACGAGGCTTATCAGAAGCTAATCAGATGGGAATTGGACGATGAGCTTGCATCGACTGAAACAAGACTCAGAAATTGGTCGAGGGACAGGCTTGTCTCAAATGGGGTTGCGCTATTTGATTTGATTGCAAAACCGGATGGCTGGCTATTCGATCAACGGGTCGTGAAGCTAGGAAAGAGAGGGAGGAGGGATTTGGGGCCGCACCGATTCAGACAGGGAGATATCGTGATGCTGAGTCGTGGCGATCCCCTGTCTGAGAGGCCGATTGAGGCGATAATAAGTGAAAGGAGGAGGAACTCTATCAAAATCGTCTTGCCAGAGCTTCCTTCTGACATAAGAAAAGATAGTTGGAGGATGGATAGGGGGGCTAATAGGGTCGCTTACGACAGAATGAGGGATGCACTGAACTCCATCTTCCAGGAAGAGGGAGGTGCCCCTCTCAGGGAACTGATCCTTGGCCTTGTGCACGATCCATCGGGAACTGCTTCACTTCCTCCACAACTGGGAGGCGTCAGAGGTAGAAATTACTCTCTGGATATGAACCTAAACGAAGCTCAGAGAAAGGCCGCAAAGGCGGCGGTAGAGCAAAGAATGACTCTCATCCAAGGACCTCCTGGAACGGGTAAGACGCATACTGCAGTCAGGATTCTTGAGGCTTGGGCACAGCAGGACATGGGGACTGTTCTGGCTGTAGCTGACTCCAATGTGGCCGTGGACAACCTCCTAGAGGGGCTATTGAAGCTTGGCGTTAGGGCAGTTAGGTTGGGCCAACCAGTCAAGGTGAGAGAGGGGCTTAGAGAGGCAACGATGGACGCATTGATGGAGAAGCACCCACTGAGGCGGGATCTCGTCGATCATCTGGAGTTGAATGAGAAGCTAGGAAGAAAGATCAAGGGGATGAGGGGTGGAAAGGAGAAGGGGCTCGCTCACAGGGATCTCAGCAGGGGCTGGAAGGAAGTCCGCAGAATCGAGGGGCAAATGCGTGATGACATTCTTGACAAGGCCCAGGTTCTTTGTTGCACATGCATAGGGTCTGGTCATGAGTTACTGGATGGTAGGCGTTTCCCCCAGGTATTGCTAGATGAGTCGACACAGGCTACTGAGCCTGCATCCCTCGTGCCGATAGTTCGTGGAGCTAGGCAGCTAGTTCTGGTTGGAGATCACAAGCAACTCCCTCCAACTGTGATATCTCGAAGAGCGGAGAATGGGGGACTGTCAAAATCACTATTCGAGAGAATGATGGAGATGGGGATCGAAGCCCATCTACTGACTACCCAGTACAGGATGCATCCAGCCATCTCGAAGTTTCCGAACGAGGCTTTCTACGATGGACTATTGGTAGATGGAGTAGAAAGTTCCCAAAGGCCCACGCCGGCAGGTATGCTCTGGCCTGATTGGGATACTCCGATTGCATTCATTCCAGTTGAGGGAGGGGAGGCGACCTCTGCCGATAGTGAGTCGAAGGAGAACACCGCTGAGGCTTCTTGGGTCTCAAAAATAGTCGAGGGTTTATTGGACACGGGAGACGTAGAGATAGCCGATATCGGAGTAATTACTCCCTACGCGGCACAGGTGAGGGCAATCAGGGATGTTCTTCCTGAATCTGTGCAGGAAGTCGAGGTGAAGACTGTCGATGGCTACCAAGGAAGAGAGAAGGAGATTATCGTTTTCTCCTGCGTAAGGTCGAACAGCGATGGCAACGTTGGTTTCCTATCCGACCCAAGGAGGCTGAATGTGGCCTTGACTCGAGCAAAGAGGGGGTTAATCGTGATTGGAGACCCGTCAACATTGAAATTCGATGAGAATTGGGAAGGATGGCTCGGACATGTCAGAGAACGTAACCTTGAGGCTTGGCACATCCTCGGAATGTCCTGAGGGAGCAGCATGATAGACCACGATTCACCAATCTCGCTGACTCCAGTAAGCGGTGGCACGCTTGCACAATCAATAGTTTCGGAGCAGGCGAATGAGCATTGGAATCTCCCCGAGGGAACCATTTTGGCTTCGGGGGTCAGGAGAGGTACGTCACTGATGATTGATATCGTTATCGTGACAACCTTGCTCATGCTAGCCACTAAGTGGGAACTTTTGCATGTATGGATACTTGAGACATGGAGGACTCAGCCCCATTACTCTCTGGCATACACATTTGTCCTTCTCGCCTCTCACTGGTTGTACTGGAGAATAACCGGTCTGTGGTACTCCAGATCTCTTGGGCAGAAAATGATGGGGCTCGCTATTGTCTGCTCGGATGGAAGCGCGTTGACTAGCGAGATGTGGGACAGGCGTGCCATTCGGAAACTGGTCTATCTGATTCCTCTGGTGAATATTGGGGTCGGTGCTTACGAAGTAGCGAGAATATTCCAACGTCACACACACCAAACCAATCTAGATCTGAAGATTGGGACAATCGTAGCTCATGCCAACTCCTTGCCCCCAGCAAGTCGGAAGCATATCAGGTAGGTTCGAGATGGAAAAAGCAGTGAAGGCAGCCTTGGAGGGGAAGTGCATTGTCTACCCGACCTCGACCCAGCCCGCCTTGGGGTGCATCCCAAATCCTGACTCCCTAGACATGTTGTTTTCACTCAAAAATAGGCGTTCCGATCAGCCCGTGAGCTTGGGAGTTGCAAATATTGAGCAGGCTAGAGAGTTGGTGCGGGTTCCGGAAGTCGCTATTGAGATCCTAAATGGCTTCCCCCCAGGTTCCCTAACGCTTCTCCTAGAGGCAGAGGCCCCTCTTGATGGCAGGCTAGGAGGGGAGATGGTTGCAGTTAGGGTCATGTGCCACCCATCTGCCATCGCCCTGCTTGAGAAAACAGGGCCTCTTACCGCGACCAGTGCGAATGTAAGTGGACAGAGTCCTGTAGACGATTGTGAGGTGGCGGCAGAGCTTCTTTCCCTCTTCGGTGAAGGGATAGAGTACGTTTCTGGTGTGTGTGAGGGGGGTTTACCCAGTACCTTGATATCGTGGGATTACTCCTATGGGCCATCCGACATGCCTGAGATTGAGGTCATTAGAGAAGGAATTGTTAGCAGGGAGGAGGTTCTGGAATGGTCGAAGAGTCGGACTTGAAGCAATGGAAAGACGCCGGTCACGTGGCTAGGCGGACTCTTGAGGGGATCGAGGGAGAGATAGTTGCTGGTAAATCCTGGAATGAGGTTATTGACTCCGCTGAAAGGTTCATTCGAAGGCATGGAGGTCAAGCGGCCTTTCCGGTTACCATTTCAGTTAACGACTTCGCGGCACATTACACTACCAACTCCCAACAGACTCCCCCGGAAGGATGGGATGATGAGATGGTTTTCCAGAAGGGCGACCTAGTGAAACTGGACGTTGGGGTACACATCAAGGGGGCCCTTGGGGACAACGCAATGACGATCGAAGTCGGTAATGGTGGCAAGCACACCGAACAAATCAGGGCCGCCAGAGAGGCGAGGGATGCTGCCATAGAAATCATGCATCCCGGTACACCTTGGCACAAAGTCGGGGCAGCTGCTGAGCAAGTGGCGAAAGACGCCGGTTTCTCACCCATTTCCAATCTCTGCGGGCACCAGATGGAGAGATGGAACCTTCACAATGGAGTTTCGATCCCAATGTATGCTTGCGGAACAAGTAATCCCGGGTTCAAGGGGGCTGTTGAGGAAGGTGGCGTCTATGCCGTCGAGCCATTCAATACAACTGGAAAAAGCGGGATGGTTGACAATGTGAGTCCAGCGGACTCCTCGAATATACTCAGAGTGACAGGAGATGTAAAAATTCGTAAGGCCCTTGACAAGGGCAAATTGAAGCCATTGGGAGCGACCATGGCCCGTTATATCGAAGAGCGGTATAGTACGCTACCTTTTGCTGAGCGGTGGGCATATCCTCTACTCGAGAAGCCCTTCCCCGAAGCGGATGAGGAGTCCCTCCGTAGGAAATGGAATGCTCTAGTGAAGAAGCTGACCTCTATCAGGTTCATCGAGGTTTACTCGGCCCTGAAGGACAGGGACGGAGGGGTCGTGGGTCAGTTTGAACACTCGGTGTACGTCACAGAGGGCGGTCCCGAAGTACTAACAGTGGCATAATTTGGTAAAAAATTGACTAAAATGGCCGTAAACGGGCATTAATCCAACAACGATTATCTATCTCCGGCCCTCACATCGGCTCGTACAGGGTCGTTAGGTTCTCGCTAAGTGCATCCCATCCCTTCGCAACTATCTCTCGCCCTGTACACCTACTTCTGAGCCAGAGCTAGCCTTGGCCTCCCCGAATACCGTCACTGAAATGACAGATGCAAGTATCAGGGCCATTCCGGCTGATTGCTGTAGCGAGGGGTCCTCCCCCAGTATAATCGTCCCCCATACTATGGTTAGAACAGGCTGCGTCAGGACTGCGAACGAGGTGTGGGCCCCAGGGAGTCTCGGCAATGCATGGGTGATTGCAAGCCAGCCAGTAACCTGGCACGAGACGGCTAGTAACAGTAGCCATGCGTGTCCGGGCCATGAAATGTTGAAGTCGATCTTTTCGATTCCGACAGTCCCGAGGGGCATTAGGCCCACGATAAGTAGACCTGTCGCCGCACCCAATGTAGCGTCGAACTGTAGGCTCGATGAAGGTGCCATATCCCTATTCGAATACCTGTAAACAAGAAGGAAAGATGAGTAGAATATAGCTGCGAAAATCGATGCTATTACGCCCTTGAAGGGATCGGCTCCATATGGCTCATCGTCCCAAACTCCTGAAATCAATGCCAGCCCTATCATCACCAATGGGAGTGCGAGAAGTATCGACTTGTTTGGCCTCTCACCGAGTAGCCACCAGCTTACCAGGGTGACAATGATCACCTGGGAGTTGCCTATCAACGTAGATATTCCCGTTCCAACATAATCGATAGCGCTGTGATAGCCAACAAAGTCCAATGCCAGCAGGAGCCCGGCTAGGAAAGCAATCGCCCTAGTCTTGGTTGGCCTCTTATCTTCGGATTTTACGCGATAGGCTAAGACCGCTAGTATTGGAACTGCATAAAGCATCCTGAAGAATGCCCCAGTGACGGGGGCTGTGTCTGAATACTGGTAAAGGAGGGGGGCGAACGAGAGTACAGCAGCGCCAAAGAGTGCTGTCGCCATAGGTAGGCGTCTACTGGCGTCTTCCTCACTCATGCCATTCCGGATTCAAACATCTCCTTGAGGCTACCATCCTGGTACATCTCGAGGACGATATCGCTCCCCCCAATGAGTTCCCCGTGGACAAATACCTGCGGGATAGTGGGGAATTCGGACCATTCCTTCAGGGCAGACCTCGC